>Ga0222718_10002845_pt1 | contig 15184 bp, 16 predicted proteins | sample C33_27DmetaG_FD_165045 | JGI IMG/M metagenome (GOLD analysis project Ga0222718, IMG submission 165045) | Estuarine water microbial communities from San Francisco Bay, California, United States - C33_27D | ecosystem: Environmental > Aquatic > Marine > Unclassified | place: USA: California... | reverse complement strand
CTTATATACTTGTAAATCATAATACCAATCTTTTATAGATTCACTACCACGAAATACAATTGCAAAATGTTTTTGTTCGTCATTTATTGTAATACCAATTTGTATATCAGTGGTTTCATCATCTATAAATGTATGAACTCTTCCATTAGGAGCAATTTCTTTTAACTCCATAATTGCTGATTTACGAACATCACTTAACCCTATTTTATGTATAGAACCATCCTTAATAGATTTATTTACAAATGTCTCTATAGTTTCATTTGGGTCGTTTGTTGTAAATGTTTTACCGTAATTATATATTAATAAAGTAGATTGAAGTAATATTAATACAGCTTTATGTGTTATCATAGTTTCAAATATGCTATTTGATCTGGATATGCGTAATGGTATTGTTTCTAATGAAGAAGATTTACTATCTTGTCCCTTATCTAAACTAATAGTATTTTGTTCGTCATCACTATCAATTGTATGTATTTTATCTGCCATATTTATATTATACATTAATATAAAAATGTAAGCAAATTATTAGATTATCTCAAATCTTTTCTAACTTTCATTAATAACATATCAACTTGTGGATCATTTCTTCTAACAAATTTTACTAACTTTGCACGCTTTGTTTCTAGTAAAACCTTATTTAAATCTTGATTTTGACTGAATTTTGCAATAAGTGCTTTATATCTATCATCTTCGCTTCTTTTATCATTACCTAATGTAAAATAATCAGCATCTATTGTAACGTTTTCAGGACGAATTAATTCTTTATCGTACATTCCCGTTTTACTTGCAGCTGCAATTGCAATATTAACATCATTTGATATATTACTCTCACTATCTAAAGAGAATTTACTATAAAAATCAGGAAATCCTTTTTTATATTGAGAACCTAATGTATAATGTTTTATAGTAGCCCAACGTTTTCCATCAACTGTGAATGGTCCATACCATTCGTCATCTAGTTTTCTTCTCCAATTATATAGTGTATCACTTTTTTTCTTTGTGTTCAATAATTTATATTCAATTTGTTTATCATTCTCTATTTTTTCACCAATTCCTTTTCCTATATTTCGAGAACCATCTGATTTGGAATGAAACATAACTGTAATATCACTATCATATAGATTTTTATTTAAATAATCGTCCTCATCTTTAATAGGTTCTCCGTAATTAGCATCAAGTCCTAATTTTGTTTTATACATTTTAAAATCATTTATTAGATAATATACACCTGAGTTTCTTTCCAAACATTTATTTACAACCATATTTTTTATATTATAAGGAATTTCTTTAAACTTAAATATATGTTTTTCTTTATAAGTAACTAACTTATAATGTTCTCCATTGTAACTTGTAATTATATAGTATTCTGGATCAAGCACTTGATCTTTTGAAAGATTATAAACTGGACCACAAGATAAAACACCATCTTTATCATCATTTTTATATGCAGATTCATCCATTATTATCATTTTTACATTTAAAACTCTTTCCAAAACAGATATTGCCCACTCATCCGCCCAATAACGTGATGTAAGTATATATTCTCGTAATCCTTCAATATTATTAATATCTTGCATATATAACACTTCATTTAATAGATTTTTTGTTGTTATTCTTTGTTCTCCTAATTGTTTATAACGTTGGGATAATTCAGTTGCTTCTTCTAATAATTTTTGATGTTCTGTTTTATCAGTAATATTTGTAATTCTACGTTTCATTTCTAAATTTATTTTTTTTATTGCATTCATTTCATTTTCAATGCTTTGATATTCAGCATAAAAATTATTATATAAAGTTTTATAATCATTAAATATAGTTTCAGTTACTTCCCTCGAAACAATTGCTCTTAATTTATTAACTGTTGTATCTTTTCCTATTTGACGATATGCATCTCTTACTACGGCAAAAAAACAATCACCACTGCCTTCATTATCTATTAATGAATATTTATTATTTTGCATAAAACTTTCTATCCAATTATTATTTTTTGTTTCTTTATATTCAGCTATTAATTCATCACTTTCTAATTTACTTTCTTCAGGTAATAGTGGTGGAATTTCCATTAAAGTATTTGACACAAAAACACCATCTTTTAACTTATCCATTGTCTTCAGGTTTGTATCTGTTATTTTACTTTTATCTATATCTAATTTTAATACATCATCTATTTCCGTTACTTCCAATATATCATCTTCAAATTCTATGTTTTCTATTTTAATAGGTGGTTTTTTTTCTTCTTTTAATAACATTTTTTCTATATAATTTTTTGAAGCAAACAGTAAAATATGACCGTTTTCTAACTCTAAACCATCGTCTTCTATATCATTCAATATATCTGTTTCTTTTATTTCAAATACACCTATTTTTGATACAGGAGAGTCATTTATTATTAAATAAACAGAACAATATAAAATACCATAATTTGAATATGTATATTTTATTTTTCCTAATGCTATTTCAAAGTGTATTTTATTTAATTCATAATCGTATATATTAGCATCATAATCTATATCATCAGAATCTATTCCATAGTATGATTTATAACTTACACTATCAGGATTTATTTTTGATTGTATCATTATGTAATATACATAATAGTATTATTTTTATCTTAGTTAAAATAAAAATAATATGAATACTAAACTACTTGACTAATTCTAATAAATCCATATATTTAAACATTGTTCTGCTTGAAATTCCTGGAAAATCCTTAGTTTTACACGTTGAGTAATAATGGACTCTTTCTAATATATTAGACCAATTATTTGAATTATTTTTTAATATATCTTGCATATTTACAACAAATACATTTATTATTTCAGTTAATTCATTTACTAATTCTATATGTTCTTTATCTAATAAAGAACTGTTTATACAATCACATATTTTACTTATTAAGGTAGTTACATTTTCCTTTTTAATTACGTCTTCTTTATACAAATTTACTATAAATATCATACTTGAACGTCGTTTTTCGTTTTGCTTATTAATTTCACAAAATTTATTATAGTCTTTTGATGAATCTACTATTTCTATATCGGTTACTGATGATAGATAATTAGAATACATTGTATTTATTTGTTCTGTAAAAAATGGGTGTTTATTGATAATTTGTTTATACAACTTTGCATATAAATTAGAATAAAACTTATTTTGACACGAGACTAAGATTAACATATTTATTATCTGTTTTATTATATCATTATTATATTCCTCCGTATTTTCTGTGTCTTCTAATACTCTATCAATTATTTCTATAATGTTTTGACTATGGTTATCATATGTGCTGACTGATAATTTATTTAAAAATGTCTTTACCTCATTTAATAATTTATCTGGACCTTCTTTTTTTGTTATTACTGTTGCTTTAAATACTTCTTTCTTTTTCCATTCATTACTATCTAGTTTAGAACGACGATTATTATTAGAACGTAAAGAGTTATTTTGTTCTGGATTTATATTTAATGCAATATGCAATTGTTTTATATTGTTTAAAATCGCATCTGGCAATTCTATAGTATTTTGATCAATTATAATATTTTCATAGAATTCTAAAGAATACATTTTACTTGCACTAGTATTATAACGTGATAATATTTATATAATTTATATACTTAATATATTTATTAACTTGCTTAAAAATAAATTTATAATTAAGTTATAATATAATGAGTGATAATAATACAAATGATATGGTTATTAATACGTGGGATGACTTAGATTTATCTACTAATTTACTACGTGGAATTTATGCAATAGGATTTGAAAAACCCAGTGAAATTCAACAAAAGGCCATTATACCTATTATTCAAAATAATGATGTTATCGCACAAGCACAGTCAGGAACTGGTAAAACTGGCGCATTTACTATAAGTGCATTACAGAAAACTGATACTTCTATTAATGAAATACAGACTATTATTATTGCTCCTACACAAGAACTTGCTAAACAAATATTTGAAGTTGTTAATAAACTTGGTAATTTTATCGAAGGTCTTCAAACACAATTATTAATTGGCGGTACTTCCGTTCAAAATGATATTGAAAAAATTAGAAATAATACACCTCATATTGTAATTGGCTGTTCTGGCCGTATTTATGACATGATAAAAAGACGCATTATTAATATTCATACTGTTAAATTATTTATGTTAGATGAAGCAGATGAAATGTTATCTCAAGGTTTTCAAGAACAAATTTATAATATTTTTCAATACCTAAATAAAGAGGTCCAAGTCGCTATTTTTAGTGCAACCTTACCACGAGATGTTTTAAATCTTACAAATAAATTTATGAAAGAACCTGTTCGTATTACTATGAAACAAGAAGAATTAACATTAGACGGTATTGAACAAACATATATTGCTATGTATAGTGATAATGACAAATTTGAAACCCTTAAAGCTATTTTCGAACAACTTACTATTACACAATCTATTATTTACACTAACAATGTGAATAGAGTTAAAGATTTACACGATGCTATGACTCGTGAAGGCTTTCCTGTATGTTGTATTCATAGTTCTATGAATAAAGATGACCGTAATATTGCTTTTAATGATTTTAAAACTGGTAAATACAGAGTTCTTATATCATCTGATATTACTGCAAGAGGCATTGATATCCAACAAGTTGGTACTGTAATCAATTTTGATATACCAAAATCAGTAAATACATATTTACATCGTATTGGACGTAGTGGAAGATGGGGAAGAAAAGGGTTAGCTATTAATTTTGTTACAGAACGTGATATTAACAGCTTAAAACGTATTGAAGGCCATTATAAAACCAATATTACAGAATTTAAGTTATAAATACTGCGTTTATTGTCAATTCTTTTTATTACAATACATATTATAGTAATAAAATGATTCCACCTTTTATGAATCAATTTAAACAATCTACTAATAATGAAGATAGTGTTGTAATTGATTTATCTTTTAATATCGATACTAATTTTAAATTACCTATTCAATATTTAGATAATAATAAACTGTTTGCTATTAAAGATGAACTTTTGTATGATTTAGAATTAAAAATTCCTTCTAATTATAATAATGATAACACTATGTACGACCATTTATTTTTACCAAACAACGAGTTTGCTAATTACACTATTAATTTATGGCAGCAACAATATACTAACGATATTGAATATTTAAATGATACAAAAGTTGTTATTAATAATATCAATAAACACAATGAAACTTTAAGAGATTGTAAATATAAAATAAACTGTAATAATATTAAAACTATATGGAAAAATGTTAAACTTGATAATAACTTTTTAGAAAAATATAATTATATGGATTGGTCTATACTTAAGTCATTCAATGAATCATCTTCATTTCTACAAGCTCTTTCTTTTATACACGTTATTTCTCCATTAATTAGTTTTATATTACCATTTATTTTTCTTATTTTTCCCTTTATCATATTGAAAATACAAGGAATACCTATTAATGTGAGTATTTACGTTGAAACATTAAAAAATATAGCAAAAAGTCATTTTATAGGTAAAGCTATTACCAGTATTCAAACATTAAATTGGCAGAATTTAATTTACATTATGTTTATATTTGGTATGTATATTTTCCAAATTTATCAAAATATTATGCTATGCAAACGTTTTTATAATAATTCAATTATAATGAACGAACAATTAATAGAATTACGTGATTATGTTGATTATACAATAAATTCTATGGAATCATTTGTTAATATAACCGATAATTGTAATACATATAATATGTTTAATCATATTAACAAAGAAAAATTACAAATATTATATGAAATTAAAACAGATTTATGTGATGTATATCCATTTGAGAAAAATATTCAAAAATTTAATACTATGGGATATATGTTAAAGAATTATTATAAAATATATTCCAATAAATCTTATGAAGATTGCTTACGATATTCTTTTGGATTTCATGGTTATATTGATAATTTGAATGGTATTAACACTAATATTCAAAATAAAATTATTTCATATGCTACTTTTGATAAAAATGATTCTTGTAAATTTAATAAACAATATTATCCACCATTAACACATCATAACCCTGTTAAAAATGATTGTGATTTCAAGAAAAATATGATAATTTCTTCACCAAATGGTTCAGGTAAAACTACTATACTTAAGACTACAGCATTAAACATAATTTTTTCACAACAAATTGGGTGTGGATATTATAATTCTGCCACACTGACACCTTACACACACATTCATTCTTATATTAATATTCCAGACACTTCCGCTAGAGATAGTTTATTTCAAGCTGAATCTAGAAGATGTAAAGAAATCATTGATGCAATTGAAAATAATAAACAAAATAATTTTAGACATTTCTGTATGTTTGATGAACTTTATTCTGGAACAAATCCTACAGAAGCTGCTAATGCAGGATATGCATTTTTGGAATATATTCAAAGCTTTTCTAATGTTAAATTTATTTTAACTACACATTACTTATCTATTTGTAAAAAATTTAAAAACTCCAAAATTATACAAAATTATAAAATGAATGTTAATATTAATGAAAATGGTTCATTTAACTACACATATAAAATTAAAAAGGGCATATCTAAAATTAAAGGTGGAGTTCGTGTATTAAAAGATATGAACTATCCAGAACATATTATTAAGACTATTGAAGAAATTGATTAAAAACGGCATAAAGCCATTTAGATTAATTTGTATAATAATGAATATTATACAAACTTGGAAAGACCTGAATATGCCCGGACAATATAAATCCTTCAGTGATAAAGTCCAATTTCATAATCCTAATTGGAATTATATGTTTTTTAGTGATAATGATATTGTTAACTTTATTCATGATAAGATGCCGGAGTATTATGACACATTTTGTAGTTTTAAACATAAAATTCAACAAATTGATTATTTTAGATATCTAGCTATTTATTACTTTGGTGGAGTTTACCTTGATCTAGATATGAATATTTATGATTCACTTGATGATTTATATAATGTAAATCCTGATAAATGTAAATTTCCTATTGAAATCAATAATATTAGAGATTCTATTATTACCAAACAAGGTTTTACAAAATTAATAGGTAACTATGCTTTTTATGCACCTGCCAATCATCCATTTATTAAAAAAATAATTGATAATATTGGTTCAAACCGAATAACTGATAAGGATATTCAAATCGCACAAAATGAAAATAATGATCCACCCGAACAAGTATATGTATATTGTACCACTGGACCATTGTTAGTTACACAAACCTTTATTGATTATTCTAATAATGTTGAATTATTATTACCTACACCTATAAGAAATAATTATTTTGGTAACTATGGTTATCATTGTTCTCACGGTAATTGGAAAATGTAAATAATTTTAAAAATGATTCATTATTTTTTAACAAAAATCATTATTTGTTCTCCTGTTTCTCTATGAGATGTTACATGAACGTTTTTATTTAACATCATTTGTGTTGATAGTAATCTAAAATATTTTTTTGCAATTGTATTCATATCTTTCAACAAATCATATTTCTTAGTTGTGTTTGAACCATAACCAGATAAGATATAACATAATTTACCTTTTGTTTCTAACACACTGTGACATAACTTCATTGTTTCGTTCCAATACTTTTCAAGCCATTCTTCATAAGATTTATATCGTTGAGTGCTTTGATTGCTACTTTTATATAACTCCAATTCATAATAAGGAGGACTAAAAAATACCAAATCAAAATGTTCTTTATATTTTTTCATAAATGCATTGTCTTTACATAAATCCTCCGATGGCTTACAATATATATCTACCATTTTTGGTTCAATATACATATTTACAAGATCGGCTGTTTTTTTACATACACTTGGTATTACATCAGTACCTACATATTCTTTTACATAAGGTGACTCTAAAAAACCATAACAATATGACGACCATCCTAATGTTGGAGTAAAAACACGTTCACATTTTAATACTGTTTGATTTAATGAGTAAATTAAATAAGGATTTAATATGGATGCACGAAAATAATAAGATGAAAATACACTACCTATACGTCCTTTATGTATATAATGTATTGCACTTGGTGTTAGTAATTTATAATCAATTATATTATTCAAATATAAGTCAAATAATACATCTAAATAAGTAGGTACATTATCAATACCAGATTTAGTATGCTGTAAAATATCAAATAAGTGTAAATTACGGATTAAATTTTTAAATACAATATGTTGGTTGTTATTCATTTCTTTATTACGCATAGGTAATATACCTGATTTATGAATAGCCAATTTATCAGGATGAATATCCAAAGACAAATTATAAAATCTTGTTAAATATTCATCTCTATTATTAATATGATAACAAAGCATTACTATTACATTTTTATCTATATTATGATCTTTCATATAACTTTTTAAAGGATGTATTTTTGTGCCAACTCTAACTTGTGTTTTATTTATGTAACTACCTATTTGTTCTAATTTAATATTAGTTTCATTTTTATTATGAAACAAATTTAAAAATTTATTTAAAGTAATAAATTTCATTCTAATATACTTTCAGATATTAAATTAGTAAATTAGTAAATTACAAATTTATAATTGATTTAATTAATTGAATACTAATTCACATAATTAAATTAGTAAATTACAAAACTAGTAATTAATTGATTTAATTGTATTTCTTTATATCATATTTTCAATTTATATATTTATTATACTTTTTTACAAAAATAATTGGTGGGTGAAATCCGAAATTGGACATTTTAAAAATGTCCATTTTTGACTTACCCCTCTTATAAATTTTTTTTTTCATCTCGGAATTTTGCAATTTTCATTTTGTGATTGAAATGCTGTAAAATCAAAATAAACAAAAAACGCTTGACTGCATACTAAAAATTACATATTTTACGCGGAATATGTTTAGGCATTTTTTTCTTCGTCTATTTTAACGAACTAAAAAATGCCAAAAAATGCCGAAACTTATAAGTGTGAAATTTGCAACTTTAAATGCAGCAAAAAAAGTAATTATAATAGCCATCTTTTGACTGCAAAGCATAAAATACGAACTTTGACGAACGAAAAAATGCCAAATGATAAAGTATTAAGGTTGTCGATCCATGAATGTAGCTGCGGTAAAAGTTATACACACGCATCATCATTATGGAATCATAAGCAAAAATGCAGTGAATATAAATCTCAGCTGGATAAAAGTACAAATTCATCAGATAGTGATTTAATTGTAGCATTAATAAAGCAAAACAATGATTTTAAAAATATGATATTAGAACAATCGAAACAAATGTTAGATATAGCTAAAAATTCTCAAGTGATCAATAATAATACAACAACAAATCAAAGCTTTAACTTAAATTTCTTTTTAAACGATACGTGCAAAGATGCAATGAGTATTACCGATTTTCTAAAAAATATAAATGTAAAGCTAGATGAATTAGTCTATATAGGTAATCACGGCTATGTAAGTGGTATGACAAAAATGATAATGGACCGTTTAAAAACAATGGATGTAACAAAACGACCAATCCATTGTACGGATATAAAACGGGAAACAATGTATATAAAAGAAGATGATGGTTGGAGTAAAGATACAGAGGAATTAGCAAAATTAAGAAAAATCCTAAGTCGTATATCAATGACAAATTATAGAACTATGCCGGATTGGAAAACAGCAAATCCTGAATGTGAAGTAATGGAAACCCAAACTTATGATTTTTGTTATAAGATGATGAGAGCAATATTAGGTGACGTAGAAGACGAACAATTAAAATTAGATAATAAAATAATCAAGACATTAGCAAAAGAATTGTTTGTAAATAAAACAAAATAAACATATACAATTATGTATATGGGAAATACAATAAGTATTCAAGCATACGAAGAAAGAATAAGGGTGTTAGAACAACGTGTATTAGAACTAGAACAAAAAGTATTTTTAAATTTAGAGACTTCTCTAAAACCACCTCCAATTATAAACTTTCCAAGACTAATCAAACCTATTTCTCAATACAAAGACATAACACCAGTTGTAATAAATGACTTTGTAGATGATAATCATTAAATAATATATAAATTCTATTTTTACATATTATTTTTATTCAGGTTAATAATTTTTATTTTTTATTTGTGCTTTGTTGTTTATTATTTGTTTGTAAAATTTTGTTTTAATAATAATAATATTTATTCTTCAGCAGGTCTTGCGGAATCCTCCTTGCGGTTATTTCTAGTGCGATACTTACGGGTAACAGGCTTATCACTAGGTTGATTTTGTTGGCGTGTTTCACACATAAGTAGTCCGCCCTTAATTCCAGAAACATCTGAAGATTGGTATTCGTGTTGTCCGGTTGTAGATTTAATTACAATGAGTTCAACATATTCACCTTGAACGAGGTACTTATATTGTGAATCAGTAACACGGATAGAAGAATAATGTGTAAAAATATCCTTACCATCGTGTTCTCCCTCCTTGGCAGTGATAAAGCCATATCCAGTTTTATTATTAAACCACTTGACTTGGCCGATAACTCTAGTTTGTTCGCTTGTTTCTTGGGTACTGCTCATCGTCTCCTTATTATATGTTACTATATAGTATATTTTCTATATTGTTTGAAAATATATTTATATTAAAAATAAGCTGCATAATGAATTATAAGGAGGAGTAATATGATAATCAATATTATATGTAATTTTAAAGTAATTTACTATAGATGTATTAATATTTTCACATATATGTATTAAGTTCTCAATCGATTTTAAATTTTTTCGTCTAACATTAAATGAATTAAGTATATGTGTAGGATTAGGATATAGTAGTTCTTCATCATTAAGTGTAATATTATCCCATGGTAATTCGTTATTAAATAGAAAAATAAAAATATAACCAAGTGAAATAATATCATCTCTTCTAGATGGAGTATATCCATTGTGAATGTTAGTGCTAATATATTTTGGTGTGCCAATAATATGTTCTCCAATTTTATTAGATATATGTATTTGTTCGTCTGTAATGTAATATGAAGCTAAGCCAAAATCAATTAAAAATATTTCTCCATTTTTAATCATAAAATTTTGAGGTTTAATATCTCTATGAATAACAAAAAGATTATGTATGTTCTCCAGAATGTTTATACATTTAATCATAATATTATTAATTTTAGAAATACTAACAGCTTTAACTTGGAAATAATCATATAATGAAATTTCATAATAAGACATAACTAGAGTAGTATAATTATTATGTGGTCCAAACCAATAAATCATTGGTATATTTCTACATTTACGTTCATATAAATACTTTAATATTGTAGTTTCACGTTTTAATAAATTATATGAGGTTCTCTTATCTTCTAGTTTAATAGCAACAAATTCCTCATTTTTAATGTTATATGCTTTATAAACTTTACCAAACTTGCCTTCTCCTATAATTGATTTAATAATATATTTATTAATAATTTTATCATCGGTATTCATTAGTCTATATATTTGTGACAATTTATTTTTAGATATTTTATGTAAATAGATTATATAAATTGAAATGTTATCAATAATACAAAAAATATTTTTAGGAATGGAGAACCTAATAAGTAGAGGAGATAATTATTATGGTAGAATAGTGCATTTTTCTAATTTTATTAATGTATTATATATAATAATATTTTCTTTGTTTGGAGTGCATATTTTAAAAAATGATTGGTTGCGCGATATAAATATAAGCGTCCAGCTATTAATATGCTTACTATTATTGTTTAAATTCAATCCTTTTAGAGAACACGTATTAAAACAAAGTGATTCAGCATTAATTTTTAGTAGTGCAGTATTTCTGTTTTTTAACTTGAGTATAGTTGAATATATAAATAGATATACAATTAAAGTAGGAATCGATTTAAATAAGCATATAGAATTGATACGTACTAGTGGTGAAGTATTAGTAGATGCAGAAGAAAAATAAAAAATGAATTAAACAGATATTGATATATTAATCATAATATATGAATAATTCGATAAATATAAATTCAGATACAATAAATAATGTATATGAAGAAGCTTTAAAAGATCCAAGTTTATTATCACAATTAGATGTAGATGAATTATTAAATTCATTAGAAGATAATAATAATGATTATTTGGAGAACAAATCATTAAACGGTATAACAGAAGAAATTTATGATAACATTAAGGTAATAATAGAAGACAAAGAAGTACAGGAAGAATTATGTTTAAAATTAGTAGGTTATCGTGTAGTGGATGAATTACATGAATTACATAAAGGAAAGCATGTAAGATGGATTCGTAGAAATACTGAAAAATTAACAAATGGTGGTATAGTAGTAGATATAAAATTTTTAGATACAGGAACCCAAGTATTATGTAAAAATTCAATGAATCGTTTTATACAATATAGATACGATGATTGCATAACATTTCAAAAAATGTCTGCAACAGAGCAATTAATCTTAATGGCATACGAACATTCAGAATATCAAGATTAAAATTTACGTATCTTACGAGTAAAATGAGAAATAACTGATCGTCTTTTACAAGTCTTATTAGTTTTATTTGTTAATATAAAATATTCTTTAATATGATACATAATTTTTTGTGAAACAAGTATATCATTTTCTAGTAATTCCTTTGTAGGATTGGAATATATTCTAAACACTCCAGCTTGCATACATTTTTCAATAAATTCAATTTTAAATGCATTTTGAACGGATAGTGTATTAAGTAAAAGAACACCGTGTTTGGAATAAATAAAGCGATTAATAATCTCGTGTGTAGAAAGATTATGATTATATTTCATAGGTTGAATATAATAAATTCTTTCTTTTTTCATATCTTTATAATAAACATCATCAATATAACAAATAGTAGTATTTTTAGGTAATAAAGTGCATTTTATAAAATCATCATAAGTTTTTTTATGACTAGTTCTATCTAATTCAATTTGAATATTATTAATTTTAAAAGCATTAATAATTTTATCAAATAGATTAAATTCAGTAGAAATTTTGTGATTAAAATAATCAATAATTAATTTAGACCAAGCCATACCGGCTTGATTATTTGTATATACAAATAATTTGTGACACTCTCCTGATTTTTTTTTATTAGCCAAATATGTTAAAATAGGTATAATTCCGTAACGTCTAAATTCAGGATAAATATCTAAAATATCATTAAAAATATTATTTTTAGACTGGTTATATCGTTTAATAAGTTTCCACAATATTTCTAAATCAACAAATGAACCTAATGTTTCATCTAAGTCAAATACAATAACCTTTTTAGCACGTGATTTTTTTTGTTTTGAAAAATAGGAACCTTTGTATATTTCAACCAATTCATTAGAAGTATTATCATTCATTGTGGCATTAATCATATAAAATAAATTGTGATTTTATATAATTATGATAAAATTATTTGGTAGATCCAAATCCATTAGCACCACGTTCACTTACAGATAATTGATTATTATCAACACTCATTACATATATAGGACATAGAGTTGGATGACAAATTTGTAATAATCTAGTATATTCCTTAATATGGTAATTAGTATTATTATCTTGATCTGGTAGTAATCTAAATGCACCTATTAAATTACCACGATATCCCGCATCAATAATACCTGTATGGTTAGCTAACATTAAAGGTGTTTTTGATATACTAGAACGTGGATGAGAATTAAATGCTGTATTGTATGGTAATTCTTGATTAACATCACAGTAAAACATCTCAGTTTTTATTTCCATATCAATAAAATTAGAAATATATGGACTAGTAATATGTATATCCTTAGGCACTAATACATCAAACCCAGAATCCGGTAATTTATTAGACATAAATTGTGAATTATGATTATTAATACGTTCAATATATTCTTGCTTTAGTTTATAATTATCACTAGTAATTTTTAGAATAGCAAAATTTTTATGACCGTTTATAGATGTAGCTCTTAAGGTTTCGCATAATTCATTCACGTTACTAATATCAATAAAATTCATATTATATTTATTTATTATTTATTTGTTTATATTGTTTCCACGATATAGATTTACTTTCTTTAACATTAATTTCTTCGACTTCATTTTTTTCATCTAAATGCTTAGATTGCTTTAATGCACTATCAACATAGAGCTCTTTTAATACTTTACCAACCATAACAGATCCTTCGTTTTGATCTACTTTTCCGTCTTCTATTAACTTTAGAACAATTAATAGTTTTGTCATAATTTCAAGATCAATTTCATCTTTAACAATACGATTAAAAATATCGGTATAATTGTTGTATAAAAAAGGTGTTTCTGCTTTACATAATTCAATATATTGTTCGGGATTGTTTAATTTTATATGTTTATTTTTCATTTTACAAGTATCTAATTTACGTATCTCATCACGTAAAGTAATACTGTGTTTAAGTTTGCGTATTTGCAATGTATTATCTTCACTACCCATTTCACTAACCATTTTTTGTAGATTTAATCGTTCATCTGTGGTTAAATTAGCCATGTCGTATTTATATATATTATCTTATCACTTTTTTATGTGTATTTACAGTATTATTATATTTAGTAAAATATAATAATGAAAATTTTTATCTGTGAAATATGTATATAATATTAAAAATGAATGTATTAAGTGCTTTATTACTCGTTGTATTGTTGTTAGTTATTTTTTCAACATTATTTGTATCTTGCAACAATGCTGCTCCCTTTAACACAGAAACAGTTTTCCAAAAGTCTTCTAAGTTTGAACCATTTGGTGGTAAGCATGATACTGATTATTCAAGCAAAGAAGATAACTCCGCAATGGATATGTATAAGCCATTTGTAATGGACGGACAATCAACTGATTGTAAAAAAGTATATGGATTTACTGGTTTATTTTGTCAACCAGATAATATTAATAATCCTGTAGATAAATTTGCATCTGCAAAGGGTAGTTTGGAATGCAAACACGGTTCTTCTGGACTTTCTAATTCTAAAGGACCTTTATGTTTAACTGAAGAACACAAAAAATTATTGTCAAGCCGTGGTGGAAATATGTCACGAGAAGCTAATATCGGTAATTAAACCATTGAAGAATTTACACATTTGGACGTTTTAAACCATTGAAGATTTAAAACGTTGTTTTACCTACATTTATTTGTATATAGTTCTAATTTGG
>Ga0222718_10002839_pt1 | contig 15213 bp, 16 predicted proteins | sample C33_27DmetaG_FD_165045 | JGI IMG/M metagenome (GOLD analysis project Ga0222718, IMG submission 165045) | Estuarine water microbial communities from San Francisco Bay, California, United States - C33_27D | ecosystem: Environmental > Aquatic > Marine > Unclassified | place: USA: California... | reverse complement strand
GATTGGTGTGACATATCTATTGATACTCTGCTAGAGAAAGAAGCTATCCAAGCTAAGTGGAAGTTTAACATACACACTCTCTCAAGAAGGGTAGAGGGTATCAGTGGTGGTCATTTAGTTATTGTAGGTGCAAGGCCAAACACAGGTAAGACTAGCTTCCACGCTTCTCTCATTGCCTCTGACGGTGGGTTCGCAAGTCAAGGCGCTAAGTGTATCATCCTGTGTAACGAAGAAGCGTATCACCGTGTAGGTGCTAGGTATCTTAGCGCAGCTACAAACATGTCAATGAGTGAAGTCAAAGGTAACTACGCCTTAGCTAACACAAGATACAAACCAGTTAAAGATAACATCAAAGTATACGATAGTACAGGTAAAGATATGTCTTGGGTAGAAGCTATGGTAAAAGCGTACAAGCCTGACATCTTGGTGCTTGACATGGGTGATAAGTTTGCAAGCAAGGGTAGCGCTGAGTCTCATGTCTACCTGAAAGAGGCAGCTATCCATGCACGTAACATAGCTAAGCAATACGACTGTGCTATCATATGGATGTCGCAACTATCTGCTGAAGCTGAAGGTAAAGTTATGGTAGATCAATCAATGATGGAAGGGAGTAAGACAGGTAAGGCAGCAGAGAGTGACTTGATGGTCTTGATCTCAAAGAACCCTCAAGTACAAGGTCAAGACGAACAAGATCCCCAGCGCCACTTGAACATAGCTAAGAACAAGCTACGTGGTGGCTGGCATGGAGTAATACACTGTGAGTTAGATGGAGAAAGGTCAAGGTATAAATCATAATGAGAAGAGTGTTTGATGTAGAGAACAGTATTACCTTACGTAACGGTAAGATATTCAACGATCCCTTTGAGCCTAGCAATACGCTAACACAAGTAGGTGTATTGTGTTTGGAGACAGGTGACAAGGCATTGCTTTGCTTTGATCACGCAGAGAGAAACGATGCAGCAGAGAACAAGTGCAAGCTACAGAGATGGCTTGACTCAACAACCCTACTGATAGGACACAACTTACAGTACGACTTGTCGTGGCTGTGGGCTAGTGGCTTTAAGTATGACGGTAAGATATACGATACCATGCTATCAGAGTACATCTTACAGCGTGGTAACAAGTTACCTCTCAGCTTAGAGCAGTGTGCTTTGCGTAGAAACTTAGAACATCAGAAGGATGACACACTAAAACAATACTACAAGAAAGGATACAACACAAATGAAATACCATTGGAAAAGCTCAGCCACTATCTTGAGCTTGACTTGCGTACTACTGGTGAGTTGTACAAGTCAATCGAAAAGGACTACGCTGACCCCGCCTCCCATTCCCTCAGAAGTATACAGGACATTACCTTCCGTACCTGCTGCACCTTGGGAAGAATGTACATGTCTGGAATCAGGGTGGATCGTACCGCCCTCGAACATGTCCGAAATGAGTTCCAGCGAGAGAAAGAAGAGATCGAGTCCAGGTTGTATAAAAGAGTGCGAACACTCATGGGAGGAACACCCATAAACCTTAACTCACCAGAGCAACTATCACAGGTTATCTTCAGCCGTAGGATACACAACAAAAAAGAATGGTCCGACTTGTTTGAGTACGCTGACACAGCAGCAGACTACAAGTCAATCATAGAGTCTAACAGTAGTCTTATGTTGAAGACAATACCTTTACATTGTGGTACATGCAACGGTACAGGTACGACATACAAGATCAAGAAAGATGGTACACCTTTTAAGAAAGGCAATGCATGTCAGGACTGTGGCGGTAAAGGCTACAAACTTAAAGAGACTAAAGAGATGGCTGGCTTAGGGTTCAACCCCCCACCGTCACGCAAGTGGATCAGCTACAACGGCTTCGCTACAGGAAAGGATAAACTAGATGCGCTTATTGCTGCCGCTAACAACAACGGCATGGAATCTGCCAAGACATTCCTTGAGGATGTTAAAAGGCTTTCTGCTATTAGTAGTTATCTCAGTAGTTTTGTGGATGGTATTTCCACCTACACTAAACAAGATGGATTCCTACACGTCAACCTTACCCAGCATGTCACCAGTACAGGTAGGTTTTCTGGACGCAATCCCAACATGCAGAACATGCCCAGAGGGGGAACCTTCCCTGTAAAACGTGTGTTCATCTCTCGTTGGGATGGAGGTTACATCATGGAGTGTGACTTCGCCCAGCTTGAGTTTCGTGTCGCAGCATTCCTTGCACAAGACAGCACAGCTATGCAAGAGATAGACACAGGGTTTGACGTACACGCCTATACAGCCAAGGTTATCTCTGATGCAGGGCAACCTACGTCACGCCAAGAGGCTAAGGCTCACACCTTCGCTCCTCTCTTTGGGGCTACAGGTTACGGCAGGAGTAAAGCAGAGGCTGCATACTACGAGCACTTCACAGAGAAGTACAAGGGTATCGCAGCTTGGCATAAGAAACTAGGTGATGAAGCTATCAGGTTCCAAAAGATAACTAACGTGAGTGGCAGACAGTACGCTTTCCCTGAGGTTATACGCAGGGCTAACGGTACACCGTCACACTTCACGATGATCAAGAACTATCCTGTGCAGGGCTTCGCTACAGGTGATGTTGTACCTGTCGTACTCAACGAGATGGATGCTAGACTAAATAGTTTACACTCTTGCATTGTTAATAGTGTGCATGACTCTATGGTTATAGACGTACATCCAGATGAGAAAGACCAAGTATTACAAATAGTTACAGACCTTAATGGTAGCTTAGAGGAGTTGATAGAGAAAGCATACAACGTCAAGATGAATGTGCCTATGTTATTGGAAGCAAAGATAGGAAACAATTGGCTTGACACAGTTGACGTTTAGTGGTATAACATGGCTTCTAACTTAAAGAAAGGATAAAGAATGAACAATATAGTTCCACTTAGTGTAGAGAATATGAACCTTGCAGATGCTATGGGTTTCTCACCCAGCGCTGGGAGTTCAGGTGCATCAGTAGACTTATACCGTATATCTACAGGAGTGATCCAAGAAGTAGTAGAGGGTAAGGTAGCAAACTCACCAGTGTTTAAGATCAAGAAAGGCGACGATGAGTTCCTCTCTCGTGGTATGGCTGTACGTTTCTTTGTTGAACGTCAGCGTTGGCAGAAGTGGGATAGTGTAAACAACGCCTTCCATCGTACTGTAATGTCTACAAACCTTAATGCAGATCTCAAGGACACACTTGGTACGTTTAACTTAGGTAGACCCTCAGGTTACATTAAGGACTTCAATGCTCTACCTAAAGATCAGCAAGACTATATACGTAGCGTAAGCAGAGTCAAAGTTCTCATGGGTTTAGCTACCTTTATTGATCCGTTTGTTGAAGGTGGTGAACCTGTAGTAGAACACAACGGTGAAGTACCAATAGTACTTGATGTTAAGAACAGAGAAAGCCTCAAGTCTATTGATGCTACAATAGGAAAGCTTATGGGTAAACGTATATCTCCTGTGGAGAACTTAATTACCTTGGCTCCTGAGGTCAGATCAATGCCCAACGGTAACAAGTTCGCTGTGATCAGTGCATCATTAGGTGATACTGTTGGCTTCGCTGAAGGTGACAACGAAGTACTAGGTAACTTCATTGATTACGTTGAACGTAGCAACGAGTATGTCCTTAACAAGTGGGAGGAGAATAACGTAGAGCGTATCTCTGATGAAGACGCAGAGATCGTAGCTAACATCGTTGACGTGCAGGACTTTGAGTAATGCAGCATAAAGCAGAGTTAGCTGTTCACTCATTCCTTAGGGATGTGCTTGATGGTAAAGCGTCTATGTCAAACCAAGTTATTGCACAGGTAGCAACGGATGTACATTATGCTTTATCCAAGCAGTTCCAGGATGACGCTGAGAAGCGTGAGTTTAAACTAAGGATGTCCAACATTGGGCGTCCTACCTGTCAGCTTTGGATGGAGAAAAACAACCCAGAGCATAAGTCCACTAAGCCTACCTCTTTCAAGATCAACATGATGATTGGTGATATTGTAGAAGCTGTGTTCAAAGGTATCCTACGTGCAGCTAAGGTTGACTTCAAGGATAACGAAAGAGTTGCATTGCAATTAGGAGAAGGTAAGGAGATTAGCGGAGAGTACGACATGGTGCTTGACGGTAAGGTAGACGATGTGAAGTCTGCATCTCCTTGGTCTTTCGAACATAAGTTCTCAGACTTTCATACCTTGAGTAGTGACGATACGTTTGGCTATGTGTCTCAACTTGTAGGCTACGCTAAGGCTGCTGACAAAGATGTTGGTGGCTGGTGGGTAATCAACAAAGCTAATGGTGACTTCAAGTATGTCTCTGCCAGTGAGGTAGACAAAGAAGAAACCTTGAAGAAGATTGAAGATACCTACAACTACATCAACAGTGATGCACCCTTCGAGCGTTGCTTTGAGCCTGTACCTGAGACATACAGGGGTAAGTTCAGTGGCAACATGAAGCTACGTAAGACGTGTGGTTGGTGTGACTTCAAGCATAAGTGTTGGCCTACACTACAGGCACTACCCTCTAAGGTTTATCAAGGTGGTAAGACACCCCCGACAGTGGAGTACGTATCCGTTGCCGACAACAAAGAGGAAGCATAACCCAAGAAGGTATCGCAGTGGACTTGAACGTGAGGTTGCTGCGTACCTCCAAGACAAACAGCGTATGGTCAGGTACGAGGTTCTAAAGATTGAGTGGGAAGACCTACGATACAGAACCTACACGCCTGACTTTATGTTAGATAACGGTATCATCATTGAGACTAAGGGTATCTTTGACAGTGAGGATAGACGTAAGCACATAGAAATACGCAAGCAACACCCTGAGCTAGACATACGTTTCGTGTTTAGTAACTCTATGGCTAAGCTGTACAAAGGTTCTAAGACTAGGTACTGCAACTGGTGTGACAACCACGACTTCTTGTGGGCGCACCGTGTGATACCTGAGGCTTGGCTGAAAGAGAAGGGTAGAGTTTTAAAGACCAAGAGAGTGATACTCAAGGAGAAAGTAAAGAGATGAAACGTTACATACAAGACGATGAGGTTGCACTTATACTGTCACCTACATCATTCGATGAAAACGGTTGGACGGGAGATCTGAGCACAGGTTTACTTGTAGGTGAACCAAAGCTTATGGCTATAGAGGAGTTAGGTTACCTCGTACACTTAGCTACACTCATGGGTGCTTTCTTAAAGATGGCACAAGATGATGAAGACTTATATACTTCTGTAGAAGATTTTAGAAATGATGAAATGGGGCTTGACAATCCGATAGAAAACAGTTATGAGGAAGTAGAAGGTACAGATGGTAAAGTACTAAAGCTTACACGGTTCACTAAAACATTAGGAAATGCATAACATGTCAGACTATGATCCAGTAAACAAGCCCATGCACTACGCTCTAAGTGGTATAGAGTGTATTGAATACATCAAGGAAAGACTAACACCAGAAGAGTTCAAGGGTTATTGCCACGGTAATCTAATCAAGTACCAACACAGGCATAACTATAAAGGTAAACCTGTAGAGGATATGGAGAAGGCAAAGTACTATTTAGAAAAGATGCTAGAGACAATGAGGGATATACATAAATGAATAAAAAGTTTAATGTTACTTTTGTGGTTGAAGTAGAGGAAGATGGTAACATACTATCTCTTGTAGAGGACGCACACGCAGAGGACGTGTATGACTTAATACACAATACGTTCCACGACATTGACGATATTCATATAGACAAACTACAAGTGAAGGAGAGATGGTAGTATGATTACTCAAGAAGATATTGATGCATTTAAAAGATTCAACGATGTGGATTACCTGATGAATGAGTATCAGGACATGGCTGCATCAACAGCTATCTACAAAGTAGAACATCAAGTAATCTACCCAGCGCTGGGCTTAGCTGCTGAGGCTGGTGAGGTAGCAAACAAAGTAAAGAAGATCTTACGTGACGGTAAGTTTGATCGTGAAGGTATATCAGATGAAATAGGGGATTGTTTGTGGTACATTGCAGCACTTTGTCGTGACTTGAATGTAGACCTGTCAGAGGTAGCCAGGAATAATCTCAGCAAGCTACGTGATCGTAAGGAAAGAGGAACTCTAAAAGGAAGTGGGGATAAAAGATAATGGATAACTATTTACCAACAGACTATCAGTCTTTCATACATAAGTCACGGTATGCTAAATACTTTGATGGTAAAGGACGTGAGTCTTGGAGCGACACAGTTGAACGCTACATGGATAATGTAGTACGCCCTAAGATAGGTGATGACACATACGTCAACGGCATTCGTGATGCTATACTTAACTTGGAAGTCATGCCATCAATGAGAGCTATGATGACTGCAGGTCCAGCCTTAGAGCGTGACAACACAGCAGGGTACAATTGTAGTTACCTACCCGTAGATGACCCTAAGTCCTTCGATGAGGCTATGTTCATCTTGCTTTGTGGTACTGGTGTTGGCTTCAGTGTTGAGAGGCAGTACATCAGTAAGCTCCCTGAAATCCCTACTCTCTTCCAGAGCGATACCACTATCGTTGTCAAGGACAGTAAGGAGGGATGGGCTAAGGCGTATAGACAATTGTTGGCACTCCTGTGGGCTGGTGAGATTCCTCAATGGGATGTCTCTAAGGTACGTCCTGCAGGTGCAAGACTTAAAACGTTTGGCGGTAGAGCCAGTGGCCCAGCGCCTTTAGTTGAACTGTTTAACTTTACAATACAAACATTCAAGAACGCACAAGGGCGTAAGCTGTCTAGCGTAGAGTGCCATGACCTAATGTGTTTCATTGGTCAGATCGTAGTTGTCGGTGGTGTACGCCGTAGTGCTATGATCTCTTTGTCAAACCTTAGTGATGACCGTATGCGTCACGCTAAGTCAGGACAGTGGTGGGAAACTACAGCGCACCGTGCCTTAGCTAATAACTCTGTAGCTTACACTGAGAAGCCAAACATGGAAACGTTTATGCGTGAGTGGCTTGCCTTAGTTGAGAGTAAGTCAGGAGAGAGAGGTATATTTAATCGTGAAGCATCCAAGAAACAAGCTGCAAAGAATGATAGGCGAGATCCTAACTATGACTTTGGAACTAACCCGTGTAGTGAGATCATCTTGCGTCCTTATCAGTTCTGTAATCTTACAGAAGTTGTGGTCAGGGCTACAGATACTATCGAAGATCTTGAGCGAAAAGTCCGTATGGCAACAATATTGGGAACTATACAATCCTCATACACTAAGTTCCCCTACCTGCGGAAAGTGTGGCAGAATAATACTGAAGAGGAAAGACTGTTGGGAGTGTCACTAACAGGTATCATGGACAACCGCCTTATGACACACAAGAACCAAGGCTTAGATAAAACATTGGAGCACCTAAAGAATGTCGCCATTTCTACTAATGCTGAATTTGCTAGTCGTCTTGACATACCGCCCTCTACTGCGATTAGCTGCGTTAAACCATCAGGAACAGTCTCGCAGTTGGTTGACTCCGCAAGTGGCATCCATGCTCGTCACTCTCCACATTATATCCGTACTGTACGTGGGGATAATAAAGACCCATTAACTAAGTTTATGATTGATCAGGGTATTCCTAACGAACCATGTGTGTTCAAGGGTGACACGACTACAGTGTTTAGCTTCCCTGTTAAATCACCTAGTGGTGCAGTCACACGTAACGACATGACAGCCATTGAACAACTTGAGATGTGGCTTACCTATCAGCGACACTGGTGTGAGCACAAACCTAGTGTAACTATCTCAGTGCGTGACTCTGAGTGGATGGCTGTAGGTGCATTTGTGTTTGAACACTTTGATGAAATGTCAGGTGTATCATTCTTGCCACACTCTGATCATACTTATCAGCAAGCTCCATATCAGGATTGCACTAAGGAAGATTATGAGTTACTATTAAGTTCTATGCCAGAGAAGATAGATTGGTCTAAGCTTTCTGAGTATGAACAAGAGGACAACACTGTAGCAATGCAAACAATGGCTTGCTCTGGTGATGTATGTGAAATCGTAGACTTAACATAAAGGAGAACTACATGTTTGAAATCGTATCATTGTTTGCAGGTGCAGGTGTTGCTATTGGCATCTTGCAAGAGATCATAGTACCTGTGTTTACACAAGGTATTGAAGTTGTAAAGTCGGTTCTATGAAATGGATACTGATCTTTATAATGTTTAACAACGGATTGCATTATGCTCAAAGCCAGCCTATCATGTATGATAACTATGATCAATGCAAGGCTTCTGCTGAAGAGGTAAAGAAACTACTGACTAACACAAGGCCAAGTGATGATGCATACGCTATGACCTTCTGTGTAGCTCTACCCTCTAATGTCTAACAGTAAGTTAGAACAGGAGGCAAAGAGATTCTTAGATCAGAGAAACAAAGAAGCTGATCCAGATAAAATACGAACAGAGTTGATAGAGATACTCGAAAGGTTTCTACATCAGCTAAAAAATAAGGGGGCTTAGCGGCCCCCTCTTTTTATTACCCACCTTTTTTAAGGTAGTTTAAGTGATCTATGTAAGAGTTATACATATTTAATTCTCTAAAGTTAAAGTCTCGCACATCATTTGCAGACACGCCACTACGTTCCATATACTTCATTGCTTCTTTTTGTTGTTCTTTCGTACCCTTTGAGTACGCTTTGTAACGCAGTCTTTCCATATACCCTGGACTTTCGTAGGTATCCAGCATCTCCCTTGTTCTTTCTCTGGCCTTACGTAGTTCTTCTTTAACTCTACTTCTACGATACTGTAAAAGACTTTCGCCTTTCTGTAAGTTTGTGCCTTTCATAAAGCGTTCATCTTTCAGAAGATCATTCATTCTAGGTTCTAAGAGAGGTGCAAGAGATTCATTAAAGATCCTATCATACATAGGTATCTTACCACGTTGGTCTGCTGTCCAAGTCTGAAGCTCAGATAAAGAATATACTTTCTCTGCTGCTGTTCTACCTTGCTTAACAGTAATACCTAGTATTCTAGATAAAGGATTGGCATCATATACATCACCTTCACGAGTAGCTATTCTTAGTCGTTCTCCAGTGATGTTATCTGTCTCTCCAATTAATACTTCTATTAAGTTATCAAAGTACTTAGTTGCACTCTGAGTAAAAACCCTGCCACCCCTAGCCTGTCTGACATCTTTGGCTACGTCTGTTTCAGTCAAGAAGCCTACCATTCTGTTTACTGCATCAAGTGGTCTAGTAAATCCAGCCGCTATATTTCCTGTAGATTTATAGAATGCTTCTAGTGCTCTAGTTCTATCCCCGCCCTCTGCGTTAAAAAACATATCCATAATGTTAAACATGTCATTACCAAACTGTGCATCTCTAGCAACCTGTCCTATAGCGAGTTGGTTTCCTATTTCTTGTATAAGCTCTTTGGGTATAGGCTCACCTTTAAACATTTTTAAATTTACCGCTCTACCCATAGCTAAGAAAGCAGACAAAGGAAACACATTACGTACATCAACTATACTACCATCACTTGTTTTAATCTCATTGAAAGCTAAGCCTTGTTTCTCTTGTTGTTCTGAATAACGAGCAGCCATTAACAAACCTACTGTACCAACTAATGAACGAGACATAGCTTCAACGGAAGATAAGTCTTGCTTTTTAGCTAGGCTTGCTGCAGCAGGTAAGAAAGATACTGGACCCCATTGATATGCAGTAGCTACAACGTTGTTCATAAATCTACCAAACGGTATTATGGTTCCAAGACCAGGCATATTTGATACTTGCTCTACCTTTTTAGCTACTTCTCCAAAGAACCCATAATCTTTTGTTGTGTAGTCTTTAGAGAAAACAGATCGTAGAGTTGTATCAATAGCAGCACCAATTACATCATCATCTATTTCTTCTAGTCTGCCTTCTTTCAGAACTGTTTTTAAAGACACATCTTTTTTTAGCTGTAGGTATTTATCTAACTCAAGCATAAACATCTGTGATTTAGTAAAGGTATCTTGTATACGGACTCCTGTAATATTCATAGAAGCATTTACAATATTCTCTACGTTTTTATATACTGGATTACTTGGATCAATCCCATAACGTTTAGCGTTACGCTCTACACCACCAGCTACAGTTTCAAATAAAAGATTTTGTACATCTGTATTGCCTGTTTCATCCTTGATCTCTTTCATAATCTTCATGTAAGAGTCGTGAGTTGTAAAAGGATCTACAAAGTTTTTCATCTTTTGTGCTTGTATAGTTGTATATACTTTAGCTTGTCTGGTAAGTTTTGCTGCACCCTCAAAATCACCTAGACCATACTTAGCTGCAGCGCCGACCATAAGAAGACCAGATGAAAAAGTATCAGCGACAACCTGTCCACTAAAGAACTGCCCAAAGCCCATGACGTTTGCTGATGTAGTAGCTGGGGATGAAACCAGCATACGCTTCCACACGTTCTGTCCATAAGCAAAGGGTTTAGAGTTTCTTACTAGCTTAAACTCAGACTCTAATGTGTCACGAAGGTCTTTACTATTTAAAGCTTCTTTAAGTATTTCGTTTCCAGCTACCACACCACCGTCTATGGTACGCCTTACTTGAGACATAACTGCTAGTTTTTTTCCTGCCTTTGATATATCTGCTGCAATAATCTCACCAATCTCTATACCCAAGTCAGATGCTTCACCTAGCGTTAAGCCTACACGTTCTCTAAACAAACCTGATATTTCTTGCAGATCATCCTCTGGCATAAACCTAATAAGGTTAGTCATAACGTCAGAAACTTTAGTATCTCTGCGTATCTTAATGCCTTTATCCCTAAAGATAGCAGCAACACCACCCTTATTACCATCACCTAGCATTATTTGCTTTAATAAGATTTCAGGAATAGCTACAGCTTCTTCATGTATTTCTTCTGCTGTGTATCCTTCCTGCAAATACTTACCTGACTTTACTTTTTCATCCCAAGTTTTAATGCCATCTTTGATAGCTTTGACTGCACGTTCTTGATCTTTAATATCAGGCAGTAGAGGCTTACCTATAGTCTCTCTTTTTATTTTTCTTTTCTCTGCTTTAAGCTGATTTATTTTTCTAGTCTTTATTACCTTCTGACCTTTAGTTGTCGCTGGCATAGCTTGCGCTGCTTCTATCTCTTTATCAAGAGCGTTTATCTTAGTTCTATCTACTAGTTCTGATGCTTTGTCTGCACGTCCTGCTACCTCTGCTTCCCGTACTGCATCTGCTAAGCCTGAAGTTCCCTCAAACTTACCAAAGGTATAATGCAGTCCACCGCCTACACCACCCAGCGCTAAAGATAAACCTGTCTGAGCTACACTGTAATCTTCTTGAGCGCCTACATCTAAGTAAATGTTTTGGATGGCGTTATCTTGTACACCCGCTATGAGAGCATCAATAGCTGTAGTTTGTATTACTGCTCTCTTACCAGCTTTAGCTATCTCTTCCCTGCCTATCTGAGTAGCAGCATCACGAGCAGCTTGTAGTCTTACTTGTGCCTTTGCTTTCTTTGCAGCTTTACGTGCAGCCATAGCCACTTCTTTTCCTGATACACTTTTAGCAATCATCTTCTGAGCCATGAGTGTACCAGCTTCAATGCCAGCGTTTTCTGCTGCCTGTTTAGTAGCACCGCTTTGTGCAGCACGTTTAGCTGCCTCACTTGCAGCTTTTCTTAAAGCCAGCTTACCTGTTTGAGTTACACCTAGTGCTGCTGCCTTACCTAAACCACCAGTGAATGCACCTATGTAGTTTGTAGGATCTTTAATTGCAGCAAATACATAATCCTTTACGCCATCCACTGCACCATAGAAACCATCATTAACAAAAACATTTCCTAAGCTGTCATATAAGTTATAAGCTTCAGCAGCCATAGCTTTTGTTTGATCATCTGCTTTACTTATAAAGCGTACCTCACCAGCAGTACTCAAAGTATTAGTATTAAAGTACCTCATGTGATCTACAAAGTTTTCTACTAATGCTTCATCATCCATATCCATATAGTCAGCGCCTTTGTTTGCCGACATATAGTTACGAATAGTATTCAAGTTTTCATATCTGTAAAGATCTTTTTTCTTTAGCTTTTGCCCTTCAGGAATAGGGCTTTCAAAGATCTCTTCTTCGTTAGACAGCCTATTATAATCTCTAGGCCTTAGGCTTTGAGTTGGAACCTTATCGAAAGCGATACCTCTTCTTTCAAGTATACTTGTCATTTAAGTGCTTCCTTAATAGCGTTAGAATATCTAGTGCCTTTAGTACCAAAAGCGTCACTACCTACCATACCAGTTTTTAACCAACTATTTGCACCAGACCAACCTTGGTTGTGAGCATAAGCTAAGGCAGATAGTTTATCTTCTAGAGAAAGGCTTCTATACTTTTTAGATTTAGCCATAAGATAATCATGGTTTTTTACAGTAAAGGCAGCAAATGCCTCTTCTTGTTTTATCCTATCGTTTCTAAAAGCTTCTCTTGCTTTAGCATCGTGTCCAAGAGAATAGCCTAACAGAGTAGATGCATCTGTTTTAGCAGCCTCGCCCATTTGGTATCTACCATCGTAGTGATTTTTATATCCACCTTTTACAGAGTAATCCCCGCCAGATTCTATATCAGCAATCTTTTCTCTGTATATATTCCACATTGATTGGTCTGCACCAATATTGTCAGACACAAGTGTGTAAGCTACATTAGATACATTCTGAGGTTTTTGTACAATAGCTGATGTTTCAGTTACACGATTGGAAAAGTCTAAGGTATTACCTGTACTCGCTCTTTGTGAAAAGTCAATTGTATTTCCCATGTTTAAACCCCTAACGCTTAGGAAGTACCCTACCGTCAGCAGGATTAATAAAATACTCGCCTTTTTTAAGTTTCTCATATGCTTCTTCTGCCTCGTCTTCACTCATTGATTTTAGATCCAATGGATTAGACTCATTATACCTTAATCTTTCTGACGTGTCAACAGTTACTTCAGGTGCTACACTTACTTTAGGTGAGCCATCAGGGTTGTATTTATCTTTAGGTGAGCCATCACGGTTATGTGTTTCGCCAAACAGTTCATCCCACTGGCTAGGCTTTAAGTCTCTAGGCACTGGTATCTTGCCAGAAAGAATGTCTTCTTTTTCTTGCCCATCCATGCCTGGACGCTTGAACTCAGAAAGCAAACCTGATGGTGGTCTTGGTGGTACACCTACTACTATTGCTTTTCTAGTATCTCCTCCTCGAACCTCTACGTCTTTTACATAGTGTACCTTTTTATCGTAACCTTCTATAGGGGTTTCAGGAAACTCTTCAGTGTCAGAATATTTATCATAAGGATCTACGAAGAACATTTCTTCCTCAGGATCAAATGGTCTAGGCTGTAACTCACTAATAGTTTTACCTGTATCACCTATAGTAAATGCACTAGGATCTAATCTTCCTGCAGTAGCTAAACCAACTATATACTCATCGTATTCTGATTCATCAATATCACGTCCGTTTTCTGTCATACTAAGGACGGTATTGTTTTCACCTAGTACGATCTCAATTACCTCACCTTTAAACTCTTCACCTTCTTTATTATATGGTACTCTAATGGTAGTTCCTACGTTTACACCATCCATTTTTATCAGGTTTTTAACTATAAGCTTCTCTAGTTCTTCTGAGGACTTATAATCGTCTAGCATGGCGTAGTATAAGGTGTCTCCTATCTCACCTCGTACATCAATAGAGGTATCTTCTAGAAACTGTAGCTGGAATTTTTTAGCGTATTGATCTACAACACCTAGCTTTCTTTTAAGTCTTTCAGCCTGTATTGCATCGTCTAGCTCTTGACCCTTATACCGTGCTCTAAGAGATGTTTCTAATGCAGCAGGTAGTTTATCCGCAGACTCAAAGGCATCTCTAAATGCTGGACCTATTACTGTAGGATCATAATTTGCTGAAGGTCTAAATGAGAAATACGTACCTGGGTCCATACTTTCGTATGCTTCCTGTCTAGCTATCTCGTTTATATCCATAATAGAGTATCCTTCAAAGTAAGGATCTCTATCCATTCTAGCTCTAGCTGCGTCTTTAAGACCCATGCCTAATGCTGTTCTTACCAAGCCTTGACCTTTAGCTTCATAGCCTCCTAGTGATGGAGATGCTAGTCCTATGGAGTTAGCGTAATGTTCTTCAGGAGTCATTGACGCTGCAGCAAACTCTTCTGGCATATCAATAAAAGTATCTAACTCACTCTCACTAAACGTGTAAGACCCTCCAGCGCTGGGCCTCTTCTGTGCTTCCTTTTGTAGAGCTTGTGAAAACTCAAACAAAACTTTTGGACCTGCTGCAATAGCGGCATTGATGTGTTTATCTTTTGCGCCAAGCCTTCTAAGCATACTGATCTCTGTCTTAGCTAGATTAACCAGTGCTCTACGTTTACCTATTATAGATTTATTACGTTCAGCCTGTTCACGCTGCTGATCTTCATAGTCCTCTGCATCTTGTATACGCTTTTGGATTTGCTTTGCTTGGTCATCCATAAACGCTGTAGCGAATGCTTTAAAGTTAAACGCCATAGTTACGCACCTCTCGCCATAAGACCTGCACCCTCAGGTGGCATTGGCTCTTCTGCAGGTTCATCTATTTGTTGTAGCTCTTCAGGTTCAGGAGGTTGCTCTTCTGCCATAGGCTCACCCTCTTGTTCTGAAATAAGGTAATCAGCCATAGACTGCAACATAGATGTACCTTCATCTTGTGTCTTAGCTTCACGTACAGCAGCCTGTAGTAGCATAGCAATCTTAGCTTCTTCTTTCTCTCGTTTCTCTTTCTTGTAATCCTTGTTGGACATCTTGTAGTCTATCTCATAGCTACGTGCAACAGCAGCAAAGTACTCAGACAAAGCAGGTGCAATCAAGATGCCAACATCTAAGCTGTGTATACCACGCATAACATTAGAAAGGTACAAAGCCTTTACCATAGGTACAATAGCAATACCTGATTCTATAGCTACCATGAAGTCATCAATAATCTCTTCATCAGATAGGCGCTCCATGTAATACTTGAGAGCCTCTTCTACAGAAGCTATCTCAGGAGGTCTTTCCCACTGTCGTTCACCTGGTTTATGTGATGTTAAAGACCCGCCAGGAATAGGTTTGCTATACTCTAATACTGCCATTTTATTTTCCTACTTAGTAAACCCTGCACCAAAGTACAGACCTACGATTGCTGATACTATGTGTGTGTCTAAGGGCGTTATTACAAAGCCTTGTGCTACCTTCCACTTGATTGCTTCATCAGG
>Ga0222718_10002836_pt1 | contig 15222 bp, 14 predicted proteins | sample C33_27DmetaG_FD_165045 | JGI IMG/M metagenome (GOLD analysis project Ga0222718, IMG submission 165045) | Estuarine water microbial communities from San Francisco Bay, California, United States - C33_27D | ecosystem: Environmental > Aquatic > Marine > Unclassified | place: USA: California... | reverse complement strand
GCCACTTGGATTAGTAATGTATATTTAGTATATTAGCAATACCCATGAGAAAATCTAAAAAGAAAAAGGAACTTTTTATTGGCATCTACAGAAAAGACCAGTGGAAGTGTTGCTCATGGTGTCTAGCAAATAACATCAAGGTTTCTTTAGTGCCGAAGAGGTATAATCAGGAAGATTATCAAATCGAAGTAAATCTATTTGGCAACATCACTAAAAGCGACATACGATATTCCTTCGAAGATTCTCAAATGAAATACTGGGAGCTATACTGTTTCCTCCATGACAAATACAATAAATAATTGCACGTGCCTATTTGGCATATAGATGTATAAAGTTATTTTTATTTCAAGTAATATATCACTATATAGAGTAACACAGTATATACACAGAGTAACATGGTATACACATAGAGTAACTCTATACATTGTAACTCTATATATATATAACTATATATATTAATATGCCATTTAGACAGTTGCAAATTACAAGAGGTACATTTTATTGATTTTTAATTATTATATATATGAGAAAAAAGATTGAATTAGAAGTTCCAACAACTCTCAATGATATTACTCTTGGGCAATACCAAAAGTACATTAAGATATCAGATGAAAATGAGGGAGCAGATGAATTTCTAAATAAGAAGCTCATTGAAATATTCTGTAACATTACATTGCGTGATGTAGAACAGATACCGATGGTGGAGGCAGAGAAGGTTATAAACATCCTTGGAGAAGCATTTAAAGAAAAACCTAGTTTGATTAGGCAATTTAATCTCCTTGATGTTGAAATGGGATTTATCCCTAAGCTTGACGATATCTCACTTGGAGAATACATAGACTTAGAAAACTTTATTTCTGATTGGCAACAAATGCACAAAGCCATGGCGGTGCTTTTTAGACCAGTTAATTTTAAATCTAAGGATAAGTATACCATTGCTCCTTACTCTCCAAATGAGGACATTCAGAATCTCATAAAAGAGATGCCAATGGATGTTGTAATGGGGGCGATGGTTTTTTTTTACGATTTAGGGAAGGAGTTGTCTCTAGCTACCCTGAATTATATGGAGATGGAGATGCGGAAGAATCCACAGACCTCTCAGCTCAAGGAAACTTTAGCTCAAAGTGGGGTTGGTATCAGTCAATTTACGCACTTGCTAAAGGAGATGTCCTCAAATTCGATGACGTTACCTCACAAGGACTTTTTAAGTGTTTAAACTATTTAGTATTTGAAAAGGAGAAGAATCAGTTAGAGGCTCAAATGATTAAGAAAGCATATAAGAAATAATGAAAACATACTATAATCTTATTGACAACATCTACAATTATTTAATTGGCAACAATAACATTAACACTGTGACATTCGGTGATATCATGGAAGTGGATTTATCTAAGCAAACGATATTCCCACTGTCCCATGTAAACGTCAATGATGTCACATTCGATGAATTTAAGATGACCTTCTCTATGAATATTATAGTTATGGATATTGTAGATGAAGATAAAGATGACAAGCAGGATAAGACAAAACCTCATCTTGGTTTGGATAACAAGCAAGATATTCTTAATTCAATGCTTACTGTTATTAATGGATTGCAAAGCTCACTTCGTAGAGGTGGCATGGAAACAAACGATTATGAACTTAATGAAACTGCAACTGCGAGTCTGTTCGAAGATAGGTTTGAAAACCTGCTCACTGGTTGGTCAATGGTTATCAATATAGAAGTTCCTAATAATGATATGGCACTAATTAACGCTGATGGTACATCATGTCTGTAAGTAGATTAAAATTACGCAACACAGAGGCTTATATGTTTGGTTTTTCTAAGCGTTTAGTGAAATTGCTTAAAATAGAAATAGGAAGAAACAGGCAACGTAGGTATCCCCCTACAAAAGCGTTTCCAAATGGTAGAACCATAAACGAACCTATAGATTCCACAGGGAGTTTAGCTAACAGCCTTAGAGTACAGATGACTAAAGCAAGGTTAAATAAATCTATAAGTGGAGGTTCTTTTTCTCTAGGGGTTACAGGTAATAGCTATGGAGAGAAAGTGGATGAGGGTACTAAGCAAGTTCCTGATGTAGATGAATTAGTAGATTGGATAAAGTCAAAACCTGTTAGACTTAGGGATGCTAGAGGTAAATTTATCACTAGAAGCGATGCTGCAATAAGAACTATAGCAGGGCTTATAAGACGTAAGATAAGAACTTATGGTAGTCAACCCACTAATTTTATAGGGGATGCTATTGAGATAGCCATGCAACAAATAAATGCTATAGCTGACCCATTAGAAAAAGATATATACCTCAACTTAGATGAGATATTCAAAAGGGCAGGTTACACTAAAAAAGGAGACGAATATATTATAGAATAATTATGGCAGGAGAAGTAGAAAAAATAAACGTAAGAAGTCCATATTACTTGACTGTAGATTCCCAAGGGTCACCATCTAGCGGAGAACCAGTACCCCCAGAATATGACCCTCCTTCGACTTTAACACAACCATTGGAATGTGGGAATGAAGTAAATGTAGGGGAGGATGTTGGTACTCGTATTTATGAGGTGGATGCCACAAATAGAAGTGGCACTTTTACTTTAAGTTATACTATATACACTCCTGTCAAAATTACTTATCAATTTACAGAAGATGCTTCTCCGACAGTAGTTGGATATAGAGGTGGGGATGTGCATGAGCAAGAGCTTATAGATATGGGAATACCTGCATCTGAACTTACAGGACTTGTTAGTGGGGAATTTGACAATGCGGGAATACCTATAGTAAGGTCTACCGACACTGCATCAACTTTAACTATTACTGTTGAAGCTCCATTACAAACGGATAATTATAGGTTGGTTATGGGTTGCCCCGATGAGACAGCAGCACCAGTATCTACATTTTCACTACCTGCTACCCCTCCCACCAACACAGATTTGTTGGATGGCTCACAAACATTAGCCTTGGCATTTTTAAATCAAACACCTGGAACACTTCCAGTTTCTCCTTCAATGAAGGTCTATATTAATGATTCATTAGTACAAACCTTATCTCCTGCATCTTTTGGTTACGAGGATAAAAGTCAAGTCCCAACTATAATATTTAGTAGTGTTTCAGGATTAAGTTGGGCATCAGGAGTCAATCCATTTAATAAAACCCCTGTAATCGTAGATAATTCTTCATTTGTCTCTGGGGATAATAGAATAAGCATTAGTTTTGAGTGGGATACTGATGATTGGGGTAGTTGGTTACAACCTAAGATAGATATAATGAGAACAGGTATATTTAGAAATACAACAGCTAATGAATATCAATTTGCGTATTATGAGTATCAAGGGACTTTTAGTTTTTATGGAGCAACAGATAGATTTGATACTGAAGTAAATGGTATCGGTAGCGATTTAGTTCCATTTGAATCAGGCAAAAAATTTGTATTTAATTACAACACCACAACAAGAACCGTATCTAACATAACACCTAGCAACGCATTTCCTGACACAGGATTCACAATATCACCTCACCCAACAGTAGCGACTGGAGGTATAAAGATATAAAAATATTAAAGATGGCAACAATATCAAAAGCTAAATTAGAAATATACATATACACTGGTATAGCAGGGGAGAAACCAAGCGACCCTCAATACACTCTTGAGAAAAGCTTAATACCAGATGAAGAAGTTATAGTTTTCGAAGTAGCTGAATTGGTGAAAGATTATATAGATGTTTACTTCAATGGAGATTATAGTTCTATAAAACAAACTGCATGGGTAGATTTTGTTATTACAAGAACTTTTGATGATGCCACTACAGATATACTGGAAAAAAGGAATCTAGCTTTTCTTGGATATGGTGAATTTGAAGATGGAATAAATCCAACATTAAGTAAAGGTTTTTTGGCATCAAACACATACTTCTATGTTAAATGTGGAGAGAGAGCCTTTATACCAGTCTATGTGTCTACAGATGGTGTTTATCAAGTTGAGTATCTAATAGAAGGCACTTCTATATCTAAATATATTATTGGAGGGTCTGTTACAAACACAACAATAGATACGGATGAAAAAAGAATAAGCACAACAGACGATAATTATAGAATAAGCGAAGTTAGTGTAAGGACAGCCGATTCAGAAGGATTTCAAGAGCAAACGGAAGTGCCACTAAATGCTGATGAAGTAAAAGTAACGCATCCTGATGGGACTGTAGAAACAAGATATATAAGATGCCTAGACGAATGTAAATATACCCCTCACAGAGTCTCCTTCTTAAATAAATTTGGAGTCATGCAAGATTTGTGGTTCTTTAAACGTAGAGATGATTCTTTCGAGGCTGAAAGAGATGACTATAAGCGTTCTATACTAAATATAGGGTCTACAGGGGTTTCCTATAGCCAGTATGACCATTCAAGACAAGCTACTGATGTTAGAGCATCAGAGATGCTTAGAATGAACACAGGATTCATTACAGAAGACCATAATGAAGTTATAAAACAACTCATGGTAACTGAACATTGTTGGATTCACCAAGATGGAGATATAACACCTGTAGTTCCTAAGACCACTTCATTCCAAGAGAAAAAAGAAGTGAACGAGAAACTCATAAACTTTACAGTAGAATTTACTGTAGCGAACAACTATATCCAAGATATTAGATGATAGACGTACAGTTATATATTGATAAGAGTAGTGACGATAATCAAGAGTACGCTAAGGTTGACTTATTCGAGGATGAATCCATGACGTTGATTTCTTCTATACAAGATATAAAAGACTTCTCCAAGATATTCGCTGACTACTCAAGAACGTTTAAAATTCCTGCTAACGATAGAAACAATAAATTATTCAAGCATTTCTATAACCCAGATGTCAAAGGATTTAACGGTGCTACTAAGAAATTAGCTAAAATACATTTAAATTACATGCCTTTTAGGGAGGGTTACATATACCTTCAATCCACAGAGATGAAAAATAACAAGGCAGCGAGTTATACTATTATATTCTATGGAGGTCTGATTAAGCTAAGAGAGGCTCTAAAGGAAGAAAAATTAACCGCATTGGTCTCTAACTTAGATTCAGACCTAGAGAGGTTAACCTATAATAGTGCAACTGTAAAGGAAGGACTTACTAATGGTTTGTTTGGTGGGGATATTATATACCCTCTCATTACGTCAGAAAAAAGACTCTACCATGATTCTTCTTCTGCATCCCCTAATTATGATGGCAATATATATCATGATTCCGTATCACCAGATTCAACAAGAGGGGTTGCTTACACAGACCTAAAACCTGCGATAAAAGTAACTAAACTAATAGAGGCTATAGAATCTAAATATACCCTATCGTTCACAGGATTCTTCGATACTACTCCACTAGACAATCTCTATCTTTGGTTATCAAGAGAGAGTGGAGAGATAATAAATTATGGTACATCAGGAGAGATATCCAACAGTAAATCTATAACTGAATTTACTGCTTCTTCTGCTCCTACGGATAGTAATTTAACTATAGTAGATGATACTTGGACTTTTACACAAGACCCTTGGACAAGTGACAGTTTCGATGTAATAAGATACGAATCTGAATTTAACATAACCATAAGTGCAGGTAGCTATGATAATGTAGTGCTTAAAGCTATTGACGAAATAACAGGTGATGTTATAGCTGAGAAATCAGAATCTGGGGGTAATCAAACAATAACACTAATATCCAACCCTAATTATCAAAATCCAAATGTAAAAAATGCAGAACCTAGGACATATAGAATTAGGTGGGAGGTAGAATCATTCGGTGGTAGTATAACCTTTACCTCTGGACTTACTCTAAGAAAGAAGGTGGCTTTTGAGACTTTAGTTGAAGATACTTATAATGCTTTTGATGGATTGAGTTCTACAACATTGCCAGAACAAGACCTTGTAAATCATTTGCCAGATATAAAGGTAATAGATTTCTTATCAGGATTATTCAGAGTGTTTAACTTGACTGCCTATGTACAAGAACCTTTGGCATCTGTTCCAGTTATAGAGGTTAGAACACTTGATGATTACTATGCCGATGCTGTCAACAATCAATCTAAAGGCACTATTGATATAGTAGATTTTGTAGATGTAGAGTCTCATGAGATTGAATTAGCTAGACCGTTTGCAAATGTATCTTTTGAGTACAAGAAAACTGATACTGCTTTAATGGCAGCTCATGAAGCTACCCACAACAAAGTGTTTGGAAATACAATTTATTCTGCACCAGATGAATATGATTCAAGGGTAGATTACAAGGTGGAAGTACCATTCTCTCACCTTAAATACGAAAGACTGTTTGATATAGGAGTAACACCTACATCTGAAAATGAGAATCTAACTGATATACAATGGGGGTATGCAGCAGGGGGTAGTTTTAAACACGAAGACTCCACTACAGAGAAGTCAACCCCTACAGGTAATTACAGTCCTAAGAAGATAGAACCTTTGCTTTTCTACGGAATAAATCAAACTATATCTGATGGCAATGGTATAAATTGGATTTCTGATTCAGTAGATGAAATAACAACATATTGGAGACCTTCTAATTCCAATGAGGAAGGAACACCAACCACACCTCCTGCTAATAGTTTGAACTTTGATACTGAGTTTGACGAATGGCAACTTAAAGTTTATAGGGAGTCTGATTCAGACTTAATAGTTGCAGATAACTCATTATTTGGCAAATACTATATAAACTATATATCAGGAGCTTACAACGAAAGTAAAAGGATATTTAGGTATAAATGTTTCCTTCCTGCCAAGATTCTTGTGAGATATAAGTTGAATGACCAGATAAAGATACATGATAGACTATTTAGAATAAATTCTATTAAGACAAACCTAAAAACAGGGGCAACAGAAATAGAACTATTAAACTTGATACCAACACTAGATAATATAATATGATAAAGAATATTATAGACTTATTGAATATGGATGACTGGTATGGTCAATCTAAAAATATAGATATAGCTAAAGGTAAGTATAAGGCAGTGGGAAATTGGAGCGAAGCTAAGAAACAACTAAAAAGACAATACTATGGCAAGTAAGAAGATAATGGTGGATATCATGGTGGTGGATAAAAATGCCACTAGAACCATAAACCAAACAAGTAAAGCTGTAGATGGATTAGCAAAATCCACACAACAACTAGCAGGTAGAACTTCAAAGAATAAAGCTGAGACTGGTCTTAATAATGCTCTTTTAATGGAGACTGGAAGGTTAGCCTCTGATGCTTCTTACGGTTTTCAGGGTATGGCTAACAACTTAGGTCAAGTAGTTAGTTTACTGCAAATATCTGCTAAAAATTCAGGGGGATTTGTTAATTCTTTAAGAGATTTAGGGAGAAGCCTCATGGGTGTTGGTGGTATTATGGTTGGTGTGCAATTATTAATATCCTTTTTACCAAGACTACAAAAAGCGTTTGAGGGTACATCTGCTAAAGCTAAAAGATTTGCAAAAGAACTCGAAAAAATATCGGAGGGAACTGAAAAAACTAAAGAGGAATTAGAGGCTTATTTCACAGTACTTACTGATTATAATATATCACAAGAAAGAAGGTCAAATCTAGAGCAACAAATTATAGATAAACTTCCTGATATTGAAAATCTAAATACAAAATCAAAAGAAGGGATAGATGATTTAAGAGATTCTATTGATTTATATGTGAAACAGCAAATGATAAGGGCTGAGATAGATTTATTATTGGAGGAGAATGCGGATTCTTTTTTAGAAGATAGAAAAAGGAGAGATGTTCTTGAGAAAGTTAGATTAGCGAAATCTCAAAAAGAACAGATTGATATAATTAAAGAAAACACAAATATACTTGAAAGGCTTTCCATCGAGATGATGGGAGCTGATGGTAAGGGTCTTATTGCAAGACTTATTGAGGGAGATAGATATGAAACCACCAATCTTATTAAAGGATTTGAGGATTTTGTCAATAAAAAAGGAAGTGGAGTTGTCGCTGCTAAAGATAGAATAGCGGAATTAACATCTCAACTTGTGGGATATTCAAAATCAAGTGGTGGAGCTACTGCAAGAACCAGAGAATTTAAAGAGGGATTATTTGATATATCTAAATTTATATTAGAATATAGGAAACAAGCTAATAAAATGTCCGTTCTAAACGAACAAGAAAGAATAGACTTAGAAGAAGATTTCGCAAAGCTAGAAGCGGACAGGAGATTAGGTAGATTTATTGAACAACAAAAGAAAAGACTTGAAGAATACAAAGAGCAGGTTAAGGGCAGGAAAAACGCAGGTAAGCTGATAGCTAACGCTGAAAAGGAACTTAATAATTCTATAGAAGATGCAAGAGAAAAACATGGAAATGCAATTTTAGCTATAGAAGATGCTTTTATTACTAAAAGAATTCTTTTAGCAGACAAAGAAGCTAAATTAACAGTTGCTTCTGAAAGGAAGATAGAAAATGCAGAAATAGATTCCTTAAAGGCTAGGTTGGGTGCTAACCAAGCTTACTATAATGCCAAAATAAAGCAAATTGAATCTGATATAAAAACAGATGCTCTTGCTCTTGAAACAACCAAATTAACAACAAAGGAAGAAATAAGGTTGAGGGAAGACTTAGCTAACAATCAAATAACTTTAAACGAATTAACTTTAAAGAGTGATATAGCTAAAATAGAAGAACAAAAAAGAATTAATCTAGAGTACGTTGGTTTTGCTAGAGGAATATCTCAAATATTTGCAAATTTAGCAGGAGAAAATGAGGCTTTACAGAAAGCAGCATTAGTGTTTGAAAAAGGAGCTGCTATAGCGAATGTCGTTGTTAAAACACAAGCTGCCAACGCATCAGCTAGGGCAGGAGCATTAGCAATGCCTCCTATAGCTAGAGAAGCTTACATGGTTGCAACAGAGGCTCAAATATTAAGGAATAATATAAGTGCAGGTATATCTATAGCTTCTATTTTAGCTACTGCTATAGGTCAATATAAAGGTATTGGAAGTACTTCATCAGGAGCTAGTGCATCGGGAGGTGTTCAAAATGTAGAAGCACCCGACTTTAATGTAGTGGGAGCATCTGAAACATCACAACTTAGTATGGCTGTAGCAAGAACAAGACAAGAACAAAAAGTTAATTTAGTGTGGGATGATTTAGAAACCTATAATAACATTGCAGATAAAACAGTTAATATCGCTGCATTTTAAATAATAAATTATGAGAATTATAGAATTACTTATTGATGAGGATGCTTTACTATCAGGAATAGAAGCTATATCCATTGTAGATAAACCTGCAATAGAAGAAAACTTCATTGCCCTAAAAGAACAAACCAAAGTTAATCTTGCTGAGATAGATAAAGAGAAACGTATCTTAATGGGTGCTGCCCTAATTCCTAATAAAAATATTTATCGTACAGATGGAGAGGATGAATACTATATTTATTTCTCTGACGATACTGTAAGAAAAGCAAGTGAATTGTTCTTAATGAGAGGCAATCAAAATAAATCTACATTGGAACATGAAGCTGAACTAAATGGATTGACCGTAGTGGAAAGTTGGATTGTAGAAGATGAAGTCCATGATAAGAGCAGAAAGTATGGACTCGACATGCCAGTAGGTACTTGGATGGTTTCTATGAAGGTTAACAATGAAGAAGTGTGGGAAAACTATGTCAAGACAGGATTAGTAAAAGGATTCTCTATCGAAGGATACTTCACAGATAAACTTGAGATGTCTAAGATGGGTGACGATATAAACGAGAATGAAGCTACTGAAATTCTATTTGAAATACAAGACTTCCTTGATTCTAAGAAATACGAATTAAAGACATTTAACGATTACCCTGAGTCTGTTTCAAACAACGCTAAGAAAGTCCTTAAATACGTTGATGAAAATGGTTGGGGTTCTTGTGGAACTGCTGTAGGAAAGCGTAGAGCCTCCCAGTTAGCCTCTAGAAGCAATCTAACAGTATCTACAATAAAAAGGATGTACTCCTTTCTATCTCGACATAAAAGCGATTTAGAGGCTTCTAAGAGCTATTCTGATGGATGTGGTAAACTTATGTATGATGCATGGGGTGGATTATCGGCACTTTCTTGGAGTAGAAGCAAACTAAGAGGTCTTGGCGAAATAAAAGATAAGATGGCTGAGGTAGATGATAAGGGGAATGTTAAGTCAAGTCCTAAAGCACCTAAGTCTGATACTCCTAATAAGAATCCTAAAGGAGAGGGTACTGCAAAAGGAGATGCTTCTGGTAAAACAGGAGCTAAAGTCTCTGCTAAAGACAGAGCATCACTTAAAAAGAAATCTGATGAATTCAATAAGAAATATAAAAGTAAATTGGGTTACGGTGTTACTACTGGTGTCCTTGCCTCTGTTTTTCAGCGTGGTCTTGGAGCTTTTAACACATCTCATAGTCCTAAAGTTAGGTCAGCTTCTCAGTGGGCTTTTGCAAGGGTTAATGCCTATTTATACCTAATGAGAAATGGTAGACCACAGAATCCTAAATACACTACGGATTATGATTTACTACCAAAGAAACATCCAAAATCAAGTAAAGCATGAGAAGAAGAAGAAAGTTTACGTATAGCCGAACATCCCCTACAAACGACAGGAGGGCTTGTTTATGCCCAGATGGAAGAACGTATTCAAGAAAATGTTGTGATGGTAGTTTACAAGCTCAGGGAATAGGAGGATTACGGTCATCTAGTGAAACTCCAACATCAGAAGAAACTAATGCTTATGTTATAACAAGTTGTGACGACGGGCATAACCATAACGCTCATTATCATGGAACTTTAACTGTAGGAGGTGTTTATTATATGAACCTTGAGAATAATCACAATGGTTGTTATACCGTTACCGAAGAAAGAGATTTTGAGGGTCTTGAGATAACCTCTATCATAGGCATACCTTTTGATGACTGCGATGAATGTACCACTATATCTGATAATAATTTAGACCCAGAGGGAGACCCTGCTCCAAGTTGCCCAGATAGAGTTTTGGTGTTCCAAATATGTAATTCAAACGCTATTAAGGATGACAATTTTGATATATATCTAAATGGCACTAAAATAGGCGATGTTGATTTGAATTATAATGAACTTATAGGTTCTGTTTTTATAGCTTCAACCAACACTGATTTAGCTATAACTGGGGCTGACTTTACCTGTCCTATTGAGGGAATGGTAGTCCACAGATTTGACCCATCATTATTATATTCTGGCACTAACACAATATATATGAAAAACACCCAGAATAATACAAGTGGTAATGCAGGGGTATTAGAGGTTAGGAATTATGAAGTAAGTGGTAATGACTTGTTAAATCCTTGTGATATTCAAGACTTGATTTATACAGGTTCAAGTGGAAGTAATTTCTATCACGAATTTACATTCAATGAATGTTGCCCATAAACAAAAATCTAACACTATTCAATAACTATATTATTTTATTATAAATAAAAACATCATGGAGGGTACAAAAGCAACAACAATTTTAGACGAAATTCTACAGAAGTTGTCCTTGCTTACCAAAGAAGATGAACTTGCTCAGGATATCATGGAAGAAGAAGTCCAAGAGGAAGTGTTGTCTTCCGAAAGTGAAGAGGAAACTGTAGAGGAAGTCGTAGAAGAACTAAACGAAGAGTCAACCGAAGAAGTAGCTGAGGTTGAAGCACAAGAAGAAGAAGTTGAATTGATGGAAGGGTATGTTACCGATGAAGATTTTAAATCTGCCATCTCTGCAATGAAATCTGAGATTGATGCTCTTAAAGAAGCTGTTAAAGGTGAATTACAAGAGTACAAGAGTCAAAAGGAAGATTTGTCTAAGCAATTAGAGAAACTATCTGAAGAACCTGCTGCCGAACCAATCAAACATAGTCCAGAGGCAGAATCAAAAGGAAAATTGGACATAAACCTAAACAACTCTAACAGACCCGCTAGTACTATGGGCAGAGTTTTAAGTAGAATTAATTCATAAATAATAAATAACTAAAATCAATTAAAATGGCAGGAGGCGAAAGTTTAACCACACCGATAACCACTACTTATGCAGGGGAGTTTGCAGGAAAATATATTTCCGCTGCCCTATTGAGTGGTTCAACATTGGCAAATAATCTAATTACGATTAAACCCAATGTAAAATTCAAAGAAGTACTAAAGAAAGCTGTATCTGGCGATATCGTAGCTGATGCAACTTGCGACTTCACTAAATCAACAGGAGTACTTACTTTGAGTGAGAGAATCCTACAACCTGAAGAATTTCAAGTAAATTTGGAGCTTTGTAAAAAAGATTTTGTATCTGACTGGGAAGCAGTTCAGATGGGATATTCTGCTTACAGTGACCTACCCCCAAGTTTCTCTGATTTCTTGATTGCACACGTTGCTGACAAAGTAGCTCAAAAGGTAGAGCAAACTGTATGGAATGGTACTAATGCAACAGCAGGAGAATTTGATGGATTCCTTACTACACTAGGAGCTGATACTGACGTTAATGATGTTACTACTTCTGAAACATCTGTAACTGCTGCTAACGTAATCCAAGAGCTTGGAGCTACTGTAGATTTAATTCCATCTGCCGTATACGGAAAAGAAGATTTGACTGTTTATGTCGCTCCTAACGTATATAGAGCTTATGTAAGAGCTTTAGGTGGATTTGCATCTCAAATTGGAGCAGCAGGTACTGACAACAAAGGTACTCAGTGGTTCAACGGAGGAGCATTGACATTTGATGGTATCAACGTAGAGTTGGCACAAGGTCTACCAAGCAACAAAATGGTTGCTGCTGAGAAATCTAACTTGTTCTTTGGAACTGGTCTATTATCTGACCACAACCAAGTTAAAGTTATCGATATGGCTGATATTGATGGGTCTCAAAACGTAAGAATCGTTATGAGATATACCGCAGGTATTCAGCATGGAATTGGTGGAGATATTGTACTTTACTCTATCTAATAAATAATTAACCAAGAAATAAGGGTGGGTAAGCCAAGTGCCTACCTACCCTTTTTCATTTAAAACATAAAAGATATGAGTTGTGATTTAACTGGTGGAAGACTAAAGCCATGTAAAGATGCTGTAGGTGGTATAAGAAAAATTCATTTTGTGGATTTCGGAGATTTAGGAGCGGTTACCGTTGGTTCTAATGACGAAGTTACAGATATGGATGGTACTTTTACTTATCACACTTACGATGTTAAAGGTAATTCTTCCTTAGAGACAAATATTCAAAGTTCTTTAGAGAATGGAACTACATTCTTTGAACAAGTAGTAAATGTAACACTCCATAAATTAAGCAAAGAGGATAATAAGGAATTGAAGTTAATGGCATACGGAAGACCTCACGTTTTCCTTGAAACTTTTGACGGAAGCCTTCTTCTTGTAGGGAGAGAGCATGGAGCTGAGGTAACTGGAGGAACTATGGTTAGTGGAACTGCGATGGGAGACCTTCAAGGATATACCTTGACTCTTACCGCAAACGAGACTACCATGCCTAATTTTGTTGATGGAGCTACTACTGCTGACCCATTCGTAGGTATGACTTCTGCTACTGATACAGAATCTACACAAAGAGCAGTATAATATTAACATTATATTGTAGATTTAAAGAGAGGGCTTTATGCCCTCTTTTTTTTGTTAATACAAAACAAAATCGTACTTTGATGTTACTTTAGTATGGAGATTCTAACAACTTCGACAGATAGTCAATCATTGAAGATTATAACAAGAGCTGATGCCAGTTCACCTACTTTATCCTTAACAGATAAATCCACAAGAACCACATCTGATGTTAGTGTCTCAAAGACCTCAGAAAGCGATTACATGGTGCTTACAGGCACTTTCTCACTTAAAGAGGGTAATCAGTATACCTATAGGGTAAAAGATGGCTCTACGGAGATATATAGAGGTTTGATATTCTGTACTGACCAAACTGGTTTAGATAAGTATTTTGCTAATACTGGAGAATATGTAGAGGAAGATAGCTACGATAATGATTTTGTTATTATATAATGAGTAAGAATAAATCAATCAAAATGGCAAGAAATAGAGCCAATGTAAACTCAATAGTTAAAAAGGTAGAACAGTCTATTCACGTTATAGGATTGTCATCCTACAGTAGACCAGAGGTCAGTGAGAATGGCAGGAATGATTGGGTTGAATACGGAGATGAAAACGATTATTTTGATTATCTAATAGATAGGTACAATGGGTCTCCGACTAACAATGCCTCTATAAACGGAATATCAGAAATGATATACGGTAAAGGGTTAGATGCCACAGATAGCGAAGATAAACCTGCTGAGTATGCTGAAATGAAAAAGCTACTTAGAAAGGATTGCATGAAGAAGGTATGCTATGACTATAAGATGATGGGACAGGCTGCTGTTCAGGTAATATACAGTAAGGATAGGAGTAAGATTGTTCAAGTAGAACACATGCCAATCGAAACGTTAAGAGCTGAAAAGGTTTCTAATGATGGTGAGATAAAAGCATACTACTATTCTTCTGACTGGATTAATATAAAACCAAGCGATAAGCCTAAACGTATTCCTGCTTTTGGCACTTCAAACCAAGGGATAGAGATTCTATATATTAGACCTTATAGAGCAGGTTTCTACTACTACTCTCCTGTAGATTATCAAGGAGGGCTACAGTATGCAGAGCTTGAGGAAGAAATAGCAAACTACCATATAAACAATATTCAGAATGGTCTTGCACCATCGATGCTTATCAACTTCAATAATGGAGTGCCAGATAAGGAACAGAGAGATGAAATAGAAAGAGCTATATACAATAAATTTAGTGGTAGTTCTAATGCAGGGAAGTTTATCCTAGCTTTTAACGACAGTAAAGAATTAGCTGCTACTATAGAACCTGTACAACTTACAGATGCCCATCAACAATACCAGTTCCTTTCTGATGAGTCCATGAAAAAAGTCATGGTATCCCATAGGATTGTATCTCCAATGCTTGTGGGGATTAAGGATAATTCTGGTCTTGGTAATAACGCAGAGGAATTACAAACAGCATCCGTACTGATGGATAACACTGTTATAAGACCAATGCAAGTTACTATTCTTGATGAGTTGGAAAGAATACTTGAGTACAACAATATAGACTTAGATGTATACTTTAAGACATTACAACCTCTTGAATTTACAGATTTAACCAATGCAGTTACTGAATCTGAAATAGAGAAAGAGACTGGTGTTAAAAAGGACTCTCAACAAACAGAAGTTGAACCC
>Ga0222718_10002835_pt1 | contig 15222 bp, 23 predicted proteins | sample C33_27DmetaG_FD_165045 | JGI IMG/M metagenome (GOLD analysis project Ga0222718, IMG submission 165045) | Estuarine water microbial communities from San Francisco Bay, California, United States - C33_27D | ecosystem: Environmental > Aquatic > Marine > Unclassified | place: USA: California... | reverse complement strand
ATTTAGAACTGCATGTAAGTCTAAATCATCTTGGTTTTTAACTGGGACCAATACTGCCGATTATGTTGCTATAATTGAGAGAATATACAACGCAGGATTAACAGCTAAAAATAAAATAAATTTAGTTGAATTTCATAAAACCAAAGAGTATTTAGAAAGTTAGGAGATAAACTATGGACATCAATAAATGGAAATCCTGTGCAGTTGATATTGAGTCATACTGCATCATTAGAGCCATGGGTAAGAATGGTTTTAGACGGCCAGGCAGCATGATTGCCAAATTGGTTGATGATGAAATAAGAAAAATTGCTAAAAAAGAAGGCAAATCTTATGATTCAATGAAACAGAATTTACTATCGGAGGGCAAGAAGCTGCTCAATGGTAAATAGATCTAGGTTGGATGGTTAACCTTAGAACCGAACGATCTTGGGGCAGCGTATGGGAGACTAACGCTGCCCTTTTTTTTATGGTTGCAATAATTATCAATTTAATCTATTAATCGAATCAACGTATTCCTAAGCCTAAATGAAATAAGTGGGGCTTTCAAAACACTTTATTTTCACCGAACAACGATCACACAAGTTTAACTTTTAACAAAAGGATATTTTGTGGGTAAAGCTGCTAAAATTAGTGGTGATGAAAGATTAAATAATGCTTTGGACAAGCTAGTGATGGTGTGTCCAGACAAGAAATCTTATGATGAGATTACTAGTTTAATGTTTCAGTTGTATTGTGGAAATGACTTTGGTTTAGGAAATTTCAGTCTTTCTTTTCTCGACAAAATCGAGACGAGATGGGCAACAGGGCGTAAGGCTGCAGCTGCAGCTAAAGGCATTAAACTTGTTGTCAAAAACGTATAGCCATGGTGTATTTCTATAATCCATATCTTTTCCCGCATCGTGGCTATGCGAATGGATTTTAAAAAAACATCTAAACAACTCACTCAAGAGACGATTGAATATGCAGGTGAGATGGATCCTGAAAGTCGAAATGACTTTATAGATCTCATTCACGATCAATATCAAATCGCAAGACATTCTCAAACTAGTAGAGGCAGGCCTAAATATTCTAAACGGGAGGTGAAAAAATTTAGTGACTTGCTCACCAAACTTATTAAAAAATTTGGGAATTAAGTTGAGTATGGAACTGACTCGACCTAAAGAATTAGCAGAACAACGCCTATTTCAAGCTATTCTTGTCCAGGCGTTAGAAGATGTGCTCAATCCTTCTAATTTTAAAAAAGAAACCTATTGGAAGGAAGATGCGTATAAATGGTTTTATGGTAATTCTGAAGATTTTCAGGATGTGTGTTGGGCAGCAGATATGGATCCAGAATTAATCCGTGGTGAATTTATAAAATTAATTAAAAATAAAAAAATTAAATTTAGTAATAAACAACAGCGATGGTTGAATTATAGGGAGCTGTATCGATTGTATCGGGAGGCAGATTCTAAAGAGGAAAGAAGAGAAATTAAGAAAAAAATCACGAAGTTAGCGTAGTCATGGTGGAAAAATAAATTTAACCCCTGGGGTTATTAAGAGAGCAATAAAAAATAACCCCAGAAATTTAAAAGGTATAACATGACTTTTTGTAGCCATGATTAAAGTTACCATAATCGGTGATGTGTGTCTAATGAAATGTAGTTTAGAATAATTCTAAGGTAATAGTTTATAATGGTTCTAAAGTAAGTGATAATGGAGAAGTGATAAGGAATAACGGCCACCGGAAACCGAACCAGATTAGGGTTTCCAGCAGCCAATGTTTATAAAACATTTTTACTATATAGATATTTCAGACTAATTAAAATAAAAAAGTACCCCGGGGGTAAAAGAGGTGTATCTGGTGTATCCGAAGAAGAATAATGTAATAATATCAATTACTTAAGTACGTTTTTATGGTGTATCTATGGTGTATCTATGGTGTATCTGGGATACACCACTATACCATGTCTTGCGGGAACGCTATCGAAAGTTTTTTGGGAACTTACAATTACTTTGAAAAATCTATATAATAGAAATTATGATTAAGAAGTTGATATTCAACACTGCTAAAACTGCCTTCAAAAAAGCTTATAAAAAATATAAGGGTGAAGTTAGGCAAGCAAAAAAACTTGGAACTCCAGTTGTGCCATATGATTTGGTTAAATCAGATATTAAAAGAAGAATAAGATCGACTAAATTCATGGATAAGACAGCTTATGAAAAAGCTCCAAAAACTAAAAGCTTACCAAAAGGTGGTCCAAGACCTCAAATATTTGGTAAAGCCTATGCATCTGATAAAAAAGGTAAATCTATGCAAATACCAATGATGACAAAAGAACAACGTAAGGCAAATCAAGAAGCTATATCACAATCAGTAAGAAAGTTTATTTCTCAAAAATTTGGTAGAAAAAAACTTGGTGGTGTTATAAAAGCAACGAAAGGAAGATTTATATAATGTACAAAAAAATGATGTTTGGTGGCTTAATTACTAAAGGTATTAAAGCTGCTGCTAAAAAATATTTTAAAATGTCTGGTAAAACAATTACAGACCTTACAAAATCACAACCACTTAAATCTAGAACATCTGCAAAAACAGATTATGCTAGAGCATTACAACTTCATTCATCTGATAAAAAAGATAAAATGAAACTACAACAGTATATTCGAAAACAAAAGTAATGAAACGCAATGAGTTGAAAACTGTTCATGAGTTAACTCCGAAACAAAGAATGTTTGTGGAGATAATGGTGCAGGAACATGGTAATATCACTCAACATGAAGCTTATTTAAAAGCAGGGTTTCAAGCTAAGAATGATAACACAGCTAAATCCTCTGCATCACAATTATTAAATAGAAAAATAAATCCTCATGTTGCAAAATATTATGATCAAAGATTTGAACAAGAAGTTAAAAAATACGAAAGCGATAATCTCAGACGATATAAACGATTAGAAAGAATTGCTAACAAAGCGGAAGATGATAAACAATATGCAGCAGCTATCAATGCTGAATATAGATCAGGACAATTAGCAGGTGCTTATGTAGATCGTAAAGAAGTTAGAGTTAGTGGTTTGGAGGGTATGTCGCGTGAAGAACTTGAAAAGAAATTGGAAGAGTTATCCAACAAGATTGAAGGATACAACGCCAAGACAATTGAAGCTCAAGTCTCAGATGTTGAAGAACAGTAGTTGGTCTGAGTTTTTAGTTTTATTTAACGCTAAACATAATCCAATGTTAACATCAGTTGGAACTGTAGAGGTAATTGTAGATGAGAAAAAAGATAGCAGCACCTAAAAAAGTAAAGTTAGAGATTGATAAATATCCTATGGTTTCAGTAGAATGGTTTGATATTGTTTCTGACAGCTCGTGGACTTCGTTTGAAGCACTACAAAAATCTAAATTAGCTACCTGCATCACCAAGGGGCATCTCCTGAGTCAGTCGAAAGGAGTGACTAGATTGTTCGGTGACTATTCATTTGCAGATAATGGTAAGGACATTGAAACGATTGGCAACACTACAATAATTCCAAATTCTGTTATTAAAGAAATTAAAAAGTTAAGTTAATAAATGTCAAATAAAAATAACGAAAGTTTGCTATGGCAAAAAGTAAAAAAGGGTTTAGTAGATTGTTTTTTAACTCGCATAGAATCTAGCACAATTAACGGTATTCCTGATATACATGGTGTTCACAAATCGGGTGTATTTTGGATAGAACTTAAATCAGATAATTCTAAGTTTCCTAAATTAAATAAGTGGCAAGTAGTTTGGATTAACCGATATATTAAAGCTGGTGGTGTTGTATTTATACTGCATGAGAACTTGGATAACCCCGTCTCGAAGAGACGTATCAAACTGTACAGACCAGTGTCCAGTTTCACTGATCCTCGTTCACTGATCCCCGAAGCCTCGTTTCTCGTTACAGGACAATGGCCACGGATCCAGGAAGAGATGGTGAACCTTCTCCTGCGGGAGCAGAGTGAAGCTCGTTCTCGTTTACTTGACAACGGTCAGGTAACCGTTAATACTTTACGAATGGCAGGACCGTGCTGTTAACCTCGTTCTCGTTTCCTGGCTACATTTTCCCTCTTTGTTAATGTAGCCTGGTGACGGGATCACCAGCTCAGTTCTCGTTTGACAAGCACCTCGTTCTCGTTCTCGGAAGAACAAGACGAACCCCCCTGCAGCTCAGGATACTCTGGAGCTGGGATCAGGACGCTGATGAATTTCTATTTGACAAAGGACACCGAATGGGTAATGGTGGTGACAGGAAAAGGAGAAACACATGGCAGTAGATTTTGAAGCCCTCGATCTCGTTCGAAGTCAGAACAAATCTCGTTCGTATAACAAAAAGCTGGACGACCTGCAGCGTAAGAATTCAGGACTGCAGCAGCTGGTGCAGGAAATGGTACAAGAAGTTCCCGAACACCGAAGAAAATATTTTTTGGAAAAGATAAAAAATTCCTCTTGACATTTATCCCATGAGGTCTTATGTAAGGTCTGCGGACGGGGAAGTGCACTTAAAAGACTTAGCCATCCCGCAGGGTGATACAGCAATCCCGCACTGACTCAATGAATTCTAGGAGTCAAGCTTAAATACTGGAAACTTGTGCGCATCTTGTAGGCCTATCTTGATGCGCACTAACATAGGAGAGCAAATGAAAAACTATATGCCTGAAGCCACCTTTATGATGGTGGCGTTGTTAACTTTAACTTGGACAGGAGTCATATCATGGTAAAAAAATTTTACGGACTACAAGTTCACTCTTTGACGTTTCAAAAGGTAGATGAAAGTGGCGAGTCTATCGATGGAAAAATTTATGAGTACACCGGGGATCACTCTTCCTTCTGCGAAGGAATCGATGAGGATGACCTAGAGGAGGTGAAGGATGACTGATGAACTGAAGGAATGGTTTCTGATGCCAAGCATCACCGAATGCCTGCGCGCATATGAAGACCAAGAGCTGGGTCTTATCTCAGACATTGCTAAGCACGGCTGCTCAGGAGGTGTCGCTGGTATTACGTATTACTCAGAAACAATTGCGTTTCATGATCACCATCAGGAGGAGATCTGGGACATGCTAGCAGAGCACGCTGACCAGCACGGCCTGAAGAAGGGAGAATTTCTGCAACACATTTCCAAGGATCCCGGCTCGCTGACCCAATTGGTAAATGATTTAGTTTGGTGGGCTGTAGAAGTTCGCGCTCAGGAGCTGCAGGAAGGAGATGACTCTTGAGCTTTCTCGCTTTGTACATAGTTTCGATGATGCTCTGGCCGAGTTGGGTGCTGGGCATCACGGGCGTCCTGATCCTATCGTTTGTTGGACTACTCTAGAAGCTCGTTCTCGTTAGAAGAAGAACTGGTCCCGCTGGAGATGGAAAAGGAGCTGGACGGCGTGCAGGACTCAGCGAAGCCTCGTTTGACAAACAACGATAGGCAAATGGTCTTGCCTAAAGTTCAGGGGGTGCAGGACTGAAATGAAAAATAAAATAAAAAAAGTTCTTGCGTGTCGTTCTGGGATTTGATAAGAGGAAGAAGTCTAACCAAATAACAAAGGAGAAAGATATGGGACTAGACCAATACGCAGGACTTCGTGACAGTAATGGCGAGGTGCATGATGAGTTCTATTGGAGAAAACACGCAAAGCTACAACAGTTCTTTGCGTATGAATTTGATAGACAAAAACCAAATGCCGAACACAACTCTTTTATTCAGTCGCTAGGGTTTAATGGTGGACAAGGTGGAGTTGAGATTACTGAAGATGTGGTCAAGAGACTAGAAGAACAATACCAGAAAGGCTATGCAGATTGTAAAGCTGAAGATGGTTTTTTCTGGGGACACCAATGGCAAGATGAAGCCGTGCAAGAGTACAAGGCACAGGATAGAGACTTCATTGAGTGGTGCAAGAAACAATTACAAGAGGGCAGAAAGATTGCCTACGATTGTTCATGGTAAAGAAAATTAAAAACGAGGCGAGTAATCTCGCCTCGTCTCGTGCCTCGTCTCGTTCCGACAAGATTAAATCTGGTACTGACGCACAGCAGGAATTTGTCAGGCAGTTGCGTGAGCTGTTTGGGGGATTGGTTAATCTTGAGGTTGAGCCGAATATAACAATTACAACAGATAAGGAAACAAATGCTTTTAGTGATTTTGCTAAACATCTTGAAAAAAAGATAAATAAAAAAAAGTTAAACTGATGTAAATATTATCTTGTAATAAGATTGAATGGGATATATACAGATGTTGCAATCATAAGATTGTAAATTTAACAAAGAGGTAAAATGACAAAAGCACAAAAAAAAGCAAACCAACTAGAAAAAAGAGATATAGTTGCAGTTGCTAAATTGAAGCTAACAGTTAGACGTGCCTTAAAAGAAATAGACACGTTAATGCAGAACGTAAATAACACATTTGAAAAGACAGGTGCAGTAATGCTAATCGGTCAAGATGAGAATGGTGTTAGTTATGGATTGCAACGAGTACCAAGAAAGCGACAAAAGTTTGAAACCAAACTTTTTAAAGAGCAACACAATGACTTATACTATAAGTATTGTACTGAAATTAAGTACAATGAGTTTAAGGCGATTGGGGGTGCTGATGCCGAATAATGAATTAGTATCTATTGCCCAAGTACTTGCTCAACGTGTCAATGACAACAAACCTACTCAACTTGCTGACATGGTTGTCAGCAAAGAGGGTAAGCGACAACTGAATTATGAAATTATGTTTCAGTTGTTAATGGGTGAGTGTGAGAAGCACATACTTGAGAACAATGGCAACCCTGTTGTTGATGAGTTTAAAAACAACATCTTGAGTAAATTTTCTACGTTAGTGAATACCCTAACAACTACTGAATAACATCTAATAACGTGGGCGATACTATCGCCCACGTTCTACGTCTTGCGTATGCAAGGCTCATACTTTCCAACAAACTAGATTTATAAAAACTACAATCAACGTTGCGTTTTGCTGGGCGTGGTTTTTGAGGGTCGGGCTTTACAAAGCAATATACATCCATGTAATCAATTTTCAAACGGTATGGAAATAGTTGAAAGTGTTTTTATATTAGTCTATTGTAAAAAAGGACCCTTTGTTTTTTATGGGTCCCCTAGCCCCTGGGGGTATATAAAATTTTATGAATATTGAGCATTTAACCGAAGAAGAACTCAAAGATTTAATTCTTAAAAAACAATTAGAATATATAAAATTATGCCAAGATAATTTTTTAGTATTCGTTGAGAATGTTTGGGAAGATTTTATTTATCGTAAAGATTCAAAAGAATTAGGTAAAGGACATCATGAAATCATTGCTGAGTCTTTTCATGAAATAGCTGATGGTGATGCTAAGAGGCTCATCATTAACATGCCTCCTAGACATACTAAATCTGAATTTGCATCTTATTTATTTCCTGCTTGGTATATTGGAAAGTATCCAAAGAAAAAAATTATGCAGGTATCACACAACGCAGAACTTGCATCCAGATTCGGTAGCAAAGTTAGAAACTTAATGAACACCAAGGAGTATAAACAGATCTTTGGAAATGTTACACTCCGAGAAGATAGTAAGGCAAAAGGCCGATGGGAGACCAATCATGGTGGCGAATATTTTGCAGCGGGGGTAGGCGGTTCTATCACAGGACGAGGGGCGGACTTACTTATTATCGATGACCCACACACTGAACAAGATTCATTATCCGATACTGCTATGGAAAGAGCATATGAATGGTATAGCTCTGGTCCTAGACAACGTTTACAACCTGGTGGAAGAATTTTAGTGGTTATGACTCGTTGGGCAACTGATGACTTAACAGGAAGATTATTGAAAGCTCAATCCGAACCTAAAGCAGATCAATGGAACTTAATTGAGTTTCCAGCGATCCTTCCAAATGATGAACCTGTTTGGCCTGAGTATTGGAACAAAGAAGATTTAATGGGTGTCAAAGCTTCCATCTCCACTAAAAATTGGAATGCTCAATACATGCAAGATCCAACTTCTGAAGAAGGTGCAATCATCAAACGGGAGTGGTGGCAAGATTATGATAAACCCACTTTACCAAAACTCCTTCATGTCATTCAAAGTTATGATACTGCATTTAGTAAAAAAGAAACTGCAGACTATTCTGCCATCACCACTTGGGGTGTCTTTGAGCCGGTAGAAGGTTACGAAAAAGCAATAATACTGCTTGATGCAGTAAAAGGCAGGTATGACTTTCCAGATCTCAAGAATGTTGCATTAGAGCAATATCAATACTGGGAACCGGAAACCGTAATCGTTGAAGCTAAAGCTTCAGGACAACCTCTAATCCATGAGCTTAGACGTGCAGGAATCCCTGTTGTAGACTATGTTCCAGCACGAGGTAGGGATAAATTTACTAGAATAAATAGCTGTGCACCTGTCTTTGAATCTGGTAATGTATTTGCACCGTTAGACGAACACTGGGCACAGGAGGTTATTGAGGAATGTGCTGCATTCCCTAATGGTCAGTATGACGACTATGTTGATTCTATGACCCAAGCTGTGTTAAGATATCGACAAGGTGGATTTGTTTCAACGTACTCGGACGATTGGGATGACCCGCCAATGAAATTAGAAAAAGAGTATAAATATTATTAGGAGATTAAATGCCTGGAAAACCTAAACCAACAATAAACCAACCTCGTGGAAGAGGTTCTAATACAAAGAAAAAATTTGATCTAAGAACTGGTGAAGAAACAAATAAACCAGGAGGCGTAGATCCTAGAACTATTTATAGACCTAAACCAGAAAATCCACCACAAATGAGAACAGGTGGTCTATCACCAAAACAAAAAAAGATAGCGGCTAAAGCTCCACCACCAAATAAAATTACTGGTGCAGACTTTGCTGTTTTGAAAAAAGAAAAAGCAAAAGGCAGAGGCATGGGTCTTCAAGATGAAAAAATTAAACCAGGTAAAGTTATGAAAGCTAGAGAAGGTAAAATGTTTAAAGGTTATTCAAAAGTTTTTGAAACAGGAGCTGAACATGGAGCTAAAGGAAAACAACCTAGTACAATTGTTGGTGTAAAACCAAACGTAGGTAAAAAAGTTGCTTCGAAAATTCCTGGAAGAATCGGAAAAACATTAGGTGTTGTTTCTATGTTGGTACCTGCTGCATACGCTGCTGCTAAACAATACAAAGATTACAAATCTGCTAAGAACAGAGACAAAGCTAAAGTTAAAAAATATTCTGATGGAATGTCATACAAAGATATGGCACCTTATGGTGGTAAGTATGCTAAAAAGAAAAATGAAATGATAGCTACTGCATCTGAGAATGTTAAAAGATTAACAACTCAACCAGACGCTTATGATCCAGAAGAAAGATACTTAGTTGGAGAAAAAAGAAAACGTAATTCAACAATACGAACTGTTAGAAAAACAACTGACCAAGTAAATTTAAGAGAAGCTGCAAACAAATTAAAAGAACAAGCTGGTCCTGGTTTTAATGTTTCTATAAACACTAAATCAGATTTGATTAATAAAAGACTTATTAGACCTAAAAGAATGGCTGGAAGAATGGGCGGTGGCATGATGAAGAAATATTCTAAAGGAATGTCTAAAGAAGATATAACACGAGAAGGAAAAAGAGGAATAGCGGCTGGTAAAGCTTTAGGAGAATCATTGAGAGATAAGAATGCACCGATGAAAAGACAAAGACTAGCGGATAGACAACCTGTAAAGAAAAAAAATATTTTAGATAAATTCACTGATAAATTAAACAAAGCAGGTGAAGCTTATAAAAAATTGGGTGGTGCTGGTTTAAACGTTTTGAGAGGAAATACAAAAGGACAACCTTTTCCTGCAAAAAAAATGGGTGGCGGCATGATGCAAAGACCTATGGGTTATAAATCAGGCACAATGGTCAAAGCTAGAGGTTGCAAACTAGGTAGAACAAGACCTACTAAGATCACATAAGGAGGGACAATGTCCCTAAAGACATTATTAGGTTTCGGTAGACGGTTGCTCCGAGCAGGTAAAAAGGAATCCGCATTACCGGCCACCGGACAACAACAAAAACAAATAACTTACACTCCAAAACCATCACAGGCTAGCGGACAAGAACTAGCAACAAGAGAAATAAGAAATCCACCTGTGGTATTAAATCAAACACAACCACTACACATGGGTGAGAAAGTTGCACCTGCATTTGGTTCATCTACTTATGACTGGGTGATGAAAAAAGGACGGGGTCAGTATACTGCTGATGAATGGTTGGATCATTTAACTTCATCAAGAGAAATTAAATTTAAAGTATTTGGTAAACCTGCTAAAAAAACTATAGCAGGGGTTAAGAGTTTTAAATATGACCGAGGTCCTTTTGCAGGTAAAGAAGTCAATGTATCTAAAGAAGAATTATTTGATTCTAATTTAGCGGTGTTCAATGCAGACAATGAATTATCAGGTGGCTTACTCTATGCTGCTAAAAAGTTTGGTTTAAAATTAGATGCCAACACCGTTGGTAATATGATTAAACTTAATCCAATCAATAGATTGAAAACGTTTCAAACAGGAGTAGATGAAAAAGTTACTAACAAAATGTTTGAAGGCTTAGAAAAAAGCTATAAACAAATGGAGGGCATGCGTAAAAAATATCGTGACATAGAATCAAGTGCTCTTAAAGAAGGGGACATTGAAAGACTTTCAGAAATTGAATCACGATTTGGAGATGCGATGTATGCAATTCAATCTGCTATTAGAAGTAAAAATAATTTTAATGATCTTGCAGAAAACTCAAAAAAGATTATTCAACAATTAAAAGGAGTAAGAGACCTTCTTCCGGATCAACAAGATTTTAAAGAAGTGAATAAATTAATGGGTGAATTTAGTGAACGATTCAAACCTATTCAAGGAATTAATAAACCTAAGTATTATAATAATGAACAAACATTAATGGGCGGTCAAGGATATCGTGAAGTGGTGTTTTATTTAGATGAAGCTATTCCAGGAAACAGCCAAAAATTTAGAACAGGCTCTCACTTCGGTGGCACGGGTCCGGTAAGAAACGAATTGTATCACGTAAGATTTGATACACGATTCACACCAGAGGGTAAAAAAGTTTTAACCATTCATCAGATACAATCGGATGTTGCAAAAACAGTTAGTGATAATTTAACTAAAGCAGAGCAACTAGGGGGAATAAAAAGAATAAATCCTTTTCAAGCCGATGTTGAAAGAAAACTATTTATGGATTCACAAAGAAAAATTTCTGATCAATTGTCTAAAGCATTGGCAGCTGATGATGCAACAGCGACTTATCGATTAGCGGATGACTTAACAAGAAATACAGAAAAGATAACTCACCTTGGTCGAAGAGCAGAGTATGATTATTTTCCAATGGTGGATGCTGACCAATACTCTGACCATGCTTTAAAATATTTGATGAGGTTGGCAACTAGAGAAGGTGCTGATTACGTAGCCGTTCTGCCGTTTGATATGTTAAATTACAAAGCAAGTTCTCAAGGTTTTGCAGGCAATGAAAAGGTTTATGGTTATGCAAGTGGTAAAGGTATTAATAAAAAAGGAAAAGCCTTGATTCCAGAACTAATGAAAAAAGCAGCTCGTTTTTATAATTCAAAAGCAGGACCCATAAAATTATCTAGATCCGATCCAAAACTTCCTTATAAAAGAATTCAAAAAGAAAATTATACGTATAAATCAGGTCATGCAATGGAAGGCAAAAAATTTGAAAGAGTCGCACATTCAGATGCAAGAGCAGATAATATGGATGGCTATACTTTTATAGAATCTTCAGATCCAAGGTTGTATTTTGATGCATTTGCTATTAAAGTAAACCCACTTATGAGAAATACACAAAAGACCTACAAGAGTGAGGGTGGGTTAGTAGTGGATATATTTAAACCAATAAGGTACAATTAATTATGGCCGTTGAAAAGAATATCGAAAGTCTTACAGAAGAAGATACACTTGAAGAAGAAAGGGTAAATCCTGCAGAGGATGACAACCCAATCGTTACTGTGGAAGGTGAAGAAACTGTTGAAGAAACACCAGAACAAGATTTTAATGCTAATCTAGCATTAGAGATGGACGAAAGAACTCTAAGCTCAATAGCTAGAGAGTTAGTTCAAGAATATAAAAAAGATAAATTATCCAGAAAAGAATGGGAAGACGCTTACATCAAAGGTTTAGATTTATTAGGAACGAAGTATCAAGAAGTAACCAAACCATTTAAAGGTGCAAGTGGTGTCACGCATCCGTTACTCGCTGAATCAGTTACACAGTTCCAAGCACAAGCATACAAAGAATTAGTACCATCTGATGGTCCTGTAAGAACACAGGTTGTAGGATTACAAACACCTCAAACTGAAGCACAAGCCGAAAGAGTTAAAGATTACATGAACTATCTACTCATGGAGGAGATGGAAGATTACACAACTGACATGGATCAGATGTTATTTTATTTACCTTTATCAGGATCCACATTTAAAAAAATATATTATGATGCACTACAAGATAGACCTGTATCTAAGTTTGTACCAGCAGAAGATTTGGTCGTTCCATACTTTGCAACAGATTTAAAAGATTGTGAGAGAATTACACATGTTATTAAGATGACTCAGAATGAAGTCATTAAAAAACAAGCAGCAGGATTTTATAGAGACATAGAACTAATTGAATCAAACACTGAGCCAGATGATGTACAGAAAAAATTAAATCAACTAGAAGGAATCAAAAGAACAGGAGATGATTATTTACATAACATTTTAGAAATGCATGTAGATTTGAATTTAGATGAATATGAAGACTTTGATGACAAAGCTAAAAAAATAAAAATTCCATACATTGTAACTATCGATGAAGGTAGTGGAGAGATTTTATCTATTTATAGAAATTATAGACCTGATGATCCAACGTATTCTAGAATAGAATATTTTGTACATTACAAATTTTTACCTGGTTTGGGTTTTTATGGCTTTGGTTTAACCCATATGATTGGAGGGCTGTCACAAGCAGCCACTCAATCACTTAGACAATTGATTGATGCAGGAACTTTAAAAAATTTACCTGCAGGATTTAAGTCTAGAGGTATTAGAGTTAGAGATGATGACCAACCTATACAACCAGGAGAGTTTAGAGATGTTGATGCACCTGGTGGAAACATTAGAGATCAGTTTTTTAATCTTCCATTCACAGAACCATCAGTAACTTTATACAATCTTTTAGGTTTTGTAGTTCAAGCAGGACAAAAATTTGCTGCGATTACTGATTCAAACATTGGTAATGACGTTCAAAACAGAGCAGTAGGTACAACAGTAGCGTTGATGGAACGTGGAAGTCGTGTAATGAGTGGTGTTCACAAACGTTGTTACTATGCAATGCGTTTAGAATTTAAAATTTTAGCAAGAATTTGTGCTGAATCACTTCCACCAGAGTATCCATATGACGTTTACGGTGGCCCAAGACAAATTAAATCTGCAGATTTTGATCAAAGAGTCGATATTTTACCTGTTGCAGACCCAAATATTATGTCTATGGCTCAAAGAGTGACGTTGGCACAGTCTCAATTACAAATTGCAATGTCAAATCCACAAATGCACAACCTGCATGAAGCATATAGACGTGTTTATGAAGCATTGGGAACAAAACAAATTGAAGCTTTACTTAAACCAGCTCCAAAACAACCTGAACCATTAGATCCTGCAAAAGAAAATGCACGTGCTTTACAAATGAGATTGCTTACAGCATTCGAATTTCAAGATCATGATGCTCATTTATCTGCACACATGGCATTTATGAACTCAAGAATGGTTCAAATTAATCCACAAGTATATGCATTACTACAATCACACGTTTCAGATCACATTTCATTTAAAGCAAAAGCTGAAGTAATGCAAATGATGCAAGGAAATCAAGAAATGATGATGTTATCACAACAAGATCCAGAACAATTTGAAATTATGTTCCAAGCAGAGGTTGCAAAAGTAGCTGCAAGGATCACAACTGAATTAGTTCAAGCAGAAATGCAACAAGCTGCAGGTAAACAAGACCCATTAATTAAAATTAAACAACAAGAAGTTGATTTAAGAGCTATGGATCTTCAAAGAAAAGCTGAAGAGACAAAATTTAAAGCAGAACAAGAAAATATGCGTCAAGCTGAAAAATTACAGTACGAATATGACAGACTTCAACAACAAGATGAACAATCTAACGAAAGATTAGACATAGCAAGACAAAAATTAGAGCAAAAATGAGGAAAGGATTAAGTGGAGGGAAAAAATATGGGCCACCGCCTAAGAAAGGACCCAATCCACAAGGAATTAAACTCAAAGATGCTAAAAAACTCTTACGAAAAGCTCACAAAAAAAAGTAAAATTATTTGGCTATCAGGATTATTCGATGGAGAGGGTAGTTTTGGTATTTGGTCTAAAGGTGTAGGCAAAAAAAAGGCCTTTTCAGCAACAATTGAAATGGGTGATGAAGATATCATCAAAAGATTTCAAGATATGTTTGGTGGTGCTGTTTGGAAGACCAAGAAAAAGCAAGAAAGATTTAGACAACTATGGCGATGGCGTTGTGTAGGCGATAGGGCTTACGATTGTATCGATAAAATGATAGAATATATGGGTACAAGAAGACAGGAGAAATACCATGTGGTTAAAAGCGATATCTCTAGCCGTTAAAGCCGGTTCTCATATTTATCAGAACCGTCAGAAAACGAAGATGTTAATGTCTGATGCACAAATGCATCATGCTGAAAAGATGGCTAACGGACAAGCCGAGTACCAAGGCAAATTATTAGAGGCAAGACAATCGGACTGGAAAGACGAATTCATTTTGATCTTGCTCTCAGCACCCATTGTACTTCTTGCGTGGGCAGTATTTTCGGATGACCCAAGTGCGATGGATAAAATGAAATTATTCTTTGAATATTTTTCACAACTGCCTTTTTGGTATCAAACAATTTTTGTCGGTGTAATAGCATCGGTGTACGGTTTAAAAGCAACAGATTTAATTAAGAGGAAATAATGCCATTAAATAAAAAAGGTAAAAAAATTAAAAAAGCAATGCAGAAACAATATGGCAAGAAAAAAGGTGAGAAGGTTTTCTATGCTATGGAGAGTTCTGGTAAACTTAAAAAAGTAACTAAGGCCAGAGGTGGTATGGATGCATCAAGAGATGATTTCGGTGGAGGATCTAAATCATCAGCAGGTGGCGGAGGAAGAGACAGAGATTATCAACAACGAGGAATGAGTAAAGCTGATTA
>Ga0222718_10002832_pt1 | contig 15239 bp, 11 predicted proteins | sample C33_27DmetaG_FD_165045 | JGI IMG/M metagenome (GOLD analysis project Ga0222718, IMG submission 165045) | Estuarine water microbial communities from San Francisco Bay, California, United States - C33_27D | ecosystem: Environmental > Aquatic > Marine > Unclassified | place: USA: California... | reverse complement strand
CTGGTGATAACATACAATTTGAAGTAAATTTAGGTGCACCAATTGCAATGGAAGAAGGTTTAAGGTTCGCTATAAGAGAGGGCGGAAGAACAGTAGGTGCAGGAGTTGTATCTAAAATTATAGAATAGTATTATATGAGATATAGGAGCGTAGCTCAATTGGTAGAGCACCGGTCTCCAAAACCGGGGGCTGCGGGTTCGAGTCCCTCCGCTCCTGCCAAAAAATAAGAAAGAAAAATTATGGCTAAAACAGCACCGTTAAAGTTTTTAAAAGAAGTTCGTCAAGAGGTTAGTAAGGTAACTTGGCCTACAAGAAAAGAAACTATTTTAACTACGGCAATGGTCTTTGTTATGGTTTTTATATTATCTTTATTCTTTTTAGGTGTTGATCAAGTACTTTCATTTGGAGTCCGCTGGATACTTGGTTTATAAAAAATTATTATGGAGGTTCATTGTCACATCGTTGGTATGTAGTTAATACACATTCTGGTTTTGAAAAGAAAGTGTCACAAGTAATAAAAGAACAAGCTGAGAGAAAAGGTTTAGCTGACCATTTCTCACAAGTACTCGTTCCTATGGAAGAAGTTATAGAAGTGAGACGTGGAAAAAAAGTTAACGCAGAAAGAAAGTTTTTTCCTGGTTATATTCTTATTAACATGGATATGACAGATGATACATGGCACTTAGTTAAGGATACTCCTAAAGTAAGTGGTTTTTTAGGTTCTTCCGGTAAGCCAGCTCCTATTTCTGATTCTGAGGCCCAAGCGATATTAAGCCAAGTGCAAGAAGGAGTAGATAAGCCTAAAAGATCAATAGTATATCAAATAGGTGAAACGGTTAAAGTAGCTGATGGCCCTTTTGCTTCATTTAATGGAATTGTAGAAGATATCGATGAAGAAAAGGAAAGATTAAAAATAGCTGTATCAATTTTTGGAAGATCTACTTTGGTAGAACTAGGATATGGACAAGTAGAAAAATCTTAATTTATGAATTTTTGGAGAAAATAAATGGCAAAAAAAATAACTGGCTATGTAAAATTACAAGTCCCGGCTGGAAAAGCTAATCCTTCCCCTCCTGTAGGGCCGGCACTAGGTCAGGCAGGATTAAATATAATGGAATTTTGTAAGGCATTTAATGCGGAAACTCAACAAATGGAGCAGGGCGCGCCTTTACCGGTAGTCATAACTGTATATCAGGATAAAACTTTTAGTTTTGTATTTAAAAAACCACCTGCTAGTTACTTAATAATGAAAGCTATAAATATTAAGAAAGCTTCACAAACTCCTGGAAGGGATGAACCTGTAGCTAAAATAACAAGAAAACAATTAGAAGACATTGCAGAGAATAAGATGTCTGATTTAAATGCTCATACTATAGATGATGCTTGCAAGATATTAGCAGGTACAGCTAGATCAATGGGCGTGGAAGTAATGGAGTAAATCATGCCAAAAATTTCTAAAAGATTTAAAAAAGCAAGTGAAGGTATAACATCGGAATCTAATTTTAATTTAAAAGAAGCTGTAAAATTATTAAAGGAAAAAGCTTCTGCAAAGTTTGATGAAACTATAGATATCGCAATGAACTTAGGAGTTGATCCTAAACATTCAGATCAAATGGTTAGAGGGGTAGTATCTATGCCAAAAGGTACCGGAAAAACGGCTAGAGTAGCGGTATTTGCTAAAGATAAAAAAGCTGAAGAAGCAAAAGCTGCCGGTGCAGATTTAGTTGGGGCAGATGATCTGGCTGAGAAGGTGCAAAAAGGAGAAATAAATTTTGATAGAATAATTGCTACCCCAGATATGATGGCAATAGTTGGAAAATTAGGTAAAGTTTTAGGACCCAAGGGTCTAATGCCAAATCCAAAGTTAGGATCAGTGACTATGGATGTAGAAGCAGCAGTAAAAACCATAAAAAGTGGACAGGTTGAATTTAAAGTAGAAAAAGCAGGAATTATTCATGCAGGTATTGGAAAAGCTAGTTTTAAGGAAGAGGATTTATTAGAAAATTTATCCGCTTTTATAGCGTCAGTTAATAAAGCAAAACCTTCTGGGGCAAAAGGACAATTTATTAAAAAAGTATCTATTAGTTCTAGTATGGGACCTGCGATAAAAATAGATGTTAATAGTTTAGAGGTATAATTATTAAAAATAATAGTTCATTTTCTTGATTTTATTATTTTTTTATATTATGAAAAGAAAAATAATATCTGTCTGAGACTGTAGGTTCCATTAGGGATTAAATTCTACATAGATGAGATAACAGCATTTTATAGAATGCGTTATTCACTATATTTAGATAGAGCTTTTAAGAGAGGGTCATATGGATAGATCACAAAAAGAAAAAGCTGTAGAAGATTTTAAAAAAATTTTTGAGGATTCTGAAGCTATAATTGTTACTCAGTATAAAGGCTTGAACTCTGAAACAATTGATGATCTTAGAGCCAAAACTAGAGATTCTAATGTTTCGTTTAGGGTAACAAAAAATAGATTGATAAAAATAGCACTTTCTGGAGGGATTTATGAAAATATTAGTGATTTATTTTCTGGTCCAACGGCAATTGCATATTCTAATGATGTAGTGGCTGCCGCTAAAGTAACAAATGAGTTTTCTAAGAAGAATGAAAATTTAGTTATAATTGGTGGCGCATTGAAGGATAAGGTTCTTGATTTAGATGGTATAAAACATCTTGCATCTCTTCCTTCTTTACCAGAGCTACAGGCAAAAATTTTGGGGTTAATTTCGGCTCCTGCTAGACAAATAGCTACTGTAGTGGCAACACCTGCTTCGCAAATAATTACAGTTACAAAAGCATATGAAGGTGCAAAATAATATATTTAATATTCAGTTAAACTTTGAAAGGAAAAATTATGGCTGATCTAGAAAAAATAGTAGAAGAATTATCTACTTTAACAGTTATGGAAGCTGCAGAGCTTTCAAAACTACTTGAAGAAAAATGGGGTGTTTCAGCAGCGGCTGTAGCTGTGGCTGCTCCAGGGGCTGCGGCAGGCGGAGAAGGAGAAGTAGCAGAAGCTAAAGATAGTTTTGATGTAGTTTTAGCTGCAGTTGGTGAGTCTAAAATAAATGTTATTAAAGAAGTTAGAGCTATTACATCTTTAGGCTTAAAAGAAGCAAAAGATTTAGTAGAGGCTGCTCCAAAAGCTTTAAAAGAGGGGGCTTCCAAAGATGAGGCTGAAGAAATAAAGAAAAAATTAGAAGAAGCGGGCGCGACTGTAGAATTAAAGTAAAATATTTACTTTAACCAAAACACATGTTTCATTTCTTAGTTTCTATTTATTTAGCTTGCGATATTTTTTATCGTAGGATATATAATGTTTTTTATGTATAGTTTCGATTTTATACTGATCATATAGGCGTAAACTAGAAATACACATGTGTTGGTTTTAAATATTATACAAGTTAGCTTTTTTTTAAGTATTTTTAAATTATAATTTTACTTGGTTAAGCCAAGAATTTACTAGAGTTATTTAATACGAGGCATGCAAAAATGATTAAATCCCAAATAAGTCTAACAGGACGTAAAAGAATTAGAAAATCTTTTGGTAGTATTAATGAAGTAGCAGAAATGCCAAATCTTATTGATGTTCAAAAGACATCTTATGAACAGTTTCTCTCATTAGAAAATAATGACAGTAAGCAAGGATTATATAAAGTTTTTGATTCTGTATTTCCAATAAGTGATTTTACTGACACTTCTGAACTTCAATTTATTTCATATGAATTAGGAAACTCCAAGTATGATGTTGAAGAATGTAGACAAAGAGGGTTAACTTATGCTGCTCCTTTAAGAGTAAAATTTAGATTGATTATTTATGATTTAGATGAAGATACTGGTGTTAAATCAGTGAGGAGTATTTTAGAACAAGATGTATATATGGGAGATATGCCTTTAATGACAGATAAAGGCACTTTTGTAGTTAATGGAACAGAAAGAGTTGTTGTTAGTCAGATGCATCGTTCTCCTGGTGTATTTTTTGATAATGATAGAGGTAAAGGTCATTCCTCAGGAAAAATATTATTTAATGCTAGAATCATTCCTTATAGAGGGTCATGGCTAGATTTTGAGTTTGATGCCAAAGACAATTTATTTGTAAGAATTGATAGAAGAAGAAAACTTCCTGTTTCTTTAGTTCTAAAATCACTTGATATGGATAATGAATTTATTTTAGAAAATTTTTATGAATTAATTAATTATGAGAGAGTAAAAAATGGTTGGGTTACTGATTTAGTTGATTCAAGATTTTTAGGAATGAAGTTTGATTATGATGTAAAAACAATAAGAGGAAAAGTTCTTTTTGAAAAAGAAACTAGAATTACTGCCCGTCTATTGAAAAAAGCAAAAGATGATAAAATTAAACAGATATTAGTGCCTGAGCTTGCCATATTAAATCAATATTCAGCAATTGATTCTGTAAATTATTCCACTGGAGAAATATTTTTTGAAGCTGGGCAAATTATAGATGAAGATATTTTAAAAAAAATCAATGAAGAAAATATTAAAGATTTATCTATATTATTTATCAATAATAAAATAGGACCTTATATAAGAAATACTCTGGTTGAAGCGGATAAAACTTCTTCAAGGGTTGAGGCTTTGGCTGATATATATAGAATTATGCGTCCAGGAGAACCTCCCACCGAAGAAACTTCTGAGAGATTATTTTACGATTTATTTTTTACGAAAGCTAATTTTGTTAAAGATAAAGTTGAATGTAAAGCACAACCTGAAAAAGATGCTAAAACTATAAATGTTTTATCTAAAGAAATTATGGAAACAGCAGGTTGTTGGGTTATAGACCAAAAAGAAGATTGGACTTTAATTACATTGTCCGCTGTGGCAAGAGATGGAATGCCTGCAACTTTTTGGGTAAGTTCAAAAAATATTATAGAAATTAGATCCGAGCGCTATGATTTATCTGCTGTAGGAAGAGTCAAACTAAATAATAGATTAAGGTTAGAAGCAAATGACTCAATTACAGAAATTAGAAGAAAAGATATAATAGGTGTATTAAAAATATTAATAGGTTTAAGAGATGGAATAGGTGAAATTGATGATATAGATCATCTTGGCAATAGAAGAGTTAGATCAGTTGGGGAGTTACTAGAGAATCAATATCGTATTGGTTTATCAAGAATGGAAAGAGCAGTTAAAGAAAAAATGTCTTCTGCTGAAATTGACTCAGTTATGCCTCAGGACTTAATAAATTCTAAGCCTGCTCAGGCATCTATTCGAGAATTTTTTGGTTCTTCTCAGCTTAGCCAATTTATGGATCAAACCAATCCATTAAGTGAAATAACTCATAAAAGAAGAGTTTCTGCATTAGGCCCAGGTGGTTTAACTAGAGAAAGAGCTGGTTTTGAAGTTAGAGATGTTCATCCTACTCATTATGGAAGAATATGCCCTATTGAGACGCCAGAAGGCCCAAATATTGGTTTAATAAATAGTCTAGCTACGCATGCTAAAATCAATAAATATGGATTTATAGAAAGTCCCTACAGAGTAGTTAAACAAGAAAAAGTTACTTCAGAGGTTGTTTATTTGTCAGCAATGGAGGAAACCAGATATACCATAGCTCAAGCTAATGCAGCGTTAACAAATGCTGGCAAATTTGAGGATGACTTAGTTAGTTGTAGAAAAAATGGTGATTTTGTCATGGTACAACCAAAAGATATCGATTATATTGATGTTTCACCTAAGCAATTAGTTTCAGTGGCTGCTGCTCTTATTCCTTTTCTAGAAAATGATGATGCTAATAGAGCTTTAATGGGTTCAAATATGCAAAGGCAGGCTGTTCCACTTGTTAGTGCCGAGGCTCCTTTGGTTGGAACTGGAATGGAAGCTAAAGTTGCAGCTGACTCAGGTTCAGCAGTTGCTGCTAGAAGGTCAGGATACGTAGATCAAGTAGATGCTAGTAGAATTGTGATAAGTGTTGCAGACCCTGATAATCCTGAAAGAACAATTGGTGTAGATATATATAATCTGCTTAAATTTCAGCGATCAAATCAGAATACAGCAATTAATCAAAGACCTCTTGTAAAAGTTGGTGATAGAGCTAATGCAGGAGATATCATAGCTGATGGTCCTTCTACAGACCTTGGAGAGCTTGCTTTAGGCCGTAATGTGTTAGTAGCATTTATGCCTTATAACGGTTATAATTATGAAGATTCAATTCTTATCTCTGAAAAGGTAGTTCAAGAAGATGTGTTTACATCAATTCACATAGAAGAATTTGATGTTATGGCTAGAGATACAAAATTAGGGCCTGAAGAAATAAGTCGTGACATTCCAAATGTAGGTGAAGAAGCGCTCAAAAATCTTGATGAGGCAGGAATAGTTTATATTGGTGCCGAAGTCAGCTCAAATGATATATTAGTTGGCAAAGTTACACCAAAAGGCGAGACCCCTACAACTCCAGAAGAAAAATTACTTCGAGCAATATTTGGGGAAAAAGCAGCAGATGTTAGAGACTCTTCATTAAGGTTACCTCCCGGAGTTTCAGGCACAGTAGTTGAGGTAAGAGTATTCTCTAGAAGAGGTGTGGATAAAGATGAGAGAGCCTTAGAAATAGAGAGAGAGGGTATATCAAGATTTGCGGAAGATAGGGATGATGAGCTGAGGATAATTGAAAATAATGTATATGATAGATTAAAAGGATTACTAATATCTAATAAAGCTATTGATGGACCAAAGGGTTTTAATAAAGGTAAAAAATTAACAATTGATGAATTATCTCAATATACCCTCGGCCAGTCATGGCAGTTTGTAGTATCAAATCAAAAAATTATGTCAGAAATAGAAGTCTTAAAAACAGAATTTGATGATGAAATTAAGAGGCTTCAAGTAAGGTTTGAAGAAAAAGTTGATAAAATACAGGATGGAGATGAACTATTACCTGGTGTTTTAAAAATGGTTAAAGTATTTGTTGCTGTAAAAAGAAAGTTACAGCCTGGTGACAAAATGGCAGGTAGACATGGAAATAAAGGCGTTATATCGAGAATTTCTCTAGTAGAAGATATGCCATATCTAGAGGATGGAACTCCAGTAGACATAGTCTTAAATCCATTAGGTGTTCCTTCAAGGATGAATGTAGGTCAAATTTTAGAAACCCATCTAGGTTGGGCATCAGCAGGTCTGGGAAAGCAGATTTCATCAATTGTAAATGATTATCAAAAAGAACAACGTATATCAAAATTGAAAGAAAAATTTAAAAAAATATATGGAGCTAAGGTTTGGAATAACGCTGAAAAAGAAATAAATGATGATGATTTATTAGAGTTAGCTGGTAACCTTAAAAAAGGTGTTCCTATGGCTACACCTGTTTTCGATGGAGCTAATGAAGATGATATAAAAACACAATTAGAAGCTTCAGTAAGAGACTTATCTGGTCAGGTTACACTTACCGATGGTAGAACTGGAGAAACTTTTTCAAGGCAAATAACAGTTGGGTATGTTTATATGTTAAAACTGCATCATTTGGTTGATGATAAAATACATGCACGTTCCATTGGTCCTTATAGTTTGGTTACTCAACAACCATTGGGCGGTAAAGCTCAATTCGGAGGACAAAGGTTTGGAGAAATGGAAGTATGGGCACTGCAGGCATATGGAGCTTCTTACACTCTCCAAGAAATGTTAACTGTTAAATCAGATGATGTTTCAGGAAGGACTAAAGTTTATGAAGCTATAATAAGAGGTGAAGATAGTTTTGAGTCTGGCATACCTGAATCATTTAACGTTTTAACAAAAGAACTGCAGGCTTTATGTCTAAATGTTGGATTAAATAATAGAGAAAATAAATAATATTTAATAGCAAATAGTGAGAAATAAAAATATGAGTAAATTATTAAAAGTATTTGACCCGGTAACTGTAAATAATAATTTTGACGAAATAAAAATATCTATAGCAAGTCCTGATGTGATCAGATCATGGTCTTTTGGAGAAGTTAAAAAACCTGAAACTATAAATTACAGGACTTTTAAACCAGAGCGTGATGGGCTATTTTGTGCAAAAATATTTGGTCCTATTAAAGATTATGAGTGCCTTTGTGGCAAATACAAAAGAATGAAGCATAGAGGGGTGGTTTGCGAAAAGTGTGGAGTAGAAGTAATTCAATCTAAGGTTAGAAGAGATAGAATGGGACATATTACACTTGCCGCACCTGTTGCTCATATATGGTTTTTAAAGTCTTTGCCATCTAGAATAAGTTTGTTACTTGATATGGCTATGAAAGATGTTGAAAAAATACTTTATTTTGAAAATTTTGTAGTCATGGAGCCAGGTACCACTGATTTAAAGCTTAACCAATTATTATCTGAGTCTGAATATCAAGATGCTCTAGATGAATTTGGTTCTGAATTTCAAGCTTCAATTGGAGCAGAAGCAATTAAAGAAATGCTTTCGGACATAAATTTAATTGATGAAAGAGACTCTATGAGAGAGGAGCTTAAAACTACAACATCAGAAATAAAAAGAAAGAAGTTTGTAAAAAGATTAAAGCTCGTTGAGGCTTTTATAAATTCAGGAAACTTACCGGAGTGGATGATATTAGATGTTGTACCTATTTTACCACCTGAGTTAAGGCCATTAGTGCCTCTTGATGGAGGAAGATTTGCAACTAGTGATTTGAATGATTTATATAGGAGGGTAATTAATCGTAATAATAGGTTGAAACGATTATTGGACTTAAAAGCGCCTGACATTATAATAAGGAATGAAAAGAGAATGCTACAGGAGTCTGTGGATGCTCTTTTTGACAATTCTAGGAGGTCTCGCCCTATTACGGGATCAAATAAAAGACCGTTAAAGTCTTTAGCTGATATGTTAAAGGGTAAACAGGGAAGATTTAGGCAAAATTTATTGGGAAAAAGATGTGATTATTCTGGAAGGTCAGTAATTGTTGTTGGTCCTGAGTTAAAGCTACACGAATGTGGCATTCCAAAAAAAATGGCACTTGAATTATTTAAACCATTTATATATTCAAAATTAGAATTGTATGGATTAGCAACATCAATAAAAGCTGCAAAAAAAATGGTAGAAAAAGAACAGCCTGAGGTTTGGGATATTTTAGAACAAGTCATAAGAGAGCATCCTGTATTATTAAATAGGGCTCCTACTTTACATAGATTAGGTATACAAGCATTTGAACCTGTTTTAATAGAAGGAAAAGCTATACAATTGCATCCTTTAGTATGTACAGCTTTTAATGCAGACTTTGATGGTGATCAGATGGCAGTCCATGTCCCACTTTCATTAGAAGCTCAATTAGAAGCAAGAGTGTTAATGATGTCAACCAATAATATTTTAAGTCCTGCAAATGGTAAACCTATAATAGTTCCTACTCAAGATATTGTGCTAGGGCTTTATTATATGTCACTTATGCATGAAAAAGAAAAAGGTGAAGGATCTATTTTTGCAGATGTATCTGAAATTAAGCACGCACTCAATTCTGGACATGTCAGCTTACATGCTAAAATAAAAGCGAGGTTTATTTCAGTAGATGAAAATAATGAAGATTATTCTCAAATAGTAGAAACAACTGCAGGAAGAATGCTCATAGCAGAAATATTGCCTAAAAACCATAATATAAAATATGATTTGATAAATAAAACTCTTAAGAAAAAAGAAGTAAGTAACTTAATAGACATGGTCTATAGGCATTGTGGGCAGAAAGAGACTGTAATATTTTCTGATAGACTTATGAAAATAGGTTTTACTGAAGCTTGTAAGGCAGGTATTTCATTTGGTAAAGATGATATGATTATACCTGAAGCTAAGAAATCTATGGTTAATAAAACATCAAAGCTTGTTAAGGAATATGAACAACAATATAGTGATGGATTGTTAACGCATCAAGAAAAATATAATAAGGTGGTTGATGCTTGGTCACAATGTACTGATCAGGTTACAGACGCGATGATGGGAGAAATGGCTAAGGGTGTAGGCGTGGATATGAATTCAGTATTTATGATGGCTGATTCTGGTGCTAGAGGTTCAACTGCGCAAATGAAACAATTAGCAGCTATGAGAGGCTTGATGGCAAAGCCATCAGGTGAAATTATTGAAACACCTATTATTTCAAACTTTAAAGAAGGTTTATCTGTTCTAGAGTATTTTAATTCAACGCACGGAGCTAGAAAAGGATTAGCTGATACTGCTCTTAAAACTGCTAATTCAGGTTATTTAACTAGAAGATTAGTTGATGTGGCACAGGATGTAATTATTACTGAAGAAAATTGTGGATCAAATAATGGAATAATTAAAAGTACTATTATAGAGGGTTCAGATATCATTGAAACTATTGGAGAACAGATTTTAGGAAGAGTTTCTTGTGATGACATAACTGACCCAGCTAGTTCAGAAATAATCGTAAAGGCCGGAACTTTAATTGAAGAGGCTGATGTTGTAGCTATTGAAAAGGCTGATATAGATTCTGTAAAAGTGAGGTCTGTACTTACATGTAATACAGAAGAAGGGGTTTGTGCTGCTTGTTATGGAAGGGATTTAGCGAGAGGTACAATTGTCAATAAAGGGGAAGCAGTTGGGGTAATTGCCGCCCAGTCTATTGGAGAGCCAGGCACCCAGCTTACTATGAGAACTTTCCATATTGGTGGGGCAGCCCAACAAACAGAGCAATCAAGTATTGAAAGTGCTATAGATGGAACTTTAAAATTAGTTAAAGGGAATATTATTAAAGACTCAAATGGCTCGAAAGTTGTAATGAGTAGAGATGCTGAAATAATAATACTAGATGCAAATAATAGAGAAAGATCTAAAAATAAAGTTCCTAAAGGAGCAAGATTGTTATTTAAGGATGGCTCAAAAGTTAAGAGAGGTGATAAGTTAGTGGAATGGGATCCTTATACTCGTCCTATTATTTCAGAAAAATCAGGAATTATCAAATATGGTGATTTATTAGAAGGTGTATCTATTCAAGAAGATATGAATGAAGAAACAGGTATTTCATCTAAAAGAGTTAAGGATTGGAGATCAAATTCTCAATTATCAAAGTCTAATCCTAAAATGAAAGACTTTAATCCAAGAATAGAAATAACAAATAAATCTGGAAAAGTATTAAAAATATCATCAGGTGCTAATGCTTCATATGAACTGCCTGTAGATGCTATTTTGAGTGTAAACGATGGCCAGGAAATTTTTGCGGGAGATTTAATTGCTAGAATTCCTCTAGAATTTAAACTTAGGGATATAACAGGTGGTCTACCAAGAGTTGCTGAGTTATTTGAGGCTAGAAGGCCTAAAGAACATGCATTTATTTCAGAAGTAGATGGTAAAGTGCAATTAGGAAAAGACTTTAAGGGAAAAAGAAGGCTTGAAATAGTATCTGATAGCGGAGAAATTGAAGAGTATTTAATTCCTAAAGGAAGGCATATTACCGTTCAAGAGGGGGATGAAATAAGAAAAGGGGATACTCTAACAGATGGACCTAGGGTGCCTCATGATATTTTAACAGCCTTGGGAGTGGAGGCGCTTGCATCTTATTTGGTAAATGAAGTTCAGGAAGTTTATCGACTTCAAGGTGTTAAGATAAATGATAAGCATATAGAGGTTATAACTAGGCAGATGATGCAAAAAATTGAAATTACTGATCCTGGAAATACAACTTTCCTTGTTGGCGAGCAGGTAGCTTTGAAAGAGTTCAATGACGAAAATAAAGCTCTAGGAAAAAATATGTTAAAAGCAGAAGCAAAACCTGTACTTCAAGGTATTACTAAAGCAAGTTTATCAACTTCTTCCTTTATATCTGCTGCTTCTTTCCAAGAAACTACAAGAGTTTTAACTGAAGCTGCTGTAGGAGGAAAAGCAGACAAACTACTAGGTCTTAAAGAGAATGTAATAGTTGGTAGACTTATTCCCGCAGGAACTGGAAGAACTCTTCAAGGATATAAGTCTTTGGCTTATATTAAGGACCAGGAAATTATTAAAATGAAAGAAGAAAAAGAGTTAAAATTATCTGAAGAAAATAATACAGTAGATTAGTAAATTTAGTATATTTTGCTAATGATTAAATGAGTTATTTTTTTTAATAAATAAAATTAATATATTTGTTGACTGACGGCTTATTCGAACGTAATATCCGGCCTTCGAATTTATTATAGTTTTTTTAGGTTAATTACCAATAAAATTGATAGGAAATGTAGATGCCGACCATAAACCAACTTGTAAGATTAGGAAGAAAATTACCTATAAAAAGAAATAAAGTTCCAGCTTTAGAGGCTTGCCCTCAAAAGAGAGGTGTTTGTACGCGTGTCTATACTACTACTCCAAAAAAACCAAACTCAGCATTAAGAAAAGTTGCTAGAATAAGGTTAACAAATGGTTTTGAGGTAACTAGTTATATTCCAGGCGAGGGTCACAATCTTCAAGAGCACTCTGTAGTTATGATCAGAGGAGGGAGAGTTAAAGACTTACCTGGAGTAAGATATCATATTATAAGAGGTACATTAGATACACAAGGTGTTTCTGATAGACGTCAACGTAGATCAAAATATGGCTCTAAAAGGCCGAAATAGGGGAAGATTATGTCAAGAAGACGTAAAGCACAAAAACGCGAACTGATACCTGATCCAAGGTATAGAGATATAATAGTTTCTAAATTTTCTAATAGTTTAATGCAACATGGAAGAAAAGCTATATCAGAAAAGTTGCTATATGGAGCATTAGAAAAAATTAATGAAAAAACAGGACAAGAGTCCCTGAAAGTATTTAAAGAAGCAATTGAAAATGTAAAGCCTCAAATAGAAACAAGGTCAAGAAGAGTAGGCGGAGCAACTTATCAAGTTCCGACCGAGGTTAGACCAGAAAGAAGACAAGCTCTAGCCATAAGATGGATAATTGGTGCGGCAAGAGGTAGATCAGAGTCCACCATGCTTGAACGATTAGCAAATGAATTATTAGACGCTTCTCAGAATAGAGGAGTTGCTATAAAAAAGAGAGAAGACACACTTAAAATGGCAGAGGCTAATAGAGCTTTTGCTCATTATAGATGGTAATATAAGGATTTAGTAGAATGGCAAGAACAACACCAATAAGCCGGTATAGAAACATAGGTATTATGGCGCATATAGATGCTGGTAAAACTACAACAACTGAAAGAGTTTTATACTATACTGGAAAATCCCATAAAATTGGTGAGGTACACGACGGTGCCGCGACTATGGATTGGATGGAGCAAGAGCAAGAGAGAGGTATTACAATAACTTCCGCTGCTACTACTGCCTTTTGGAAGGATCATAGAATAAATATCATAGATACTCCAGGTCATGTTGATTTTACTATTGAAGTTGAGAGATCTCTAAGAGTTCTTGATGGAGCGGTTTGTGTATTTGATTCTGTGGCAGGCGTAGAGCCTCAATCTGAAACTGTTTGGAGGCAAGCAGATAAGTATGATGTGCCAAGAATGTGTTTTGTAAATAAAATGGATAGAACTGGGGCAGATTTTTATAGATGTGTAGAAATGATGAAATCAAGGCTAGGAGCAACTCCTCTAGTAATACAGTTGCCTCTTGGAGCAGAGTCCGATTTTTTAGGATTGATTGACTTGCTAGAGATGAAGCAACTTAGATGGAAAGATGAAAGCTTAGGAGCTGAATTTGTAGTTGAGGATATTAATGAAGCGTTATTGGAAGATGCAAAAAAATGGCGCGAACAAATGATTGAGATAGCAGTAGAACAAGATGATACAGCTATGGAGGCATATTTAGATGGAAAAGAGCCTGATATAGATACATTAAAAAAATGTATAAGAAAAGGTACATTAAGTAGTTCTTTTGTTCCAGTTTTATGTGGATCTGCATTCAAAAATAAGGGTGTTCAACCTATGTTAGATGCAGTTATAGATTTTTTACCTTCTCCAGAAGATCTTCCCCCTGTCAAAGGTATAAATCCAGCAGATGACTCAGAAATGAATAGAGACCTTAATGATGAAGCTCCTTTTTCTGCATTGGCTTTTAAGATTATGAATGATCCCTTTGTAGGCTCACTGACATTTTGTAGGGTTTATTCTGGTGTAGTAGAAGCAGGTACTACTGTATTTAATACAGTCAAAGATAATAAGGAAAGAATTGGTAGAATGCTGCTAATGCATGCTAATCATAGAGAAGATGTAAAGGAAGTACGTTCAGGAGACATAATAGCAATTGCTGGTTTAAAGAATGTTACTACAGGTGATACTTTATGTGAATCTTCAAAGCCCATTATTTTAGAAAGAATGGAATTTCCAGACCCCGTTATTGAAGTTGCAGTCGAGCCTAAGACAAAAGCTGATCAAGAAAAAATGGGAGTTGCCCTTAGTAGGTTAGCTGCCGAGGACCCATCATTTAGAGTAACCTCTGACCATGATAGTGGGCAAACTATAATAAAGGGTATGGGGGAACTTCACTTAGATATATTAGTTGATAGAATGAAGAGAGAATTTAAAGTTGAGGCAAATGTAGGTGCACCGCAGGTAGCATACAGAGAAACAATTACTACTGAGGCAGATATTGATTATACCCATAAAAAGCAAAGTGGGGGCGCCGGACAATTTGCAAGAGTTAAAATGGTTATAAAGCCGGGAGAGCCTGGTTGTGGATTAGATTTTGAAAACACTGTTGTAGGAGGAAATATTCCAAAAGAATATATACCAGGTGTAGAAAAAGGTATAGATGCAGCTATGACATTTGGAGTAGTTGCAGGGTTTCCTGTTACTGATGTCAAAGTTGTCCTATATGATGGAGCATTTCATGACGTAGATTCAAGTGTAATGGCATTTGAGCTTGCAGGAAGAGCTGGATTTAGAGAAGGTTTACAGAAAGCAGGACCAAAACTTTTAGAGCCAGTTATGAGAGTTGAAGTTGTTACTCCTGAAGATTTTGTTGGAGATGTTATAGGAGATTTAAATAGTAGAAGGGGGCAAGTTCAAGGTATGGAACCACAAGGTATTAATACTTTAGTAAAAGCTATGGTGCCTTTAGCTACGATGTTTGGATATGTAAATAATCTTCGATCATTAACTCAAGGAAGAGCTAGTTATTCCATGTTTTTTGAGAAATATGAGCAATGCCCTGAGATGATCGCTGAAGAAGTTAAAAAGAAAATGGCATAAATTATAAGACGGAGATAAGAGAATGGCTAAAGAAAAATTTGAACGTAATAAACCTCATGTAAACATTGGTACAGTAGGTCATGTTGATCATGGAAAAACAACGTTAACAGCTGCTATCAC
>Ga0222718_10002831_pt1 | contig 15239 bp, 16 predicted proteins | sample C33_27DmetaG_FD_165045 | JGI IMG/M metagenome (GOLD analysis project Ga0222718, IMG submission 165045) | Estuarine water microbial communities from San Francisco Bay, California, United States - C33_27D | ecosystem: Environmental > Aquatic > Marine > Unclassified | place: USA: California... | reverse complement strand
TTTCACTCGTATGTTGCGAAACAAATGTTCAATTTATCATGCGAAGTTAATGAGGTCAAAAAATTCTATCCAAATGAAAGACAATATGCAAAAGCAATTACATTTGGAATCATGTACCAAGCAGGACCTGCAAAGATAGCAGAAACAGTTAATAAAGATGCAAAACCAGGAGAAGAAATCACAACTCCTCAGTCTAAGCAGTTCATTCAAAAATATTTTAATGAAGCACGGTCACTTAAAAAATTCATTGATGCTTCTAACCAACAAATTGAGAATCATGCTTTTATCTATTCTTTCTTTGGTAGAAAACGTAGACTACCAGAAGCTAAATCTCCAAATAGAGGAGTAGCTCAACACGCAATTAGATCTGGAGTTAATTTTCTAGTGCAATCAGTTGCATCTGATATAAATGTTTTAGGTGTGATTGACCTAGTTAAATGGATAGAACGTAAAGGATATACAGAGGACATCAAACCTTTTACTGTTGTTCATGACTCCATTGTGTCTGAGGTTAGAGAAGATTTAGTCGAAGAATATATTGAAAATGCTAGAAAATGTATACAAACAGACAGAGGACTTTCTATTCCAGGTTGCCCAATTAAAGTTGATTTTGAAATAGGTCCAAGTTGGGGAGAACTTATTGAGCAATAATGAATAAGTTTTCAAACATAGTTTATCCTTTTTTTGGGATAAAACATAAACCTTACAATGTATTGTTCGACTTAACTAAAATACAGGTACAGCGAACCTATACAGGACATCTTGAAACTGTTGATGATAAAAGTTTAGATGGAGACTATTTTGCAAGACTTGCTCAAATGGAACAAAGAATCAAATTTGACTATACTTGCAAGAATCTTCAAGAAGTAATATTTAGTGGATGTAAATGGGGAATGGATAGTAAAGCTAATCCACATGACTTATCTCAGACTTTAGTTGCCTCTACTCGTTGTGCTAAAATAACAAAAGTTAATGAAAATTTAGTTTGGTTAAAAAATATTTCATACCCGTTTGAAATTCCGACAAACGAAAAACTAGAGTTAAATGAAGAAATATATGCGACTCTTGTACAAGTAGAAAATGAATGGTATTTAAAAAAGTTTTCTTATGAGCCAATAAAAACTGTATATATGAGAATATGATGGAAACGCTAGGAACACCAATAGAATACATCTTAGAAACGGAAAAATATATAAACATGTACAAAGACGGAAGTAGATGGATTAATATAAATGGTCATGATATTTTTGGTTATTGTAGATATGCAAAATTTTATGAAGAAATGGTTAAAGCTGTAAAGGATATACCTTGTGTTTTTGTAGAAGTTGGAAGTTTTTTGGGTCAATCAACTGCCATATTAAGTTATTTAATTGATAAATATAAAAAACCAATCGTTATTGATTGTGTAGATATATTTGAATTATCTGATTTTAGTGATGGAGAACACAAAAGATATATAGGACAACTTAAAGGTAAGTTTTTTGAAACATTTTTAGAAAATATGAATAAATCTAAAACGATGCACAACGTTAGATATATTCATAAAAGAGCTTCTGTTGAAGCAGCAAAAAATTATCCAGATCAATCTATAGATTTAGTATACTTAGATGCTTCACATTTAAAAGAACATCTTTTATGGGATTTAAATTCTTGGGTATCTAAAGTTAAGAAACATGGAGTTGTTGCTGGTGATGATTTAGATCATAAAGGTGTTTATGAGGCTATAGAAGAGTTTTTTGAAAAAGACGAAAATGGAGATATCAAAAATTCTAGAGCTACAAATTTTGGAACATGGGCTATAATGAAAGAATGAAAAAAGCAAAAGTAAAAAAGATTTATCTTTCAGATAAAATATATATTAAAAAAACAGATGTTGAAGACGAAGATTTATTAATCTCTCTTTATACCTATGACAATGGTGATGAGTTTCTAAGCACTATTGCAGAAGATGAAGATTACTACACAGTTCCTTCTAATTCATATCATAAACTAGAGTGGAATGATATAGAGGATGCTAGAAAGTTTGAACAAACTACTGCAAATCTAAATTTTACTGGCACTCTTCGATGGGAACAAAAAGAGGTAGTTGATCAATTTTTCAAACGCGGTAGAGCACGATCTGGAGTGTTACAAGCACCTTGTGGTTGGGGTAAAACTTTTACAGGTTGCGAAATTATCTCCCGTAACAAAACTAAGACTCTTATCCTAGTTCATACAAAATTACTTTTTCGACAATGGATTGAAGAACTAGAGAGACAAATACCTGGTGTAAAAATTGGCAAAGTAGGAGACGGTTTATGTGACATACAAGAGATAACGGTGGGTATATACAAATCTGTCTATAATCGTAGAGATGAATTAAGTGAAAAATTTTCAATGATTCTTGTAGATGAAGCTCATCTTTGTCCCGCTGAAATGTTTTCTACAGCTCTTAACTCTCTCAATGCTAAAATTAAAATTGGAATCAGTGCTACTCCAAAACGAAAAGATGGTAAACACGTTTTTCTTAGTGATTATTTTTCGCCTTTCATGGTACAAGCGCGAGATCCTAGACAACTTCAAGATCCTGTAGTATTAATTAAAAGAACTGACTTTAGATTTCCTGTTATAGATCCAAAAAGAGATTGGGCGCGCCAGCTGAACAAACTTTGTGGCAATCAAAAGTACTTGGAAACTATCGCAAATTTTGCCAAAAGTCAGATAGTCACTGGTCGTTGTCCTCTTATACTAGGAGAACGAGTGCAAATGTTAAAAGATCTACAGGAAATGATTCCTGATAGTATGTGTTTAATAGGAGAATCTGATGAATCAACTAGAGAAGATGTTCTTCAAAATGTTGGAGGAAAATACAAATGTGTCCTCTCGACAAAATTATTCGATGAAGGGATATCTTGCCATCGTCTTGATACTCTTTATCTTACCTGCCCTTCTAATAACCCTATCAAATTAGAACAAAGAGTAGGTAGAATTATTAGAGAGCATCCTGATAAACAAGCGCCCATGATAGTTGATTGGTGGTTATCAGGAGCAATTGCTTCAAGACAACAAACAAAAAGGTTACACTGGTATCAACAACGTGGATATTACATACTTTAACTGGTACGAAATTTTATCAAAAGCAAGAAAGGATCAAGCGGCGATATTAATCTTGACCTTTGCACAAACTTCATTGTATAATCCATATACAACTAAAGGATTAATGAAGGCTTTAAAAATTAATCACATACCTCTACATTTATTTACCTGGGGTATATTAGAACAAAAACGAGACAGATTAGTCTGTCATTACAAAACACAAGAACCAATGAGTTATATAAAAAATCCTTATTTTATGACTCAAAATGTTTCAATCATACAAAAAACTGAATATATTCAAATGTTATCTATGCGTAGAATTAGTGAACAACACGACTACATAGCTAAAAATTATATCAGAAAAGATTTACAAAATCCTTTTACTCAATCAAAAGGAAATAAAATTTATTTTTTACAAGAGTCCTCGGCACCGAGGAATACCTAAACACAAGAACCAACGTTCAACAAAAAAGGAGATAAAAATGGTCGCATGGGATAAAGCCAAAGGAAAACAATCCTCTGGTAATCAACAAAGAAGAGAAATCGAAAGATTAACTATGGGTATTGGAGATACCAAAGTTAGATTAATAGGTGATGTAATGCCTAGATACTGCTATTGGGTAGTCACTACAGAAGGCAAAAAAATGCCTGTAGAATGTTTACAGTTTAGTAGAGAAACTGAATCATTTGATAACTCTGCTCAAGACCCTTTCAAAGAAATTGATGAATCAATTTTTTCAGATAAACCTCAGTTTTCATATGTCTGTAATGTGATAGATCGTTCTGACGGTAAGATTAAACTTTTTGATCTTCGTTCTACTATCTATTCTCAGATTGTAGACTATGCAACTAATCCAGACTATGGCAATCCAGCAGGAGATTCTGATGGTTATGATATAACTATTAAAAAAGAAAAGACAGGACCTTTACCGCAAAACGTAAAGTACTCTTGCCTACCTGCTCGTAATAACTCGCCTCTGACTGAAGAAGAAAAAGCACTAGAGCTTTTTGATCTTTCTAAAATATATAAGCGTCAGACTTATGAAGAGCAAAAAGAATGGTTATTACAAAATACCTCATATTTCGCAGGAGATGTTTCTGACGAATTTAAACCTCAAGAAGATGTGGATGATTTAGCATGAAGAAATCCTTAGCAGAGATGACCACTGCTGAAAAAGCACCGAAGAAATCCTTTGGTGCTTTTACAAATGTGGAAGGCAGCCAAGCCCAAATAGACCTTAATATCTTAAGAAAGCATAATATATTTTTTGCAACTCCTTGTTACGGAGGAATGGTTACAGATCAGTTCTTTTTATCTATGTTTAGAGTTACACAAGACTTTATAAAACATGGAATAAATTTTAGAATTACTACTTTAAGAAACGAGTCTCTAGTTACTAGGGCAAGAAATATACTAACAGCAATGTTTTTAGAATCTGATTGCTCACACTTAATGTTTATTGATGCTGATATAGAATTTGATGCAGAATCTGTTTTGAGAGCTTTAGCCTATGATAAACCAATTATGGCAGCTGCCTACCCAAAAAAAGCATTACCAGTGCAGTATGCTATTAATTTTAAATTCATAGATCAAGCAACTAAACAAATAAGAATAGAAAACGGTGCTGTTGAGGTATTAGATGCTTCTACTGGTTTCTTTTTAATTAAAAGAGAAGTAATAGAAAAAATGATAAATGCTTACCCAGAACTTCATTACAAAAATGATTCTAACATCGATCCTAAATTTAATAAGTATTGTTACTCATTTTTTGATACTATACATGATCCTGAAGATAATAGATATTTATCCGAAGATTATACTTTTTGTCGTAGATGGCAAAAAATTGGCGGAGAGATTTGGTTAGACCCAAACACTAAGCTAAATCATATAGGCACGTATACTTTTGAAGGTGATGTAGGTAAGATTATCAATCGTGCAAGTTCACAGTCTTAAGTATGAAAATCCAAAATTTCAGGTAGAGATAGATTGGAATATTACAGAAAGATGTAATTATTCTTGTTCATATTGTGCAAGCTATGATAATTCTCAACCTTTTAATTTTAAATCATTTGATGAATACATAGAGTGTTTTAAATATCTATCTGATTATTTTGGGAACAAGACTATAAGAATAGAATTTTTAGGAGGAGAACCAACTCTTTATAAAAAGTGGGTAGAGTTAGTAAATTGGTTAGTTGAATACAACTATAAGCCTTATTTAACAACAAACTTATCAGTTCCTGTTAATAACTATATTCATAAACTAAATCCTAAGTTAAAAAAATTCATCATAGCTAGTTTTCATACCGAGTTTACGCCTATTGACGTTTTTGTAGAAAATGCTAAAATATTAAATGATTATGGATTTTTAAAAAGAATTACTTTTTTGCCTCATCCTAAAAATTGGGAAGAGTCTATGAATCAATATAAAAAACTAAAAACAGCAGGTGATGTGAGAGCCCATAAAATAAAAGATGAGTTTTCAAGTGATATAAGTATATCAAAAGGCTTTTTAGAGTATACTGAGAATCAACTAAAATTTTTTAAAATCAATAAACAAACTAATAAACATATGAAACTTATAGTAGAGGGGAAAATGAAAACTCCATCTATTGATGTTATTAGAGATAAGTATAGTAATTTTAAAGGAATGAAATGTGCAGTTGGCTTTACGCGTTTGCATATTAAAACTAATGGAGATGTTTACCCTAGTGCTTGTTTGGCAAACTATAGAAGAGCTAAAATGGGAAATATTTATAAGAAGAATTTAATAAAACCTAAAACAGCTATATCTTGTCCTTTTACAGAATGTCTTTGTGGTCCAGACATTAGAACAGAAAAATGGTTAGATAAATGAGAAAAGATTTATTTCAAAGAAACAACGGAATATTTGTAGAGAAAAATGTATTTGATAAAAGTCAGGTGCATACAATGTATGATTTTTTAATTAAGAATGATAAGCTATTTGATGATCCTTACTTTACTGAAGGACAACAAATAAAAGAATTTATTGGGTGTACAATACCTTTTAAAAGACTTAATGCAGATTCAGAAAAGAAATATCAAATCAAACAATTTTTAAACATCGTAAGATTTTTCGCACAAAATGTAATACATAATAAAACAGGACAATTACATATTCCTGATAATACAGAATTAACAAAATGGAAAACAGGTAAAGAAATGAGTATTCATTCTGATAACTCATGGCCAGATGGTAATCAACTAAACCATCCTACTAGTTTTAGAACATGGTCTGGCATCTTTTACATAAATGATAATTATGAGGGTGGTGAGATTGAGTTTCCTGTAAAAGATTTTACATATAAACCTGAATCAAATTCTTTAGTTGTGTTTCCTTCTACTCATGAATATCTTCATGGTGTGAAAAAGATAACTAAAGGAACTAGATATACAGTAGCAATATGGTTTACACAAAACTTTGCTCATATAGAAATTTAGGCGCAAGTGTGACGTATACTAAAACTGCGGAACTACGTTCCTTGCTGGGGCACTCCGTGCCCACGCTGACTCATATAGGCGAGCCGTGTTCAACAGCTCTTCAACTACGTTGGAAACGTTATTCAATAGCTAATCACTAAATTAGCACAGATTTAAAGGAAATGCAATGACAAAAATTTTATGTTCAGCTGATTGGCACATAATCCTTCACAAAAAGAAGGTTCCATACGATTGGCAAGTGAATCGATTCCGTGAAATGTTCAGAAAGCTCATCGCTCTTGAACAATCGTGTGATGTGCATATTATCGCTGGTGACATATTTGATAAGAAACCAGAACCAGATGAAATCTGTTTGTTTTTAAGCTATATCAATTCAGTCACAATTCCAACCTACATCATTCCTGGCAATCATGAAGCAACTAAAAAAGGAGAATCATTTTTTGAATACTTTACTCAAGAGAATGCTATCAAGAACGAGAACGTCACTGTGTTTACTAGAAACGGACGTGCGAGTGTGGGTGAAGCGCATTTTTGCTTCTTCCCGTATGGGGAAATGCAAAAAGATAATCTCCCAGACTATGTGGACGGTGACATCTTGGTTACACACATTAGAGGAGAAGTACCACCACATATTACCCCAGAGTTTGACTTTGATAAACTGGCACCGTGGAAACTGGTACTTTTGGGTGATCTGCATTTTAATCATCGTTATGGCGATACAAACTGTTACTATCCTGGTTCTCCTTTAAATACCACTTTTGATAGAGATGCAACACGCGAGTATGGAGTTGATTTATACGATCTACACTCCAATGGAAGTTATGATAGACAGTTTTACAATCTTAACTTACCAAAACTAGTTAGACGCACTATCTCAGCTGGAGAGTCGATGCCTACAGACGCGAAGAATCATATAATTTATGAAGTCAAAGGATCACTAGATGAACTTGCAAAGATTGAAAACTCAGAACTGCTAGATAAAAAGATGGTTGAAAAACCTGCTGATGATTCTACTCTAGATTTAAAAGGCAAAACAATCTATGAAGAGCTCGAAATCTATCTAAAACATATTAAGGTAGCAGATATTGAAACGGTGATGAATGAATATCGATCTATCGCTTAATCGTGTTTACTGGGAGTATGTACAAACCAACTCTTATCTTAGGCCTGCTCATAAATATATCTGTTCTCCGCACATTCCAAGTTTAGGAGCTCGTGCTACAATTCCTATTCCTAAACGTAGAAGCAGATCATTCAAACACGATTTAACTGGTCTAGTAAAAGCCTTTCATCAAAAACATTCAAAGTATGAGTATGTGATTTCTATGTCAGGCGGAATTGACTCAGAAGTTACAGCTGAAACATTCTATCAGTGTGGAATACCTTTTCGAGTTTTAATTCAACGACTGTTCAAAGGAGCAAATGATCATGACATTATTTTTGCTGTAAAATACTGTCAACACAGAGACATTCCATATAAGATCATAGACCTGAGTGTTGAAAAGCTAAAACAAGAAACGATACCTGATGCGATCAAATATGGTCAATTTACTCATTCATACTCACAAATTGCATTGTGTAATTTGTTTAACTATATAGATAAGTCAAAAGAAATACTAATTAACTCAGGACATAACCCAGACTTTCATAGTCCAATTGGTATAGGTTGGTGGGAAGATTCACCAAACATTGTAAAATATGCGATTGCAAAAGATTACAAGTTTTTCACGTTCACATCTCTAGAGCCTATCTTCTGTCACTATGCAGCTAACTATGATGGAACTCAACCAGGAGACAAAGATAATGATTTTTTATATAATGCATTCCCACATTTAAAACGACGAATTAAAATGACAGGTTGGGAAAAAAGTGATATTCTAGTATTAGAACTAAACAGATTAATAGCTGCAACTGCTAAGTATAGATTTCAAACATTTATTACTTGGGAAGAATATACTTTGGCTTATTTGAGAAAAATATTTACACAAAGAGGATTCAAAGAGGACTACTATGCCTAACATTAAACTTAAAACACTATCATTTTCAAATATGTTTTCATATGGAAACGCTAATAAAATGACTCTAGATAAAAACAGAATTACTCAATTAACTGCTCCAAACGGTAGCGGAAAATCTTCTATTGCGATGATTATACAAGAAATCATGTTTAACAAAAATGTGAAAGGAATTAAAAAGTCTGACATTCTAAATCGTTGGTCTAAAACAAAACAGTGGTCAGGATCACTTGAGTTTGAAATCAGTGATAAACAGTATGAAATATCTGTTACTAGAAGTGGTGCACAAACAAAAGTAAAATTGACTGAAGACGGAGTAGATATCTCTGACCATAAAGTATTAGATACCTACAAAAAGATACAACAAATCATTGGATTAGATTTTGAAGTATTTTCTCAACTTACGTATCAATCTTCTACAGACTTACTTGAGTTTTTGAGAGCAACTGATACTAATCGAAAAAAGTTTTTAATCAATCTATTCAATTTAGAAAAATATATTCAAATCGGAGAACGTATAAAAGCAAAAGCTACAAGTACAGACAGAGAAGGCCTTAAGCTGCAAGGAGAGTTAAAATCAGTAGATGACTTTTTAAAATTTACAACTATTCCACAAAAACAAGAGTTGATTGACGTTACTGAAATAGATCCTAATCTACAAAGAAAGATTGGAGTTTTAGCAGCAGAACTCGATAACTATAATGAAACTTGTAAAAAGATTGATAGAAATAATATGTACATCACAGAAAGAGACAATTTATCTTTTAGAGTAGATTTAACTAAGCCAGAACCTTTTGAAGATAGTGATAAACTTTCTAAAATGAAAGATGATTTTTTAGTTGTACAAAACGAACTCAAAGGTATGAAAACAGAATTTGATGGAATCGATGATAGAGATACTTGTCTTGCTTGCGGTCAAAAAATTGATAATGATAAAGCACTTCATCTAAAGACCACTCTTGAAAATAAAATATACCAAACACAGTCTAATGTGAATCTATATACTAATCAAATCAATACATTAGAAGACGAGTTACGAAAACATCAAAGCGCTCAAAGAGTGTATGAACAAAATCAAAAAGCTATTGAAAGATTTGAACAATTATCACAACTAATAGATAAAAGTATACCTACTGAATATCCAAATGTAGATTCAATTAAAAATGATATAAAGGATATCACTGATACCTATAATATGCAGAAACGTAAGCACGAAGAAGCAATGCAACATAATAATGGTGTATCAGCACACAATGCTAAAGTTGATGCTCTACTTGATCAAAAAGAAGATTTTAAAAATAGACAAGTTACTCTGAAAAATGATACTGTATCTTTACAAAATCAGTTGAATTCTCTAAATATTTTAAAAAAGGCTTTTTCAACGTCTGGGATCGTAGCTTTTAAATTAGAGAATTTAACAAAAGAATTAGAAATTACGATTAATCATTACTTATCTTTATTAAGTGATGGGCAGTTTCAGGTTGAGTTCAAATTAGACAAAGAAAAACTGAATATATCAGTTATCAATAATGGTATCGGAACACCTATAGAGACTGTTTCTGGCGGAGAGTTCTCCCGAATTCAAACATCTATACTATTAGCAATTCGTAGCCTACTTTCAAAATTAGGTGGAAGTAGTATAAATCTTTTATTCCTCGATGAAATAACAGGAGTATTAGATGATGAAGGAAAAGAAAAACTCATTGAAGTGTTACAAAACGAAACTAATTTGAATGTATTTTTAATTTCTCATGATTTTACACACCCACTAATAGAAAAAATATCTATTGAAAAACAAGAAAACATTAGCTCAATTAAATAAGGAATTAAAAATGATAGAAGTTATAAAAAGAGATGGTAATAAAGAATCATTAGATATTGAAAAGCTACACAAAGTTGTATCATATGCTTGTGAGAATGTAGCAGGGGTTAGTGCGAGTCAGGTAGAACTAAATAGTAAGATACAGTTTTTTGATGGAATCAAAACTGAAGATGTCCAAGAAACTTTAATTAAGTCTGCTGCTGATTTAATTAGTGAAGAAACTCCTAATTATCAATGGGTGGCTGGAAGATTAATAAATTATCACTTAAGAAAGATGGTTTATGGTCAGTTTGATCCACCACATTTATACAGTATTGTAACAAAAAATGTTGAGAGAGGTTTTTATGATGAAGAAATCTTATCTTCATTTTCAAAAGCAGAATTTAATAAATTAAACTCATACATAAAACACCAGAGAGATGATAATTTAACCTATGCTGCTATGGAGCAATTTAGAGGTAAATACCTTGTGCAAAATAGAGTAACTAAAGAGATATTTGAAACTCCTCAAATTGCTTATATGCTTATTGCTATGACCTTATTTCAACATGATGAGGAGAATAGAATTAAAACTATAAAGGAGTATTATGATGCAATATCTACCTTTGATATTAGTTTGCCTACTCCTGTTATGGCTGGCGTTAGAACGCCGCAGAGGCAGTTTTCATCCTGTGTACTCATTGAAACTGCAGATAGTCTGGACAGTATTAATGCTACTACTAGCAGTATCGTTAAGTATGTAAGTCAAAAAGCAGGTATTGGAATTGGAGCGGGTAGTATACGAGCATTAGGATCGCCTATTCGTAGCGGAGACGCATTTCATACAGGTGTTGTGCCTTTTTATAAAATGTTTCAGGCTGCTACACGTAGTTGTAGTCAAGGTGGAGTCCGTAATGGTGCTGCTACACTTTACTATCCAATCTGGCATTACGAAGTTGAAGATTTGTTAGTCCTAAAAAATAATAAAGGAACTGAAGATAATAGAGTCAGACATATGGATTATGGAGTTCAATTCAATAAACTTATGTATGAAAGACTTTTATCTGGTGGTAAAATAACTCTATTTAGCCCAAGTGACGTACCTGGACTTTATGAAGCATTTTTTAATGACCAAGATAAGTTTAAGTATTTATATGAAAAAGCAGAAGTACACCCTAACATACGAAAAAAAGAAATTCCAGCTATAGAACTATTCAGTTCTTTTATGGAGGAGCGTAAAAATACAGGTCGCATATATTTAATGAATGTTGATCATGCTAACACTCACAGTAGTTTTGATGAAAAAATTGCACCGATTCATCAATCAAATTTATGTTGCGAAATAGATTTACCTACGAAACCTTTAAATGATTTTAATGATGAAGAGGGAGAAATAGCTTTGTGTACTCTCAGTGCAATAAACTGGGGTAACATTAAAAAACCTTCTGATTTTGAAAAACCGTGTGAATTGGCTGTAAGAGGGTTAGATGCTTTACTAGATTATCAAAACTATCCTGTTAGAGCAGCAAAATATAGCACAATGAACAGACGACCACTTGGTATAGGAATTATTAATTTAGCCTACTGGTTAGCGAAAAATAATACTTCTTATCAAAATCCTAATCTTGAATTAATAGATGAATATGCAGAGGCCTGGAGTTATTATTTGATAAAAGCATCAATAGATTTAGCTAAAGAAAAAACACCTTGTCCTTTAGTTAAAGAAACCAAGTATGGTAAAGGTATAGTTCCTTCAGATACGAGAAAGTTAGATGTAGATGAGTTAGTTCCTCATATAGAAAGATTAGACTGGAACAGTTTAAGAACTCAATTAAAAGAGCATGGAATTAGAAATAGTACTTTAATGGCTTTGATGCCTAGTGAAACTTCAGCACAAATTAGTAATGCGACAAATGGTGTCGAACCTCCAAGAAGTTTTGTAAGTGTAAAACAAAGTAAAGATGGTGTACTGAAACAAGTTGTTCCAGGTATACATAAACTAAAAAATAAATACGAACTACTTTGGGATCAGCAATCACCTGAAGGTTATCTCAAAATAATGGCTGTTTTACAAAAATATATTGATCAAGGAATTAGTGTTAATACTAGCTATAATCCACAATTTTTTGAAGATGAAAAAATACCAATGAGTTTAATGATTCAACACTTGTTAATGTTTTATAAATTTGGAGGTAAACAACTATACTATTTTAATACGAATGATGGGCAGGGAGAAATAGATGTTAATAAACTAGATAACTTACCTGCAGAAGAAATAAATAATGAAGAAGACTGCGAAAGCTGTGTACTATAGGAGATAAAATGTCAGTACTAAATACAAACAAGTTTGATCACACAGAGAAGAAAGCATTTTTTGATGGCGAGTTAGGTATGCAAAGATATGATACTGTCAAATACAGAGCTTTTGATAAGTTAACTGATAAACAGCTAGGTTTCTTTTGGAGACCCGAAGAAGTTGATGTTTTACGTGATGCTAAAGATTTTAAAGAATTAAATGAGCATGAACAACACATTTTTACAAGTAACCTAAAAAGACAGATACTTTTAGATAGTGTACAAGGTCGTGCACCTGCTGAAGCATTTAACCCTATAACAAGTTTACCTGAATTAGAGAATTGGATTACAACTTGGACTTTTAGTGAAACTATTCATAGTAAAAGTTATACTCATATCATTAGAAATATCTATAGTAATCCGAGCAAGATATTCGATGAAATGATGGATATCAAAGAGATTGTAGATTGTGCTGATAGTATTACGGAATGTTATGATGAACTTATTACAAAAAGTGCTTACTATAATTTATTAGGAGAGGGAGTACATACAGTAAACGGTAAAGAAATAATTATTGATATGTATGAATTAAAAACTCTTCTATGGAAAACATTAATGAGTGTAAATATATTAGAAGGAGTTAGATTCTATGTATCTTTTGCTTGTAGTTGGGCGTTTGCTGAACTCAAAAAAATGGAAGGTAATGCAAAAATTATCAAATTTATCGCTCGTGATGAAAATGTTCATTTAGGAAGTACTCAACAACTTTTAAAACTTTTACCAAAAGACGATCCAGATTTTGATAAAATAAAAGAAGAAACAAAAGACGAATGTGTTCAAATGTTCGTTGATGCAGTTGATCAAGAAAAAGCTTGGGCACAATATCTATTTAAAGATGGTTCAATGATAGGACTAAATAAAGAATTATTAGATGGGTACATTGAGTGGATTGCTAATAAACGGATGATAGCAGTAGGAGTGAAATCACCTTATACGGTTCCAAGAGCTAATCCCTTGCCGTGGACACAAAAATGGATTAGTGGTTCAGAGGTACAAGTTGCTCCTCAAGAAACAGAAATCTCCAGTTATATTATTGGAGGAACTAAACAAGATATCACGCAAGATAGTTTTAAAGGGTTTTCTTTATGATAGATTTAAATAAATATAAAGACTTTGTAAAAGAAGTAACTTCTGACGAGTCAAATGATTGGGCTTATACACAAGCTCGTTTGCACGAACTGAATGATAGTATTAATATTTCCTTACTATTAACAGGAGCAATTGGAATTGCTAGTGAGGGCGGAGAATTTTCTGAAATAGTCAAAAAAATAACTTTTCAAGGTAAGCCTATGGATGAAGATACAAAGTTTCATATGAAAAGAGAATTAGGAGATATTATGTGGTACTGGATTAACTCTTGTAGAGCTTTAGATCTTGACCCTAATGAAGTAATTGCAGAAAATGTTGAAAAACTAAAAGCAAGATATCCAGGAGGTTCTTTTGATGTTCATTACTCTGAGAATAGAAAAGAGGGAGATCTTTAATGGCTGAAGCAACAGTGTGGAGTAAAGATACTTGTAGTTACTGTGATTTAGCAATAAAAGAACTACAAAATAGAAAATATAAAGTTGTAGTAAAAAAGTTGAATAAAACTCATTCTAAAGAAGATTTATTAAAAGTAGTTCCTAACGCACGTACAGTTCCTCAAATATTTATTGATGATAAGTACGTTGGAGGATATAATGACTTAATGAAGTATTTTTCTTCGTTATAAACAATTAAAGGAGATTATCATCCCAAACGGTAACGGTAAACACCAATTAAAACGTGTCAGAATTGACGACTTACAAACTTTCTCACCTAAAACACTGAATCAAGAGTTAACTTACAATTCATATAAAAAAGGAAAACATCTACTTTTACATGGTATAGCAGGAACAGGAAAAACTTTTATGAGTTTATATCTTGCTCTTGAAGAAGTACTTGATCCTTCGACTGTTTATGATGACGTATTTATTGTTAGGTCAGTTGTATCTACTAGAGATATCGGATTTCTGCCAGGTGATGAGCAAGAAAAGGTTTCTATTTACGAAGCTCCTTACAGGTCAATTTGTAGGGAGCTTTTTGGTTTAAAAGACGCATATGATTCTCTTAAACAACAAAATAATGTAAAATTTATGAGTACATCTTTTATAAGAGGTATTACAATAAGTAATGCAATCGTTATAGTTGACGAGTGCCAAAATTTAAATTTTCACGAGCTTGATAGTATCATTACTAGATTAGGACAAAATAGTAAAATTATTTTTTGCGGAGACTACACACAAACTGATCTTACTAGAGAATCAGACAGAACAGGTCTCTTACAATTTATGAAAATATTAAAAGGAATTAAAGACTTTGAAACAATTGAATTTTTAATTTCTGATATCGTAAGAAGTGATTTTTTAAAAGAATATATAATTCAAAAATATAAGTTAGGATTTTAAATGACTCACCCAAAAATCAGTTTTATTTTAACAAATGAAGTTAAAAGACAAATGGAAACTATTGAACTAATAGCAAGTGAAAATTTTGCTAGTGAAGCTGT
>Ga0222718_10002830_pt1 | contig 15239 bp, 14 predicted proteins | sample C33_27DmetaG_FD_165045 | JGI IMG/M metagenome (GOLD analysis project Ga0222718, IMG submission 165045) | Estuarine water microbial communities from San Francisco Bay, California, United States - C33_27D | ecosystem: Environmental > Aquatic > Marine > Unclassified | place: USA: California... | reverse complement strand
TGCTCGTTCGAGCAGCTCCGACGCTGACGAAGCCTCCGCAGCGATGACGATGTCGAGCGCGCTCCCCGTGGCGGCGTGGTCGAGGAGTCCGGTCAGCAAGTCCACACGAACAGCATCGCCGACCGGAGCAGCGAGCGAAGCACCACCCCCCCGACACCCAAAAGGCCGCAGGAATTGACACAAGAAAAGAATGGACAAAGAAAACTTTGTGTCATAAAATGTGCGCATGGCGTACGTCACCCAAAGCGAACCCGAATCCCCCGCCCACAGCGGATCCGGGGATCCGGAACTCGAGGCGCGCTTCCTTGAACTCATCGACGCCGATGAGCGCATCGAGCCGACCGACTGGATGCCTGAGCGTTACCGCTCCACCCTCATCCGCCAGATCGCCCAACACGCCCACTCCGAGATCATCGGCATGCAGCCCGAGGGGGCGTGGCTGACCCGGGCCCCGTCGCTGCGCCGCAAGGCGATTCTCACCGCAAAAGTGCAGGACGAAGCCGGTCACGGCCTCTACCTCTACGGGGCTGCCGAGACACTCGGCATCGACCGGTCAGAGCTCCTCGACCGGCTCCACACCGGCCGTCAGAAGTACTCCTCGATCTTCAACTACCCCACACCCACCTGGGCCGATATCGGCGCCATCGGCTGGCTGGTCGACGGAGCCGCCATCATGAACCAGGTGCCCCTGTGTCGGTGCTCCTACGGCCCGTACGCGCGGGCGATGATTCGCATCTGCAAGGAGGAAAGCTTCCATCAACGGCAGGGCTACCAGATCATGATGACGCTCGCTCAGGGCTCGGCTGATCAACATCGCATGGCCCAAGACGCCCTCGATCGTTGGTGGTGGCCGTCGATCATGATGTTCGGCCCGTCCGACGCCGCCTCGATCCACTCCTCGCAGAACACGCGTTGGGGTATCAAGCGCTTCAGTAACGACGAGATCCGCCAACGCTTCATCGACTCGACCGTCCCTCAAGCCGAACTCATCGGCCTCACGATTCCCGACCCCGACCTCACCTGGAACGCCGAGCGAGGCTCCTACGACTACGGCGAGATCGATTGGGACGAGTTCAACCGCGTCATCGCCGGTGACGGCCCCTGCAACGCCGAGCGCATCGAGCGCCGCGTCACCGCCCACGAGGACGGCTCTTGGGTGCGCGAAGCCGCCCTCGCCCACGCCGAGAAAGAGCGCGCCCGCCGCGAAGAGGTGGCGGCGTGAGCGCCTGGCCACTCTGGGAGGTGTTCGTGCGGGCTCGACGGGGTGTCAGTCATGTCCACGCCGGCACCGTTCACGCTCCCGACGCTGAGATCGCTCTCCAGAACGCGCGCGACCTGTTCACGCGACGGTCTGAGGGCGTCAGTCTCTGGGTGGTCCGCTCGAGCGATATCACCGCCTCCAGCGGGGACGACCGCGCATCGCTGTTCGAACCCGCCGAGGACAAAACGTTCCGGCATCCGAGCGACTTCGAACTTCCCGACGCCGTCTCCCACATGTGACCGGCGGTTAGCCAGCATGCAGACTCCCCTGCTCACCTTCATCCTCCGCCAGGGCGATCGGTCGCTGGTGCTCGCCCAGCGCCTCCTCGAGTACATCACGCGGTCACCCGAGATCGAGGAGGACATGGCCCTCTCCAATATCGCCCTCGACCTCATCGGACAGGCGAGGATCCTCTACACCTACGCCGGGGAATTCGAGGGCCTCGGCCACGACGAGGACCATTTCGCCTTCCAGCGAGACCCCGACCAGTTCCTCAGCCCCATCCTCGTGGAGCGCCCCAACACCGACTTCGCTCACGTCATCGTCCGCCAGTTCCTCCATGACGCCTTTGCGGTTCCTTTGTGGGCACGGCTCGCCGTGAGCAGCGACACGACCCTTGCCGGGCTCGGAGCCAAGGCCTCGAAGGAGGCCGCCTACCACCTCCGTCATTCATCAGCCTGGGTGATCCGCCTCGGCGATGGAACCGACGAGAGCCACGAGCGGGCGTGCGACGCGCTCAATGCCCTCTGGCCGTGCACCGAGGAGTTGTTCGAGATCGACGAGATCGACGCCGAGCTCTTCACCGCCGGCGTCTCCCCCGACCCGACCGCGCTGCGAGGCGAGTGGGACCGGACCGTCGACGAGGTGCTCGCTGCCGCCACCCTCACGCGGCCGGTGCCGCCAACCCCTGCGGTCACCGGAGGCTTGAGTGGACTGCACGAAGACGACTTCGACCGCCTCATCGGCGAGATGCAGGAACTCGCGCGCGCCCACCCCGGAGTCGAGTGGTGAGCGCGGATACCGCGCCGTCACCGGCCGCGGTCGAGGCGATCGTCCTCGCCGTGGAGGACCCCGAACTCCCCCACGTCACCATCGGCGAACTCGGGATGGTGCGCTCCGTGACGATCGACGAGGCGAACGGCATCGAGGTGGTGCTCACACCCACCTACACCGGCTGCCCCGCCACCGAGCAGATTCGAGACGATGTCGTCGCGGCCCTCGCCGAGAATGGACATTCCGCCACCGTTCGCTTCGCCATGAGCCCGCCGTGGACGACCGACTGGATCACCGAGACCGGCCGTCGCAAACTGAGAGAAGCCGGCATTACGCCTCCCGGCCATCTCGGGCCGTCGACGGTCAGCGTGACCCTTCGCCAGACCGACCCGACCTGCCCCCGTTGCGGAAGCCACGAGTCGAGGCTGGTATCGGAGTTCGGCGGCACGGCGTGCAAGTCGAGCCATGTCTGCACCACCTGCCTCGAGCCGTTCGAGCGGTTCAAGGCGATCTGAGAAGGGGCGCCGATGGAGGGCTTCACCACACTCACCGTGGCCGATGTCGAGTACGACACCGACGAGAGCGCGCTCATCACCTTCGCCGAGCATCTCCCATTCCGGCATGGCCAGCACCTCGTGCTTCGACGAGAGATCGAGGGCGAGGAGGTTCGCCGCAGCTACTCGCTCTGCTCCCGAGCGCCCAATGGGGCACTCAGGATCGGTGTGAAGCGGGTGCCCGAGGGTCTCATGTCGACCTGGCTGACCCGCGAGGTGCGACCGGGCGACCAGATCGAGGCGCTCGCTCCATCGGGCAACTTCACCCATGAACCCGCCACGGACTCCGTGGAGCGCCACATGATGATCGCGGCGGGGAGCGGGATCACGCCGATCTTCTCGGTGATGGCGACAATTCTCGCCGAGCGACACGACGCCGAGGTCGACCTCCTCTACATCAACCGAGCATCCAACTCGACCATGCTGATCGACGACCTTGAGGACCTCCGCGACGCCCATCTCGGCCGCGTCAGGATCACCTACGCCTTCACGCGCGAAAGCGGAGACGCCGCTCTGCTCTCGGGGCGGCCCGACCGGAACCGGCTCGAGGAACTCATCACCGCTGGTCTCATCCGCGCCGATGTCGACCACGCCTGGCTCTGCGGCCCGCTCGCTCTCGTCGAGGATGCGCGAGCCGCGCTGATCCACCACGGCATGCCCTCCGAGCGCGTTCATTTTGAGCTCTTCGGCACCGACGGCCGAGCCAAGCGCTCGGTGACCTCGGAGGCTCGGTCGGCGACCGTCGTCGCCAGCGGCCGGGCGACGCTGCACGGACGCGAATCCGGTTTCGAGGTTCACGAGGGCGAATCGATCCTTGACGCTGTCCGACGGGTGCGACCCGACACCCCGTTCTCCTGTCAGGCAGGGGTGTGCTCGACCTGTCAAGCGCGGTTGTTGTGCGGCGAGATCGAGATGCAGGTCAACTATGGACTCACCGAGTCCGAGATCGCCCGCGGACTCGTTCTGACCTGCCAGTCGCACGCCACCGGCGCCGACGACATCGTCGTCGATTTCGACGTCTGAACGGGCTGGGCCGTCGCGCCAATCGACAGGGGGAGTCAGTCGGGCTCCGCGAACCGTCGGAGCTGAACCGGCGCGGGATCAGCCTCCGGGGCCCACTCCACCAAGCGATCTCGCTCCGCCTCTCCGCGCACCGCAACCGCGGAGTGCAGTGACGACGCCACGCGCCGCGCCTCAAATCCCGACCAGTCGGGCGGCAGTAAACCGGCGGGCAGGCCGGGGTCGGCGAGAACGATCCGCCGGAACTCAGCGACGACGAGCAAGCGCAACTTGAGTGCGAGCCGGTCATCGATCGGCGGCATGTCGAGCAGCGGCGAGAAACCGGCGACGAAGCCCGCGTAGCGCTCCTCGAACATCTCAAGCGAGCTGCTGCGCCGAGCGAGCGCACCATCGTCGAGCACTCCGGGGAGGTCCCCGAGTTCGCCACGGGTGAGGAGCACCCCACCCGGTCCGCCGGAGCGATCCCGAACCCGGGCGATGACCTCCGCGGTAGCGGCGAGATCGACCGTCGCCGAGACCAACACGCCGGGCGCGACACTTCCGAAACCCGCCCACCCGAGCTCGCTCCGAAGTTGGGCCCGCTCGGCCTGGGTCCCCTCGTTCGGGTCGATCACCACCACTGTCCATTCGCCATCCCAATCCGGCGAGGCAGCTTGATAGATCCTCCGGTCGGCCTGTCGGAACACCCCGACCGACTCGCGCGAGACGCCGTAGTAGGCCCGGCCCGAGCGTCGTTCCACGGCCAGCAGGCCGTCCCCGACAAGGCGACTCAGGGAGGTTCGGGCAAGCCGGTCGTTCACGCCGAAGGACTCGAGCAGAGCCCCGACGGACCGAACCGACACGCGGCCGGTGGTGCCGAGAAGATCGCCGAACAGGGTGACGATCAGGTTCCGCGCGCTCGGTGCACCATCGCTCGTCGACGCCTCACCGAGCCACCGCTCGGGCGCGGCGCCCGCGGGAACGCCGATCGACGCGGAGGACGTGTTCACCCGACCATTCTCCCGTCTTCCCCGCTCTTTGACACAGTGAATGCGAATTGCTGCTTGCGTAGATAAAGAAGTCTTTATATTCTTTCCGCATGATCATCGATCATGAGCATCGACCGGACTTCGACGCGAGCATCACCGCGCTCCGCGCGATCGCCGAACCGACCCGACTTCGCATCGTTGCGTTGCTCAGACACGGGGAATGCTCGGTGACCGACCTGTGCGAGATCCTCGGACAATCCCAACCCCGAATCTCCCGTCACCTCCGACTCCTCCACGAAGCCGGGGTGATCACCCGCCATCGAGAAGGCACCTGGGCCTTCCATCGGCTCGCCAACTCCCCCACCCTCGCCCCGCTGATCGCCGCCGCTACCCCCGATCACGATGACCAGACCCTGCGAGTCGATCTCGAACGCCTCGGCGAGGTCCGGGTCCGACGAGCAGCCGCCGCGCACGACCACTTCGCGGCGGTCGCTCCGCTCTGGGACACCGAACGGTCGCTCCTTGTCGAGGACGACATCATCGAGGCGCGCCTGTTGGAATCGATCGGCGACGGACCCTTCGACACGGTCGTCGATGTCGGCACGGGCACCGGACGGATGCTGGAACTCCTCGCCGACCGAGCCGAACGGCTCATCGGACTCGACGCGAACCACTCGATGCTGTCGGTCGCGCGCGCCAACCTCGACCGGGCCGGCATCCACCACGCCGAGCTGCACCACGGTGACCTGCACAACCCCCCGGTCGGGATCGACGGCGGTGACCTCGTCATCGTGCACCAGGTGCTCCACCACCTCGATGACCCCGACCGATCGCTCTCCCACATCTCGCGCCTGATCCGGCCCGGAGGACGCCTCGTGATCGTCGACCTCGCACCCCACAACGACGAGACGATGCGAACGCGCCACGCCCATCGCCGTCTCGGCTTTAGCACCGAGCAGATCGACGGTTGGCTCGCCGAAGCCGGCTGCTCCGAACCGTCAGTCGACATCCTGCGCCCCGACGGAGCCTCCACCGGCCGGCTCACCGTGATGATCTGGACCGCGGAGCGCCTCACCGAGACCTCCGAGAGCCGGCGATGAACCCCTCCTCGGTGCACCTCTCCTACGAGGTCTTTCCCGCCCGCGAGCCGTCCACCGCCGCCCTCGACCACGTCATGACCTCCATGGCAGACCATCAGGCCGAACTCGTTTCGGTCACCTTCGGCGCAGGAGGAACTTCCAGCGCACGATCCCTCGACACGGTCCGCCGTGCCGCGGAGATCGCTCGCTGCCGGGTTGCCGCCCACCTCACCTGTGTCGGCCGAAGCCGAGCCGAAGTGCTCGCCACGGCCGAACGACTGCTGGATGCCGGCGCATCCGGCCTCGTTCTATTACGCGGCGATCCTCCGGAGGGTATGAGTGCGCCGTATCGGGCACATCGGAATGGTTTCGCGAGCACCTCCGAGTTTGTTGGAGCGATCCGAGATCGGGCCGACCAGCGCCACGAACCCGTAAAAATCGTGGTGAGCGGCTACCCCGAGGTGCACCCTTCCTCGCCGTCGCTCGCCCACGATCTCGATCTGTTGGCAGCGAAGGAGGCGGCGGGCGCGGACTCATTCACGACGCAGATGTGTTTCGATGCCGACACCGTTCTGCGTTATCGGGACGCCGTTGAGCGTCGGGGAATCTCCCTCGAGATGTCAGTCGGCGTGATGCCGCTCATTCCCGCCGACCGAATTGCGCTGATGGCGAGAAGATGCGGGACTCGTATCCCCGATCACCTCCTCGAACAAACCACGGTGAGCACCGAGGCCCCCGAGGCCACAGCCACTGAGATCGCAGTTGACTTCATCGAGCGTCTCAGGCGGGAAGGGCTCAACCGGTTCCATCTGTACACCCTCAACCGTCGCGATCCGTCCGTCGCCATCGCGTCGCAGGTCTGTGAACCGGCGGAGCTACTCACATGAGCGCACCATCACTTCGCGAGGCTGCGGCCGAGCGCATCCTCGTGATCGATGGAGCGATGGGCACCGAGGTCCAGAGCCGCGGACTCGTTGAGGCGGACTTCCGAACCGGCGACCTCGTAGCGCATGAGGGCCAACTCGCCGGCAACAACGACCTGCTCTCGCTCACGCGATCGGACGTCGTCGCCGACATCCACCGCTCCTATCTCAACGCCGGTGCCGACATCATCTGCACCAACACCTTCAGCTCCACCTCGGTCGCGCAGGCGGAGTACGGCCTCGCCCACCTCGTACGAGACCTCAACCTTGAGTCGGCGCGCATCGCGCGTCGCGTGGCCGACGAGATCACCACCGCCGATCGTCCGCGCTTCGTCGCCGGGGCGATCGGCCCGACCAATGTGACGCTGTCCATGTCCCCTCGGGTGGAGGATCCCGGCTATCGCGCCCTCGACTTCGCAGAGCTCACGGCGGCGTATAGCGAACAGATCGTCGCCCTCATCGATGGTGGGGTCGATCTCCTGCTCATCGAGACGGTCTTCGACACCCTCAACGCCAAGGCAGCGATCGTCGCGGCTCGCCGCGCGCTGGCCGGCCGTTCCGACGCACCCGGGCTCATGATCTCAGGGACCATCACCGACCGGTCCGGACGCACCCTCTCTGGACAGACCGCACGGGCCTTCTGGCAGTCGGTGCGCCACGGCGACCCGGTGAGCATCGGATTGAACTGCGCCCTCGGCGGCGCCGAGATGCGGCCGCACATCGCCGATCTCGCTGCCGTCGCCGACACCCTGATCTGCGCCTATCCGAACGCAGGTCTGCCGAACGCCCTCGGCGGATACGACGAGGGCCCGGCAGAGACCGCCGGCATCCTCGGTGAGTTCGCCGGAAGCGGGCTGGTCAACATCGTGGGTGGATGCTGCGGCACGACGCCGGCCCACATCGCCGCGATCGCGGCTGCGGTGGCCGACGAGGCTCCTCGCGAGATCCCTGAGCGTACGAAACACCTCACTCTCTCGGGGCTCGAACCGCTTGAGTTGACCGATGAGATCCCCTTCGTGAATATCGGCGAGCGGACCAATGTGTTCGGATCCGCGAAGTTCCGTCGACTGATCAATGACGGCGACCACTCCGCCGCGGTCGAGATCGCGCGACAGCAGGTGGACGCGGGCGCCCAAGCAATCGACGTCAACATGGACGAGGGCCTCATCGACTCGGTCGCCGAGATCACCACGTTCCTCCGACTCATCGCCGCCGAGCCCGACATCGCGCGCGTCCCCGTCGTCGTCGACTCATCGCGCTTCGAGGTGATCGAGGCCGGGCTCGCCTGTCTCCAGGGCAAATCGGTGGTGAACTCGATCTCCCTGAAGGCCGGCGAGGAGGAGTTCCTCTACCAGGCTCGAATCTGCCGCGATCATGGCGCCGCCGTGATCGTGATGGCCTTCGACGAGGACGGCCAAGCCGACACGGTCGAGCGGCGCGTGGAGATCTGCCGCCGGGCCCACCGCCTGCTCACCGAGGAGGTCGGGTTCGCCGAAGAAGACATCATCTTCGATCCGAACATCTTCGCCGTCGCGACCGGCATCGCCGAGCACGACCGCTACGGGCTCGACTTCATCGAGGCAACCGCGGAGATCCTCCGCTTCGCCCCGCGGTCGAATGTGTCCGGCGGAGTATCGAACCTGTCGTTCTCCTTTCAGGGCAACAATGTGGTCCGCGAGGCGATGCACTCGGTCTTCCTGGTTCACGCGATCCGCGCCGGGATGCGACTCGCGATCGTCAACGCCGGTCAGCTCGCGCTCTACGACGACCTCGACCCGCACCTTCGCGAACTCTGCGAAGACGTCGTCCTCGCCCGACGACCCGACGCTGCTGAGCGTCTTCTCGAGGAGGCGATCTCGTTCCGGGACGCCGCGGTCGGAGAGGCTGAGTCGACGGCCGCCGAGTGGCGCGGGCTCCCGGTCGCCGCCCGTCTCGCCCACGCGCTCCGCCACGGGATCGGCGAGCACATCGAGGTCGATGTCGAGGAGGCTCGCCTCGCCGCCTCCCATCCCGTCGACGTCATCGAGGGCCCACTGATGGACGGCATGAACGAAGTGGGCGATCTGTTCGGTGCCGGACGGATGTTCCTCCCCCAGGTCGTGAAATCCGCCCGCGTCATGAAGCAGGCCGTAGCGCACCTCACCCCGTACATCGAGGCAGCCCGGGTCGATGCCAACGAGGAGGACCGCTCGGTTGGCAGCGGCGCCCGCGTCCTGCTTGCCACGGTCGCCGGAGACGTCCACGACATCGGGAAGAACATCGTCGGGGTGGTGCTCGGCTGCGCCGACCACGAGATCATCGACCTCGGCGTCATGGTCGACACCCAGACGATCCTCGACACCGCCTCGGAGCGCCAGGTCGACATCATCGGCCTCTCCGGGCTCATCACCCCGTCGCTCGATCAGATGGTGGGCGTCGCCCGGGAGATGGAGCGCCGAGGGATGGACACTCCCCTCCTCATCGGCGGAGCCACCACAAGCCGTCTACACACCGCGCTACGCATCGCGCCGGCGTACACCGGAGGCCCCGTCGTGCACGTCGCCGACGCCAGTCGCGCATCCGGGGTGATCAGCGCGCTCGCGAACCCCGAACGACGAGTCGCCTTCCTCGCCGAACTCGAAGCCGACTACCAGCGGGTGACCGATCGTTACGCCCAAGCCGAAACCGAGCGGCGCCGCCTCGACCTCGACTCGGCGAGAGCCAATGCCGCCCGACTCCACTTTGACGCCGAGACGGTCACTGCCCCCACGTTCACCGGTCATCGAACGGTCCGAGCCGATGTCGCCACGCTGCGCGCCTACATCGACTGGTCTCCCTTCCTCACCACCTGGGGTGTTCGCGGCAGGTACCCGGACGTGATGGACGACCCAGAGCTCGGCGAAACCGCTCGGTCGCTCATGGCCGACGCCGAGGCGATGCTCGACCGAATCATCAGCGAGTCGTGGTTCTCCCCCGTGGCGGAGGTCGGCTTCTGGCCCGCCCGCTCAACGGGGGACGACATCGAGGTACTCGCCGACGACGGTGCCGTGCTCGAGGTCCTGCACGGTCTCCGTCAGCAACTCGAGAAGTCGCCGACCTCTCACCGGCCGAACCTGTGCATTTCAGACTTCATCGCGCCCGCGGAAGAGGGAGTCATCGACCACATCGGCGCGTTCGTCGTGACGGTCGGACCGGAGGAGAACGACATCGCCGACCGCTTCGCCGCCGAAGGCGATGACTACTCCTCGATCATGGTGAAGGCGCTCGCCGACCGGCTCGCCGAGGCCTGGGCGGAGTACCTGCACCTCCTCGTGCGCCGCGACCTCTGGGGATACGCACCCGACGAGTGCCTCACCACCGATGAATTGATCTCGGAGGCCTACCGAGGCATCCGGCCGGCCCCGGGCTATCCCGCGCAGCCCGATCACTCCGAGAAGGAGATGATCATGCGGCTCCTCGACGCTGAGCGAACGGTCGGTGTGAGCCTCACCGAGTCGTGGGCGATGTGGCCGGGGTCGACCGTCTCGGGGCTCTTCCTCGCTCATCCCGATGCCGTCTACTTCGGCGTCGGTCGCGTCACCCGGGAGCAGGTCGAGGACTACAGCGTGCGTAAGGGCCTGACGCTCATCGACACCGAGCGAATCCTCGCCCCGGTGCTCGCCTACGAACCCGAGTAGGGCCGCTCAGGCCTCGTACTCGTGCTCAGCGCTCGGATAGCGACCCGCCTCGACGTCCTCACGGAAGGCGACCGCCGCCTCGTGCAGGGTGCCGGCGAGATCGGCGTAGCGCTTCACGAACCGAGGGATGCGTCCCGTCGTCAGTCCGGCCCAATCGCTCCACACCATCAACTGACCGTCGCAGCCCGGTCCGGCGCCGACGCTGATGGTCGGAATCGAGAGCTCTGCTGTCACCTCGGCCGCCACGGAGGAGGGCACCATCTCGAGAACCAGGGCGAACGCTCCCGCCTCCTCGACAGCACGCGCATCAGCGAGCAGGTCAGACGCGGCCTCACCGCGACCCTGGATGAGATGACCACCGAGGCCGTGCTCGCTCTGCGGGGTGAACCCGACGTGACCCATGACCGGGATGCCCGAGGTGACGATCCGACGGATTTGCTCGGCGCTGCGCCGGCCTCCCTCGAGCTTCACCGCGTGGGCGGAGGTCTCCTTCATGAACCTCATCGCGGTTCGTAGCGCTTCCTCCGGTCCGTTCTCGTAGGAACCGAAGGGCAGATCGGCAACCACCAAGGCACGGCGAGCCGCTCGCGCGACCGCTCGGGTCAGCGGGATGAGCTCATCGACGGTGACCGGAAGCGTCGTGTCGTAGCCGAACACGATGTTGCCCGCGGAGTCCCCGACGAGAAGGAAGTCGATACCGGCCCGGTCGAAGATCCCGGCCGTGAGGAAGTCGTAGCTGGTCAGCCCGGTAATCCGGATTCCCTGCTCCTTGGCCCGAGCGAAGTGCCTGACCCGGACTCGTTTTTGCCCGTCCTCGGAGCCCGTCGCGCCGCCGTAGGCGGGGATCTCCCCCATGGCCTCGTCGCCCGTCATGACGACACGCTATTGGGAGGGGGCCACATCGGCGACGGGCGACCAGAACCTTCACGTTCGCACGAGGTCCTTGCGCTGCGCGCTGGGGCCGACAAATATGTCCGTACATGAACGTCCTACCGGATCAACTCCCCTTCTGGATCGCCGGTCCCCTCCTCGGGCTCCTGGTGGTCGGCCTCTTCGTGGTCGCCAACCAGCCCCTTGGAGCATCCGGCGCCTATCTGCAGACGATGAAGGCAGCGAAAGGCGACACCGACACCGTGAGTTGGCGGGTCTGGTACTTCGGCGGCATCTTCGTCGGGGGCGCCTTAGCCACCATCCTCGGTCCCGGTATCGAGATCCGCCGCGGGTACGACGCGATGTCGAACGCTGGTTGGTCACCGATCTTCATCGCGATCGTCGTCCTCGCCGGAGCGATCGTCATGGGCTACGGAGCCCGCATGGCCGGCGGCTGCACCTCTGGACACGGCATCTGCGGAACCGCCCAACGCTCACCCGCGTCGTGGGCGTCCACCGCGACCTTCATGGCGACAGCCGTCGTCGTGACCGGAATTCTCACCCTTCTCACGGGGGGTGACCTCTGATGGGAAACCGAATGAACCTCGTCGGCGGCCTCTTCGGGGCCGGATTCGGCTTCGTGCTTGCCGCAGCCCGGCTCCATGAGTACGACACCATCCACGAGACCCTCAAGTTAGAGAGCCCGTACGTGTTCGGCCTGATGGGTTTCGCCATCGGCATCTCGTTGCCGCTCCTGTGGATCCTCGAGCGTCGACAGGTTGAGACCGTCTACGGCGGCCGCCTGACCCTCTCTCGCTCGCGCATCGAGCGCCACCACATCGTCGGTGGCGCCCTCTTCGGAGCGGGCTGGTCGATAGCGGGAACCTGCCCGGCACCGGCACTCGCCATGCTCTCATCGGGCGCCACCTACGGCGCGGTCGCCGTGGTCGGGCTGTTCATCGGACTTTGGCTGCGGGATCGCCAGGTAGCGGCAGGAGCCACAACGCCGTCGATCGGTGACGGAGAGCACCGAGATCTGCGGACCACACCGCTCGGCTCCTAGGCCGCGCTCAGCGCTCGTAGAGCGCCGGTCGCTCCGCGCGGGGGATCTCGACCCGCTCACCACGCGATACGGCTTCGACGAGGGCCCCAGCCACCACATTGGCCATCAACCCGTCCCAGGCCGACGGGCCGGTGGCCCCTCCCGCCGAAGCTGCAGCGACCCAGGCCGTCAACTCGGTGAGATAAGCCGCGGAGAAATGCTCGGGCCAGTTCGCCGAGACCTTCGCCACTCGGGCGCCCGACGACCACATATCGACCGCCGAACCTTCGCTTGTTCGCGCCGTGCCCTCCGAACCGATCACCTCGGCGACCACCCGATACCCATAAGCCGACGACACGTTCACGTCGAGGAGCGCCACCGCTCCTCCTGCAAGGTCGAGGCGCGCGGACACAAACCTCACCGCACCCGCATCGACCTCGGGCGATCCGGCCGCGAAGGGAACCGCACTCGCTGACACCGACTCCACCTCCGCCCCCGAGAGAAAACGGGCCGAATGGATGTCATGGATCATCGACTGGGTGATCACCCGTTCCGCCGACACCCCCGGAGCCCACGGAGCCGGATTGACGTGCGTGGAGCGCACAGCGACCACCTCTCCAAGCGCCCCAGAGAGCCGGAGGGCTGCCAGCGAGGCGTGCCCCTCGTCGAACTCGCGCATGAACCCCACCTGGACCAGCCGGCCTCCGCTCGCGACCTCGGCATCGACTACCGATCGAGCATCGGTGACCGTGGTGGCGAGCGGCTTCTCGCACAGGCACGGCTTGCCCGCTTGGACCGCCGCGACCGCGAATCCCGCGTGTGAATCATCCGGGGATGCAATGACGACAGCGTCGACGCCGGGAGTGGCGATGAGTCCCATCGGGTCATCGAACTCGTCGGCTCCCACCGCCTCGGCCACCGCGCGGCGGCGACCAGCATCAGGATCACTCACCGCGACCACCCTCGCCGACCCGATCCGCTCGCTCAGCAAACGGGCGTGCACCTCGCCCATCATTCCGGTGCCAATCACACCGACCCGAAGAGCGCTCATGCGCGCCTGCCGACAACCACCGTGTCGAGCGCGACCGCCGCGGAGCCATCCGCCGCGATGACCGGCCGCTCAGCCACCTCCGCCCTATCGATGGCCAATCCCATCGGTTCCAGTGCCGCGAGAACACCGGGGACCGTGGTCAACACCTCCGCCATCTGGGGTCCACCGGTGCCGCGCTCCAGGTTCTCGACGTCATGACCCACCACGACGAGCCGGCCGCCCGGCGCCACCGCGCGAGCGGCGCCCTCGATGATCAGCGGCAGTTCAGCCGCCCCAAGGTGCAGATACACGATCAACACCAGGTCATAACCCTCCGACGTCGGGACATAACTCGTGAGGTCCGCCACCTCGGTCTCCAGTCGAACGTCCCGTGCCTCGGCGGCCCGAAGCGCCTTGTCGAGGCCAACCGATGAGAAGTCGACCGCGGTGACCTCCCAGCCGCGCTCAGCGAGCCAGAGCGCATTGCGACCCTCGCCGGCGGCGAGATCGAGCGCCCTCCCCGGCGCGAGCGGAGAGCAGATCGCCTCGACGAACACGTTCGGTCCCGCCGACCACACGAGATCGGTTCCGGCGTATCTCTCATTCCAACCGGCGGCATCCATACCCACTCCTCAGCGACCCAGCCGCACCCGCGACCCCCTCGACACCGCCGACGGTAGTGGCGAACCTCGACACGCGCGGACTCAGGCGTGACCGGTGACCGCTGAAACCGGATCCGGAGGCTCCGCCGCCACCGAGGGGCCGCGACGAGCCCGCCACTCAGGTCCAGCGAGCACCAGGGCAGCCACGACCAGGATCGTCATGAGCACGGCGCAGACGAGATAGGCGACGAGGCGACCATGGAACTCGTAGAGCCAACCGGCGAGCACCGCCACAACTCCCGCGGTGAGCGTCTGGAAGCCACCGAGAAGACCCTGCGCGCTTGCGTGCCGCGAATCGGGCGTCACCATGCCCACGGCGACCCCGGTGCTCGAGACGGTGAGACCGTCGCTCACGGCGTGGAACATGCAGACCACGAAGATCAACACGGCTGTCGGCATGACTCCGTAGAGCGCCATGAACACCGCGCCGAGCAGAAGGCCAAGCGGACCGAGCCGGAACGGGCCAACCCGCTGAGCGAGTCGGCCGCCGAACTCCCCGAGGAAGATCAGCGGCAGAGCAAACAAGGTGATACCGAGGTTCGCCAGCCACTCGCTCGCACCGAGGTCGTCGAGCACCACCGCCCACAGCGCGTCGAAGGTCCCGATCATCATGAACAGCGCGCCGCCCATGCACATGGCTCCCACCAGCGGTCGAATCGAAAGCAGATCGAGCGCGAGACGCGACTCACGACCGCTCGGCACTGACTCATCGACCCGCACTCGAGCAACCAGGGGCAGACAGGCCAAACTCGCGACCGAGATCACGATGAACGGCGCCTCGATCCCGAGCGGGCCGACGAGCAGGGCCGAGACCGCCGGTCCCGCGGCGAAACCGGCGACGTCAGCGGCCAGCAACAGCCCAAGATTGTCCCCGAGTCGCTGCGGGTCGCCGAGAATGACGATTCGCCGTATCGCCGGCATGGTCATGCCGAGACCGATTCCCGAGATGAATCGCCCGGTGAGCAGCACCGACAGCGCCGACCCGAATCCGAGCAGGAGAAGTCCGACGACGTTGACGACAAGACCGAGGAACACGAGCCGTCTCGCGTGTCCTCGATCGGCGATCGGCGCGAGGAGTATCTGGCTGAGGAACGAGGAACCGAACCCGATCCCGACGATGAGCCCGAGACGGCTCTCGCTGATCCCGTACTCGAACCGGAAGTCGTCGAGCACGGTGAACA
>Ga0222718_10002825_pt1 | contig 15244 bp, 12 predicted proteins | sample C33_27DmetaG_FD_165045 | JGI IMG/M metagenome (GOLD analysis project Ga0222718, IMG submission 165045) | Estuarine water microbial communities from San Francisco Bay, California, United States - C33_27D | ecosystem: Environmental > Aquatic > Marine > Unclassified | place: USA: California... | reverse complement strand
CGATTAGGAGGACGACAGCGACGATGCCGATCACCGCGACACCGGTCGCCATGATCTGTGGGAGGGGTGACGGGGGCAACGGCTCATCGAGTCGGATGGAACGCTCGTTGAGCGCCCAACGGCGGTACGCGGTGGCCGCGGCGACGAAAGCGAACAGCAGCACCACCACACCGAGCACCTCGGCGCCGGCGACATCCTCGAGGAACACGATGGTGCCGAGCCCGCCGGCGACGAGAGCGAGCGAGGTGCGGATCCACGACAGGAACGTCCGCTCGTTGGCGAGCGAGAACCGGTAGTCGGGGGTCTTCCCGACGAGCCGTGGATCAGCCGGGAACAGGAATCGGAGCGGATTCACACCGCGATCTTGCCACGATGCGGTCAGTCGGCCGGCCAAGCGCCGGCCAAGGCACTGAGGAACCGATCGTTCTCCTCGGCCGAGCCAATCGTCACGCGGATCCCTTCGTCGGCGAACGGCCGCACGACCACCCCGGAGCGTTCGAGTTCGAGGGCGATCTCCGCGGTGCGTCCTCCGGTGGAGAGCCACACGAAGTTGCCCCGATGATCGGGTAAGTCCCAACCGGCGGCTCGCAATGCCGCCTCAACGCGGTGGCGCTCGGCGACCACTCGGCCGACCCGCTCGGCGATCTCGTCGGGATGCTCGAGGGCGGCCAGCGCAGCGGCCTGAGCGAGGGCGTTCACGGCGAACGGAAGCGCCACCTTGTCGATGTCGGCGATGACCGCCGGATGCCCCACCCCGTAGCCGATCCGGAGCCCAGCCAGCCCTTGAGCCTTGGAGAGGGTTCGGGTCACCACGACATTCGGGTGATTGTCGAGCAGCTCGTCGATCGCGTCATCTCCATCGGCGTCGAACTCCCGGTAGGCCTCGTCGACCACGAGGATTGTGCCGAGGCCGGCGGCGGTCGCCAGTCGCGCCAGGTCGGTGGTCGACGTCGCCGTGCCGGTCGGGTTGTTAGGTGTGGCGACCACCACGAGGCGGGTCTCGGGGGTGAGCGCGGCGATGAGCCCGTCGACGTCGACTCGGTGGCGAGCGTCGAGGGCAACGGTCTCGGCCACACCGCCGGCCAATCGGGTGTAGATCGGGTACACCTCGAACGACCGCCACGGGAAGAGCACCCGGTCGCCTCGGGCCACGTAGGTCTGGAAGATCTGCTGGAGCACACCGGATGAGCCGTTGCCGACGGTGACCTGTTCGGGGCTCACGCCGAGACGAGCGGCGAGGGCAGCCCGAACGACCCCGGCGCGATGGTCCGCGTAGCGGTTCACGCCGCTGGCCGCCTCGGTCACTGCGGCGAGCACCGCGGGGATCGGCGGCTCGGGCATCTCGTTGGAGGCGAGCTTCACCGCTCCGGTGATCCCGTGATCTCGCTCGGCCTGGGCCGCGTCTCGGCCTGGTCGATACGACGGGAGCGCGTGGACCTCGTCGCGCGGACGTCCGGGGTGATCGGCGCTCGGAACGTGCTCGACTTCGAGACTCATGATTCCCGACCGTAGCGACCGAGCACTCCGGCCTGCTCGAGGTCATCGAGTCGCGCGTCGTCGTAACCGACCTCGGCGAGCACCTCGCGGCCATGCTCGCCGAGGAGCGGGGCAGGCCGACGAGGCGCGGCGTCGACCGCGGGCCCGCCGACGAGCGGCGGAGTATGCCGATACCTGCCGGCAACGGGATGCTCGACGAGCGGGAGTCCTTCGACGATGGAGTCGAGCGACTCCACGCGGGAGGCGGGCACGCCGTGCGTGGCGCAGGCTTCGAGGAATGAGGCCGTCGTATGGCCGTCAGCGATGCGCTGGTACTCGCGGTAGAGCTCGTCGATGTTGTCGAGTCGCCCGAGCCTGGTGAGGAAGCGCGGGTCGTCGAGCATCTCGACGCGGCCACCGATCGTGATCAATCCCTCGAACTGGTGACGCTCGTAGGCGAGGATCACGACCAGTCCGTCGGAGGTGCGAAGGGGCCGGCGCTCCGGGCTGAGAAGCCGCGGGTATCCGCTGCGTCCTTGGGGCGGCTCGGCGATCGCTGCCGCGCCGTGCTCGACGAGCAGGAAGCCGCGGATGATGTCGTACATGGCGAGCACGGTCTCAGACCCCTCACCGGTTCGCTCACGGTGGAGCAGACCGGCGGTCACCGCTTGGGCGAGCGCCATCCCGCACACCTTGTCGACCAGCAGGGTCGGCGAGAGCACCGGCGGCAGACCAGAGCGCTCGGCGACGTCGACCAGACCCGCGGCGGCCTGAATGATGTCGTCGTACGCGGCGTCGTCGGCCCGCCCGCTATCGGCCGGGTAGCCCGCTGCCGCGCACCACACGAGATCGGGTCGCGCAACGGCGAGGTCATCCCGAGTGATCCGGGCGCGGGAGCGTGAACCGGGTCGGAGATTGGTCACGAACACGTCGGCGCTCGACACCAATCGCAGCAGCGCCTCGTAGCCGGCCTCGGCCCGGAGATCGAGGACGATCGACCGCTTGTTCCGCAGCAGGTTGAGGGCGACTCCGGAGAGTTCGGGGTGAGGGCCCGTGCCCATATGCCGGTTCGCGTCACCGAGGGCGGCCTCGATCGCGATCACATCGGCGCCGAGATCAGCGAGCATCTGCGTGCCGAGCGGACCCATGACGACCGAGGTCAGATCGATCACGCGGATTCCCGCGAGGGGCTGAACAGCGCTCATCGGCTCAGGAGTCGATCAGGTCGACGGGCACCTCGACAACCCGGGCCCGCAACCACTCCCCCAGGCTCTTGGCCTGAGGATCGCTCCTCGTCGACGCCGCCACGCCCTCCTCGAGCAGACCTCGGATCACGAAGTTCATCGCGCGCAGCCGCGGGAGGAGATATCGCTCGACGGGAAGATCCGCGATCTCGGGCAGCAGGTCACGCAGACGCTCCACCGTGAGCTCGCCCACCACCCACGGGTAGGACGCGTCGTCGCGGGTGAACACCCCGAGGTTGGCGTCCCCGCCTTTGTCCCCGCTTCGCGTCCCGATCAGTCGACCGAGCGGGATCGGGATCGTCGGCCCGCTCGGTTGGGGTGCCGGAGGCGGGCCGTCGATCGGGCGCTCGGCTGGAGGGCCAGAGCCCGATGGCGTGTCGACGAGGATGGTTCGTCCGTCGAAATGCGCGTACTGCGGCACCAGTGCGGCGGGAACAAGTGCCGGACGGTAGACGCCATAGGGCTGACCGGCGGACGGCCCCCCACTCAACAGGTACATCCCCGGGATGCTCGAGAGCGCGGTCTCCACCATGGCGTTCGAGAAGGCTCGACCGACGAGGCGTTCGTCGGGGTCCTTCACCGAGATGCGAAGCTCAGCTGTCGCGGCCTCGTTCGACGTGGGATCCACGTGCTCGCGCCGCACCACCCTCGTCGTGCATGACGCGAAGTCGCTTGCGTCGTTCGGAGAGGCATGCCAGAACGCCGCGAGGGCGGCCTCCGCCTTGGCCTCGACGTCGAGTCCGGTGAGGGCGACCACGAGGTCGTTGCGATAGCCGCCGAGTTCGTTCATGGCGACCTTCACCGATCCCGTCGGTGCCGACCCGCGCACACCCGAGATTCGAACCCGGTCCGTCGCGACCTGCTCGAGATCGATGGTGTCGAAATGCGCGATGACATCGGGGCCGAGGTAGTCCGGTCCACCGATCTCGTAGAGGATCTGACTGGTGATCGTGCCAAGGGTCACCGCGCCACCGGTGCCGTCGTGCTTGCCGATCATCGAGGAGCCGTCCGCCGCGATCTCCGCCCAGGGAAACCCGATGCGCTCGATGCCGGGGATCTCCTCGAAGAAGGAGTAGTTGCCGCCGGTCGCCTGAGCCGAGCACTCGATCACGTGTCCGGCGACCACCGCTCCCGCGAGGGCATCGAAATCGTCGCGTCGCCAGCCGTGATGATGGGCCGCTGGACCGCACACCACGGCTGCGTCGGTCACCCGACCGGTGACGACGATGTCGGCCCCGGCGGAAAGGGCCTCGACGATCCCCCAACAGCCGAGGTACGCGTTGGCCGACACGAGCGCGGCCAGGTCGCCGAGCCCACCGGAGTGCGGTCCGAACTCGCGAAGGTCGCCGCTCGCTGCGAGCTCGGCCACGCGAGGCAGCAGGTCGTCACCGTCGACATAGGCGATCCGTGGTGACACGCCGAGGCGATCGGCCACTTCAGCCAACTGCTCGGCGCAGCCAGCCGGGTCGAGACCTCCGGCGTTGGAGACGACAGTGATCCCCCGATCGAGACAGGTGCCCATGACCTCCTCCATCTGGGTGACGAAGGTGGAGGCGAAGCCTCGGCCCGGTCGTTTGGCTCGAATCCTCGCGAGGATCAACATGGTCAACTCGGCGAGCCAGTCTCCGGTGAGGACGTCGATCGGGCCGCCGTCGACCATCTCGCGAGCGGCAGAGAGCCGGTCGCCGAAGAAGCCGGAGCAGTTCGCGATCCGGATCGGATCACTCACGATGCTTCACCGGTTTCGAGCACGACGAGGAGGTCCCCCATGTCGACCCGATCGCCGACAGCGAAGCGCACCTCGTTGACGACCCCGGCGGTCGGCGCGGTGATCTGATGTTCCATCTTCATCGCCTCGACGACCATGAGCACCTGGTCGGCCTCGACGCTTTGCCCAGCCGCGACGGCAACGGCGATCACCGTTCCCGGGAGTGGGGCGACCGGACCGGACCCGACCATCTCGGTGTCGTGGTCAACGAACCGCGGCGCGAGGTTCCACCGGGTGCGCCCCGTGGCATCGACGGCCATCCTCGAAGTGTCGAGACCGGAGACAGTCACCGCGCGGGCGAGTCCGTCGACCTCGACGAACACGACCTCGGAATCGGCTTCGCCACCGGTCGCGTCGCGACGGAACTCGACCAGGCGGCGCTCATCGGCGGGCAGGGCGCCCCTCTCGTCGGGCTCCGGCCAGTCGCCGAGCGATACGCGCCAGTGATCCTCACAACCGGCGCGGGTGAGGATCTCGTACTCGACTCGATGCTCGATGGGCTCGGACCCCCCGTCCTCCACTAGCACCATCCGGGTGCCGCGGGTGCGCAGGTTTCGCCACCCCGACGGGATCGCACCCCAGTGACGATCGGCGGCTCGGTTGGCCGACTCGATCGAGGAGACCACAGCGAGCAGGTGAGCGGTCAGGTCGTCGCCGGTCGGGCGGGATCCGCTCACGATGTCGGGTGAGCGCGCGAGTAGTCCCGTGTCGAGTCGGCCCGCGGCGAAGTCGTCATCATCGAGGAGGGCGACGAGCATGTCGATGTTGGTCCGAACCCCATCGACCTCGGACGTTCGCAACGCGGCCCGGAGCCGACGCCGCGCCGTGTCTCGATCCGGGCCGTGAGCGATGACCTTGGCGAGCAGCGAGTCGTAGTCGGTGGTGACGACGCTGCCGGCCTCAACCCCAGCGTCGACCCGTACCCCGTCGCCGATCGTGAACCGGTCGATGCGACCGGTGGACGGCAACCAACCTGAGGTGGGGTCCTCGGCGACTACCCGGGCTTCGATGGCATGACCGTCGAAACGAACATCCTCCTGGGTGAAGGCAAGGGGCTGCCCGGCTGCGACCGCGAGTTGCATCTCAACCAGGTCGAGACCGGTGATCGCCTCGGTGACCGGGTGCTCGACCTGCAGACGGGTGTTGACCTCGAGGAAGGTGATGGTTCCGTCGGGGCCGAGGAGGAACTCGACTGTGCCGGCGCCCCGGTAACCGACGTGTCGGGCGAGTGCGACTGCTCCGGACCGTAGGGCGTCACGGGTCGTGGGATCGAGACCAGGCGCGGGAGCCTCCTCGACGACCTTCTGGTTGCGACGTTGAACCGAGCAGTCCCGCTCACCGAGATGGATGACCGAGCCCTGCGAGTCACCCATGATCTGCACCTCGATGTGGCGACCGTGCTCGATGTAGGGCTCGATGAACACGGTCGGGTCACCGAAGGCAGCGAGAGCCTCACGACCGGCCGCCTCGATCGCCCCGGCCAGATCCTCGGCGCGATGGACCACTCTCATCCCACGGCCTCCACCGCCGGCCGCCGCCTTCACGAGAGCGGGCATGGACACCCCCTCGGGGGGCGGCCCACCGGCGTCGACGGTGTGGACCGGGGTGGTCGGTACCCCGGCGGCGACCGCCGCCCGCTTGGCCGCGATCTTGTCGCCGAGGAGTTCGATCTGCTCGGGGGTCGGGCCGACCCAGGTGAGGCCGGCCGCTTCGACGGCGCGGGCGGCCGCCGGATTCTCCGCGAGGAAGCCGTAGCCGGGGTGGACGGCGTCACAGCCGGTCGCGAGCGCGGCAGCGATGACAGCGTCGACGCGGAGGTACGACTCGGCGGGGGCCGATCCACCGAGGGAGACCGAGCGGTCCATCGCACGCGTGTGCGCGGCCCCGCGGTCGGCCGCCGAATGGACACCGATCGGCGAGATACCGAGCCGGCGGGCGGTGCGCGCGATCCTGACCGCGATCTCCCCTCGGTTTGCGATGAGAAGCCTCTCGATGGGTCGCGACGCCATCAGTGCCTCCACACCCCGTACTCGGTGGCACCGCGAACCTCGGCCGAGTGGGTGACCGAGAGCGCCATGGTGAGCACGTGGCGGGTGTCGTTCGGATGGATGATCCCGTCATCCCAGACGCGTCCCGTGGAGTAGAGCGCTGACGATTCGGATTCGATCTGGGCTTCCAGGGCTGCCTTGCGCTCGTCGAGCTCGGCCTCGTCGACGTCGATACCTCGGCCGGCGGCAGCGTTCCTCGCCACGATGTCCATAACCCCAGCGAGTTGTCGGCCACCCATCACAGCGATGCGATGGTTGGGCCAGGTGAAGATGAACCGGGGGTCGTAGGCCTTGCCCGCCATCCCGTAGTTGCCCGCGCCGTAGGAGGCGCCGACCATGAGCACGATGTGGGGAACCGTCGAGTTCGACACCGCGTTGATGAGCTTCGCGCCGTTGCGGATGATGCCGCCACGCTCGGCCTTCGAGCCGACCATGAACCCGGTGATGTTGTGCAGGAAGATCAGCGGCGTGTCGGTGCGGTTGCAGAGCTGGATGAACTGAGCTCCCTTGGCGGCCTCCTCGGAGAAGAGGATTCCGTTGTTGCCGAGCAGCCCCACCGGGTAGCCGCCGATCGAGCCCCAGCCGCACACGAGCTTGTCGCCGTAGAGCGGTTTGAACTCCTCGAACCGGCTGCCGTCGAGCACGCGAGCGAGCACCTCGCGGATGTCGAAGGGCACCCGCACGTCGGCTGAGGCGCAGCCGATGAGATCGTCAGGGTCGTGGACGGGTGGGTCGGCCTCGAGGGTCGGGCCCGGTCCGAGCTTGCGCCACCGCAGGTGCGCGACGATCTCCCGGGTGATGCGCAGGGCGTCCATCTCGTCGACCGCGAGGTAGTCGGAGAGCCCGCTGACGCGGGTGTGCATCTCGGCGCCACCGAGGGTCTCCTCGTCGACGATCTCGTCGATCGCCATCTTCACGAGTGGTGGTCCACCGAGGTACGCGGTGCCGCGCCCCTTGACGAACACCGTGTAGTCGCTCATGCCCGGCGTGTAGGCGCCGCCTGCTGTGGCGGGCCCGAAGCCGACGGTGATCGTCGGGATGCCGAGGCGCGAGAGTTGGGTCTGGTTGCGGAACCCCTCGCCACCGCGGATGAAGATGTCGGCCTGATGCGGCAGGTCAGCTCCCGCCGACTCGTTGAGGGAGATCCACGGAAGCCGGTTGGCTCGGACGATCTCTTGGAACCGCATGTTCTTGTCGACCGAGCGCGGGTTCATCGACCCGCCGCGGTAGGTCATGTCGGTGGCGGTGATGGCCACCTCGGTTCCCTCGACGATGCCGATCCCGTTGACGACACCGGCGCTCACCGGGAACTCCGATCCCCATCCGGCGAGCGGGGAGAGCTCGAGGAAGGGGGTGTCGGGATCGACGAGTTGCTCGATGCGCTCCCGAGCGAGCATCTTCCCGCGTTGACGGTGGCGATCGACGTAGCGCTGACCTCCGATCTCGGGCACCGTCGCCAGCTCAGCCTCCACGGTCGCCCAGAGCGCCTCCATCTCCGCGCGGTTCGCGCGGTGGGCCTCGCTCGTGGTGTCGAGCCGCGACCGCAAGACGGGTCCCGAGGAGCGCTGTCTCACGGCCGAAACCTACGGTTTGGTACCGTTCAGTGTCAACTGGTACCGCCTGCGGGCGGAGGGAGGCACTATGGACGTCGCTGGGGTCACCGCTGATCTGATCGCCGAGCAGGACGCGCTCGACGCGGTCGTCGCCCCGCTCCGCGACGGCGCCTGGTCGAGCGCGACACCGAGTCCAGGCTGGACGGTGGCCGATCAGATCGGCCATCTGACCTTCTTCGACCGCACCGCGGCCCTCGCCATCGAGGATCCCGATTCCTTCATCACTCACCGCACCGGTCTCGTCGCCTCGTTCGCCGATGCCGACGCCGTCGAGCGGATCACCCTCGGCGAGTTCCGAGCGATGGAGCCCGGCGAGTTGCTCGATGCCTGGAGATCGGGTCGGAGCGCGCTCGCCCGAGCGGCCTCCGGTCTCTCCGACGACACCCGCGTCGAGTGGTACGGGCCCTCGATGAGCGCGAAGTCCTTCCTCACCGCCCGGCTCATGGAGGCCTGGGCCCACGGCCAGGACGTCATCGACGCGGTCGGCGCGAGCCGGAAACCGAGCGACCGGCTCCGCCACATCGCCCAGCTCGGCGTCATCACCCGTGGATGGTCATACGCCAACCGCGGCCGCGAGCGTCCAACGGGCGAGGTGTCGGTGGTGCTCGATGCTCCATCGGGCGAGCAGTGGTCTTGGGAGCACGCCGACGAGGTTGGACGCGTCACCGGACCGGCCGAGGACTTCTGTCTCGTGGTCACCCAGCGGCGCCACGTCGACGACACCCGACTCGTCGTGTCCGAGGGCCCGGCACGAGACTGGCTCTTGATCGCCCAGGCCTTCGCCGGCGGCGCGACCGACGGACCGTCGGCCCGGGCCTAAGCCACCACCACCTGACACGAGCAGACACGAGATGGATTTCGACCTTCCCGCCGATGACGACCCACGACGCCTCGAGGTGCGCGCCTGGATCGCCGAGCACCAGGAGCCGACGAACGCCCAGCTCGCCGAGGCCGGCTACATCGTTCCCCACTGGCCTCGACCTTGGGGGCTCGACGCCGACCCGATGCACCAGCTCATCATCGACGACGAGTTGCGTCGGGGTGGGGTGACCAGGACCGCGTCGACCACCAACGCGATCGGGGTCGGCTGGGCCGCTCCGACGATTCTGCTGGCCGGAGGCGAGTGGCAGAAGGAGCGGTTCCTGCCGAAGATCTTCTCCGGCGAGGAGACCTGGTGTCAGCTCTTCAGCGAACCCGACTCGGGGAGCGACCTCGCCTCGCTCGCCACCCGCGCAGTCCGCGACGGCGACGAGTACGTGATCAACGGATCGAAGATCTGGTCGAGCGGCGCCCACCACGCCGACTTCGGGATCCTGATCGCGCGGACCGACCCGGACGTCGCCAAGCACAAGGGCATCTCCTACTTCCTGGTGCCGATGGATCTTCCGGGTATCACCCTCTCCCCCATCGTCGACATGACGACCGCCCACTCGTTCAACCAGACCTTCTTCGACGATGTCCGCCTGCCGGCTGAGTACCTCGTCGGCGCTGAGGGCGACGGCTGGCGCCTCGCCAAGGTCACCCTCGCCAATGAGCGGGTGTCGCTCTCGTCCGCCGGGTCGATGTGGGGAACGGGACCCTCCGCGGCGCAACTCCTCGATCTCGTGCGGTCGGGCCCACCGGTCACCGACCCGAACCTGCGCCAGCGCCTCGCCTCGCTCCACATCGAGGCCGAGGTGCTCAGGCTCAACCGACTCCGCACGCTGAGCGCCCGACTCCAGGGTCGCACCCCGGGTGAGGAGGCCTCGGTGCAAAAGATCATGGGTGACGAGCACGGCCAGCACGTGATGGAACTCGCCAAGGACCTCGCCGGAGCGGCCGGGATGCTCGAGGGGTCGGGGCCGGCTGGTGAGGTTCCGGCGGGAGCGCGCAGCGGTGCCACGGATATCAACTTCCCAAGAGGCGCTCGGAGCCAGTTCCCCGACACCGACCCGGTCTGGCACTACGGCTACCTCTTCGCGCCCGCGCTCACCCTCGGCGGGGGCACCTTCGCGGTGCAGCGCAACATCGTCGCCGAGCAGGTGCTCGGTCTGCCGCGAGACGTCCACGGAGACCAGGGAATGACCTGGTCGGAATACCGATCGGGAAGGAACGGTGACAGCCCATGAAGACCCGCGTCACGGAGATGTTCGGTATCGATCTGCCGATCCTCGCCTTCAGTCACTGTCGCGACGTCGTCGCGGCGGTGTCGCGCGCCGGAGGCCTCGGCGTGCTCGGCGCGGTAGGGCACTCCGACAGCCAACTCGAGATCGACCTCGAGTGGATCGAGGACCAGATCGGCGATCGCCCCTACGGCGTCGATCTGATCGCCCCGGCGAAGTACACCGGCAGCGACGGTGGCGGTGCCCGGGTGCAGGACCTCGTCGGCATGATTCCTGAGGCGCATCGCGTGTTCGTGGAGCGCCTGCTCGATGAGTTCGAGGTGCCCGAACTGCCCGACGGCATCCGCGGGGAGCGCGGACTCGCCTCCCATGGTGACGCCGCGCCCCTCACCGCGGAGCGGGCAGCGCCGCAACTCGAGATCTCCCTCGCCCATCGACCCTCGCTCATCGTCAACGCGCTCGGCCCGCCTCCCGCTCACATGCTCGAGCGGTCCCATACCGAGGGCCGCTTGGTCGGCGCACTGGCCGGTAAGGCCCAACACGCCGAGCGGCACGTAGCGGCCGGGGTCGACCTAGTGATTGCCCAAGGGTCCGAGGCCGGCGGTCACACCGGCGAGATCGGGACCATGGTGCTGATCCCCGAGATCGTCGACGCGATCGGCGACCAAGTGCCGGTGCTCGGCGCCGGCGGGATCGGCCGCGGCCGCCAGATGGCCGCTGCCATGGCCCTCGGCGCGGAGGGTGTCTGGTGCGGGTCGGTGTGGTTGACCACCGAGGAGGCCGAGACCCATCCGACGGTGAAAGAGAAGTTCCTCGCCGCCACCTCGTCTGACACGATCCGCTCCCGCTCTCGCACCGGCAAACCGGCCCGCCAGTTGCGCACCGCGTGGACCGACGCCTGGGAGGATCCGTCGAACCCGGCGCCCCTACCGATGCCGTTGCAGCCGATGCTGGTCGACGATGCGATCCGGCGGATCGATCGCGCGGCCCATAACGCCGGGTCGGGCGCCTCGCGGCTCGCGAACTACTTCGTCGGCCAGGTCGTCGGATCGATGAACGAGTCGAAGTCGGCCTCGCGGGTGGTCTACGAGATGATCGAGGAGTTCATCGAATCGACCGAGCGTCTCGGCTCGCTGCTCGAGGACTGAGCGCGTCAGACAAGGATCGAACGGATCACGAGGTCGAGCATCTCGTCGGTCGGATCAGGATGCGCGATCTCGACCTGGTTGAAGTAGAGGCCACTGCCGGCCAGCACCCCGGCCACGATCGACGGTGACACCTGCCGGAACTCGCCGGAGGCCACACCCTCGGCGACGAGTTCCTCGGTCACGGCCATCACGTAGCGGAAGTGACGGTCGAGCAGGCGACGCGCCGCCGGGTCGTCGGCGAGGTCCTCGGCGAAGGTTTGCGACAACCGCTGCAGCTCGACACCGCCGCGGAAGTAGGCGCGGATGCGATCGGCGTGGGGCTGCCCGCGATCGATCGAATCAAGGGCGGTTCGGCCGACGCGGTGGAGGAAGCGGTCGAGGACCACGAGAACCAACTCGTCCTTCGAGGGGGCGAGTTCATAAAGAGTGCGTCGTGAGCATCCGACGCTCGCCGCGAGTTCGCGAACGCTGATCCCACCGAAACCCTCCTCGAGGAAGAGTCGTTCGAGTTGATCGAGCACCTGACGGTGTCGGGGGCCGAGCCGTTCCTCGGCGCGTTGGGACAGCAGCGGCCTTGGCATCGATTCCGGAGCGGGAGCCGATCGACCGCTCCGGCGTTCGACTGTCTCGTCCGCAGCCATCTCAGTCGACCACCCGATACTCGAAGTCGGTGACCCGGCGGCCGGCTTCGAGGCCTTTCGTCTCGAAGCGGGTGATCGGGCGATCCTCGGGCCGAGGCACGATGCCCCCCTCGAGGTGCCCGCATCGAGAGCAGACCTCGGCGATCTGCTCGGCGTAATCGTCGACATCGGTGGCGAGACGAAGTCGGGCTCCGATGGTCATGGTGTCGATGATGGTCGCGAGCAGGTCGTCGCGGACGAGTCGGCGTTGACGCTGCCGCGGCTTCGGCCAGGGATCGGGGAAGTAGATCCTGACCTCGTCGAAGGTGCGGCCCGGGAGCCGAGTGGCGAAGTCGAGCGCGTCACCGTGCACCACGCGGAGGTTGGTCAGACCGAGGCGGTCGATCTCGGTGAGCAATCGGGCGATCCCCGGGGTGTGGACATCGCAGGCGATGAGGTCGGTGTCAGGCGCGGCCTCCGACATGGCGAGCGCCGCCTCGCCGGCACCACAACCGATCTCGAGGGCGCGGCGGGCGCGCCGCCCGAAGGTGGCGTCGAGGTCGATTGGTGGGCCCGCGACATCAAGCCCGTACACCGGGAGGAGTCGGCTGAGTTCTGCCTCTCGCGTCGGCGACAGGCGACGTCGCCGAGGCTTGAAGGTTCTCGACCGCGCCGGGTAGGCCCCGGGGGGGACGGTCATCGGGGAGAGTCGCTCTGCGTGCGCTGGAACTTCTCCATCAGGTGACGGCCAGCCGTAATGGGAGGAGGTAGGTCGGCGAGATCCGCCGGCCGACAGGGCTCAAGACAGTCGATGACGGCGTCCCAGTTCGCGTTGTGGAAGAACGCGAGCGATTGACGCTCGGTCGATCCCATGGCGTTAGCCGGTGGCAGCGCCACTCGGTGCAGAGTCGAACGCCAGCGCCCGTTGGTCCAACGCTCGAGGGCGTCGCCGATGTTCACGACGTAGGCGCCCTTGACGGCGGGCACACCGATCCAGCGGTCATCGGCGCCGAGCACCTCGAGACCCCCGGGGGCGTCGTCCTGTCGGAGCAGGGTGAGGGTCCCGTAGTCGGAGTGCGCTCCCGCGCGCAGTTGACCGGGTTCGGTAGGCGTGCCAGAGAGGTCGGGGTAGCGGAGCAACCGGAGGGCCGAGGTGTGCCGATCCGTGAGAGGGGCGAAGTGGTCGGCGTCGAGGCCGAGCGCCGCGGCCATGAGGGCGAGAACCCGGTCGACGAGGCCAGCGAGGTCGTCGTAGTAGGCGCGCATGATCCACTCCATCTCCGACAACGCGCCTGGCCAACGGTTCGGTGAGAACGAGAAGGTGGCAGCCGGGTCATCCGCGAGCAGTCCCGGCGGGGCCGCGGCCGGACCGATCGAGAAGGTCTCCTTGAGATCGGGAGGTGTGTCGACGCCGAGCGAGGAGGCGAGGCGTTCCACCCGGTAGGGCCCGTAGCCGTAGGCGTCTCCCGGCGGGATCGCCACCTCGAGCTTGTCGCGCTCAGGCAAATCGAAGAATTGGCGCGCGCACTCCCAAGCGGCCCGTTCGATCTCGCCATCGAGTCCGTGACCAACCACCTGCACGAAGCCGACCTCACTGCATGCCCGATCGAGCTCTACCGCGGCCCGGTCACTCGGTCCGGACAGATCAACGACGGGGACCTCCACGCCGGCCGAGCGTAGTGAGCAGTGCCCGGGGCGGGACTTGAACCCGCACGGCTCTTTCGAGCCAGGGGGGTTTAAGCCCCCCGTGTCTGCCAATTCCACCACCCGGGCGTCACCGAGAGGGTAGACGCGCGCGGAGGGTTGGCGGTCGGGTCAGGCGACTCGCCGAGGGGCGGGAGCGGTGGCAGAGTCGTCGATGATCAACGCATCGGCGACCGACTCCCATAGCGCGGACCTCGCCCGGTCGGCATCTGGCGCGCGGAGGCCATTGGCGACAACTACACCTTCAACCATGTCGGCGAGCACTGCCGGCCATGGTCGATCCCGAACTCGGATCGACACGACCGCCGGAGCGGCAGCACCCGAGGTCGACCGGCGACGCCGCACGCTGCGATCGACACCGACAAGTCGCGGCGGTGAGCGGAATCCGGGCGCCTCGAGACCCATTGATCGCGCGGCAGCTCCGAGCACCTTCACCGCGCCCGCGAACTCGAGGCTCCCGTTCGCCGGCCCTACTGGAGAGGTTCGGCGAGGTCGGGAGGAGCGGCGGGGAGTCGGATGCATGCGACCATCATGATTAGGGGGTGTGACGCCCAGACCAGCGTCGAGGGCCTCGGTAGGGTTCGACCATGGAGGCCGCCGCGCTCACCCCGGCACAGGAGGAAACCCTCGCGGTGCTCAGGCGCGACGGAGATCCGATCGTCTTCGATCGGGACCTCATCGACTCGCTCACGAGCGACTTCACCGAGGCGTTCGAGCACCTCTCAGTCAGAGTCGAGGCAACGGGCGGCGACCTGTTCATCAACAAGACCCGCCTCACCTCGGTGCTCGGCTGTGAAGATCATCACCTCAACGCGGCACCCTTCGAATGGAACACCCGGAACGCGGTGGGCACGGTCAGCCACCGCGCGATCGAACTCCTCGCGAACTGGCGCGGCGAGCTGACGCCAGCCGACGTTGTCGACGAGGCAGTCGCACGACTCATCGAAACGGGCAGCGGTGTCGGACCGTGGCTCGCTGGACTCGGGGAGGCCGACCTCGCCGACCTGCGCGGTCCGTGCACCGACGCGGTGGTGAAGTTCCTCGAGACGTTCCCGCCTCTCGATCGGCGTTGGGCACCCGTCGTCGAATCTGCGCTCCGATGGCCAGCGAACGGACCGCTGACGCTCTCCGGCAAGGTTGACCTTGTCATCGGCCGAGCGGTCGGATCCGAGAGCCGGAAGGTGATCATCGACCTCAAGACCGGAGGCGTCTACCCGAACCACCTCGACGACCTCCGGTTCTACGCGCTCCTCGAGACGCTGCGCACCGGTGTTCCCCCGCGCAAGGTGGCCGGGTTCTACCTCGACGCCGGTCGGGCCGTTCCTGAGGATGTCACGATCGAGATGCTCCGGTCGGCCATGCACCGCACCCTCGACGGCCTCGGACGGGCGGTCGAACTCCTCGAGGGGCGACCGCCGGTGCGGCGACCACAGGCCTCATGCCGATGGTGTCCGCTGCGCGACGACTGCGAGGACGGCAGCACGTATCTCGCCGAGCTCGCCGAACGCTACGACTGAGCCC
>Ga0222718_10002824_pt1 | contig 15257 bp, 9 predicted proteins | sample C33_27DmetaG_FD_165045 | JGI IMG/M metagenome (GOLD analysis project Ga0222718, IMG submission 165045) | Estuarine water microbial communities from San Francisco Bay, California, United States - C33_27D | ecosystem: Environmental > Aquatic > Marine > Unclassified | place: USA: California... | reverse complement strand
TATTTTGTCAATGTTAATGCCCAAACACTGATTCTTGATCAATATTCCAATACTCCTTCTTATAGAGTCGGTTTAGACGTTGTTGAAGAGATTGTTTCCTCCGATGTTGACTCTTCACTCAATGATAATGCCCAAGGATTCAACAATTTTACGGCTCCTGGTGCCGATAGACTGAAAATTTCGACAACTTTGTCAAAAAAACCACTTGGTAGTTTTGATGAGTCGAATTTTGTTCAATTATCAGAAGTAAAAGACGGTGTTTTACGTCTTATTAACAAAAATACCGATTATAACTTCTTAGGTGATGAACTTGCACGTAGAACTTTTGATGAATCTGGTGATTATTACGTAAAAGAGTTTGTAACTTCGGTTAAGAACAGTCTTAACAACAACGAAGGAAATAGAGGTATCTATAATTCCACTCAAGTCACTCAATCTGGTAACGTTCCTAGTGACGACCTTGGTATCTACAAAATCTCCCCTGGTAAGGCATATGTAAAAGGTTATGAGGTAGAAACCATTGCTCCTACTTTAATTGACTTCGAAAAGCCAAGAACTACAAGAACCATTGAAGATCAGGCTGTTAATTTCGGTTTTGGACCAACTCTGAACTTAAACAGAGTTAGTGGATCTGCCACAATTGGTATCAATACTTCTTTAACTCTAAGTTTGAGAGACCAGAGAGTTGGTGTCAATTCATTGGCCTCTTCAGGTAAAGAAATTGGAATTGCAAGAATATATGACTTTGTTTTAGAAGGTGGTTCATATGACACTACATTCCCCAACCTGAATACATGGGATTTATCATTGTTTGATGTTCAGACATATGCTGAGATCACACTAAATGAGCCAATTACACTCTCCACGTCAACCCTCATCAAAGGTGAGTCAAGTGGTGCAAAGGGTTTCCTAAGGAGTAATGTTACTGCAGATACTGACCTTACAGTTTACAATGTTGAAGGTGAATTTCAAAAGGCTGAGAGACTTATTTTCAATGGAGTATTAGATGATGCTAGATTTGTTACAATTAGTAGGAACTACTCATTGTCTGATGTTAAATCAGTACATGGTGTGGTTGGAACTGCAGCAACCTTTACTGGGGACACAGTTCAGTCATTAGTTCGTAATTTTGGTTCAGCAAATATTTCTGCTGAATCTGGTAGTTCATCACTGATTTCAATTCCTGCAGATCCTGGCTTCTCGTTCATTGGTATCGTTACTGTCGGTAACATTGTAAGATATTCTAGACCAACTTTAGATGTAGCAAGTTTTGCAAGAGTTACAGGTGTAGGTCAGACTAACATTACTGTTCAGGCTGTTCCTACTGTTTCTGGTATTTGTAATGGCGCTCTTCCAACCAGTGTAGAGACCGTTCAGAACTTTGAACTTCTCTCCACCAAAGGGGTTGGTGGTCCTGGTTCAGGTAATTTGGCAAATAATACAACTCTTTACAGTGCATTTCCTAAGACCAATATTTCATCAGTAAATCTTATTGGTTCTGAGTTAGTAATTAGAAGACAATATACAACTTCCATCACTAATAATTCTACTCCTGTCATCAATACCGAAGAAAAGGAGGTATTCTTACCATTTGACGAGGAAAGATATACTCTTATCAGATCTGATGGTTCTACTGAGGTTCTGACAGAAGATAGATTTGAATTTACGAATGGTTCAACGTCACTTCAAATCAATGGTCTTGGTGCTAATGACACTGATACCAAACTTATCACAACAATTAGAAAGACTGACGTTACTTCAAAAACAAAACTGAAGAACGTATCTCAAGATTTGATCATCAATAAGTCAAGTAAAGCTGCATCTGGCATTGGTTCTACTACATTAGATGACGGATTAACATATGGTAACTATCCATATGGTACAAGAGTTCAGGATGAGGTTATCTCACTGAATACAGTTGATGTCTATAAGATCTATGGTATCTTCGAGTCAGATGACAACGATGATCCAGTATGTCCTAATATGACATTATCACAACTTGATGGTATTACTGCAACCACAAATGACCTGATTGTGGGAGAAATTCTCACAGGTCAAACAAGTGGTGCAAAAGGAGTTTATCTCCAGAAACTTGATGATACTGCAATTTACTTTACGTATTTGAATGATACAACATTCCAAAATGCAGAAGTAATTAGTTTTGAGTCTTCAACCGTCAATGGTGTTTCGTCAAACGTAAAACTGGGTTCTAAAGAAGTTACTAATGACTTTAAGTTCTTTAATGGTCAAAGAGGAACATTCTACGATTATTCTAGAATTGAGAGAAGAGGAGAGGCACAGACTCCTACCAGAAAACTTCGTGTATATTTTGCATCATCCTCTTATGATGATGCAGACGAGGGTGATATCACAACTATTAACTCTTATGTTGGTTATAACTACGGAGCAGAAATTGGAGAAGTACAAGACGTAAGAGTATCTGATATTATTGATGTAAGACCACGACTCACCGATTATGTAGTTGCTGAGGATGCAAGGTCACCATTTGAGTTTGATGGTAGAAATTTTGTTGATGATGAGGATGGCAATCTTCAATCATCAAGCCATATCATTGCTTCTGATGAGTCACTAACGGTGACATATGATTATTACTTACCAAGAGCAGATAGAATCTTCATTGATAAAGAAGGTGTTCTTAGTGTTCTTCAAGGTGCACCAGACGATGAACCTAAGCTTCCAGATAGTCTGAGTGGTGTGATGAATATTGCTAGTGTATTCCTCCCAGCATATCTTTATAACACTGCAGACGCAGAAATTAAGTTCATTGAACATAAGAGATATCAAATGAGTGATATCTCTAAACTTGAACAAAGAATTAAAAATCTTGAGTATTATACTTCACTTAATCAACTTGAAACGAATACACTTAATCTGTTCGTTGAAGATGCTAATGGTAATAATAGATTTAAGTCTGGTGTTTTTGTAGACAACTTCACAACTCTTGAACCTCAAGATACAAGTATTGGTATCAGAAACAGTATTGACACTGAGAAAGGAATTCTTAGACCATCTCATTATACTACTGCTCTTAATCTTCAATTGGGAACAACTGCAGTAAATGGTATTGGCACTATATCTGATGCAAATCAAGATTCAAACTTTGCAGAGGTTGTTGGTGCAAATGTCAAGAAGAGTAGTCGAATTTTGACTCTCGATTATACTGATGAAACTTGGTTACAACAACCATTTGCAACAAGAGCTGAAAATGTAACTCCATTTCTGGTTCAGTTCTGGCAAGGCAATATTGAACTCACACCTGAGGTTGACGTTTGGATTGATGTAAACGAACTTGAAGTTAATAATGTAATGATGGAGGGGTCATTTAGAGGTGTTGCTGAGGCCCTAGGTGCAGATATTAGAACAAGAAGAGATGGCTCAAGAGCTGGTGTTTCTCCTGTTGTTTGGAATTCTTGGCAGACTGTTGGTGTAGATGTAAACACTTCATTGTCGAATAATCAATCATCTCGTACAACTTCTACAACAAGACAAACTGATAGTACAACTGAAAGAGTCAGTCAAAGAGTTGAAAGGACTACTAGAACCTTTGAAACTACTACTACTAGTGTTACTAATAACAATATTAGGGCAACAACCTCTACCAATCTTTCTCAGAATAGAACTGGAAGACAGTTCTTTGTAAACGAAAGAATTGATACAGAATCTCTTGGTAGTAGAGTTGTAAGAAGAGAGATCATCAACTTTATGAGATCTCGTAATATTAGTGTCACAGGAACTTCATTCAAACCATATACAAGAGTCTATTCATTCTTTGATGACGTTGATGTAAACAACTATGTAACACCGAAACTCATTGAGATTGAAATGCTTCATGGAACATTTGTTGTTGGTGAGACAGTAAGAGGTAGAATGGATGATGGTGGTTCTCAGATCAGCAATGGTTCTACAATTCCTACAATTAACTTTAGAGTTGCCACAACCAACCACAAGTATGGACGATTCAATAGACCATCGGATAGATATGACAGTAATCCATACAGTAGAAATAATAGAATTCCATCTACCTACTCTGCATCATCAACGATTCTGAACATTGATACATTTAGTCTTCAGTCACAAGATTTCCCACAGTTCAGTGGATGGATTTCTAGATCAATGATCCTGACTGGAACATCTAGTGGTGCACAGGCTAGGGTTTCTAATGTAAGACTTATCACTGATAGAGTTGGTACACTCCAGGCATCGTACTTTGTCCCAAGTCCCAACAATCCTGCAAACCCAACCTTTGAGACTGGTAGATCAAGTTTCAGACTCACAAGTAGTAAAACTAACAGTTCAGTTGAAGGTCTTACTTCAACTGCTGGTGAATCAATTTTCTATTCACAAGGTGATGTTGATACAACTCAAGAAACAACTCTCTCTGTTAGAAATGCAACAGTAAGAAGAGCTGATGTAAGTCAGAGAAGGACTATAGGTGATGCATCAACTTCGAATCAAATTACAATCACAGACGTAGATCAAGATGTAACAGAGTTCCAAACGACATCAGAAAGAAGAGTTGACCCACTTGCTCAAACGTTCTTAGTTGATGATCTAACGGGTGTATTCATCACTAAAGTTGATTTATTCTTTGTAACTAAGGATGAAAATGTTCCTGTTCTCTTTGAAATAAGAGAGACCACTCTCGGTACTCCAAACGACAAGGTTCTTCCTTTCTCATTCAAGAGTGTAGATCCTAAAGATGTAAAACTCAGTCAGGATGGCACTGTAGCAACAACTATTACACTTGATGCTCCAGTTTATCTGAACCCCGAAAAAGAATATGCGTTGGTTCTTCTTTCACATTCTACAGAGTATAGAGTTTGGATCAGTAGACTTGGTGAGGCTGATGTAACAACATTAGGTCAAGAAGCAGGCCAGATTCTGGTTACTGAGCAACCACTTCTTGGTTCTCTTTTCAAGTCTCAAAACGCTTCAGTATGGACACCTTCTCAGTATGAAGATCTTAAATTCAATCTTTATGTTGCAAACTTCAAGGCACAGGGTTCTGTTTCATTCTTCAACCCAGAACTTCCATCAGATCTCTCACAGATTGATCCTAATGGTTTGACAGTCAACTCAAGAGAAATCAGAGTTGGTCTTGGAACAACTGTAAGTGATAGTGGTCTTGTTGTTGGTAGAACTGTCAAACAGTTAAGTATTGGAGCACAAGGTACTCTGGTTGCATTCGCAGGATCTGTAACATCAGATCTTACAATTACTAATGCAGGTGTTGGTTATACACCATCTTCTGGTGGATTTACTTATACAGGAGTTGCTCTAACAGCTGTAACTGGTAGAGGTGTCAACGCAACTGCCGATATCACAATTCAAGGTGGAGTTGCTGTTGGAGCAACAATTAGAGCAGGTGGTTCTGGTTATGTTGTTGGTGATGTACTGACACCAGTACAAGTTGGAAGTGTTAATCTTGGTTCTGGCATTCAATTATCTGTCAATCAACTTCTTGGCAATAATACACTTGTGCTTGATAATGTTCAAGGTAACTTCACAACAAATTCTTCATATCCATTGTATTATGAAAACAGTGTTGGATTTACAACAGAACTCAATGGTGTTGGTGGAAACGTTATTCCTGTATCACCTATCACCGTCACAGAACAGGGTAACTATATCAGAGTATTCCAGAGAAATCATGGTCTCTACTCTAACGTAAACAGAGTAACAATCTCTGATGTTAGAAGTGATGTGACTCCTAATACTCTTTCACAACAATATGGTTTTGACACCACAACCTTCATTACCATTGAAGGATTGGCAACAAACTTTGAGACTTTTGAAAATCTTGGTGTAGGTGGTACTAACCCAGGTTATGTGAAGATTGGTGATGAGATTATTTCTTATACTGGTGTCAATGGAAGAACTCTGACTGGTGTTACAAGAGGTGTTGATAATACAACCATCTCAACACACTCTTCTGGTGAACTTATCTACAAGTATGAGTTGAATGGTGTGTCTCTCAGAAGAATCAACACTTCACATCTACTTGCAAATGTGGATTCTACTGAATTGGATGAAGCACCTATTGGACTTGACTACTATTATGTCAAGGTTCAGATGAATGCAAATGGTACAAATAGAGCACCATCAAATGCTGAAGGATTCCCACCACTTTACTTCAATGAAAACAAACTTGCAGGTGGACCATTGGTCAAGGGTACTTACAACTTACCATATAATTTGATTACACCTAAGATTACTACTATAACACCACAAGGTACAAATCTTATTGCACAAGCAAGAACAATTTCTGCTTCAAGTGTATCTGGCAATCAGCCCTCATATCTCGACAAGGGATATAAACAAGTTACAATCTTTGATAAGAACTATTTTGATGGTCAAAGAATGATTGCTTCAGCTCAAAACGAAGGTCTCCAGTTGAATGGTGACACTTTTGCTGGTAATAAGTCATTTGAGATGCAATTTACTTTATTGACAGGAAACTCTAGAATTAGTCCTGTCATTGACCTGGATAATGCATCTGTTGTTTATACAATGAACAGAGTTAATCGTCCCGTCACAGATTATGTGGCTGACTTTAGAGTTAATGGAACTGAAGATGATCCTAACAGATTCACCTATGTATCTAAGAATGTAACTCTTGAGAATCCAGCAACATCATTACAAGTTCTCCTTGATGGTTATGTATCAAACTTCTGTGACCTTAGAGTGTTCTATGCAGTTGATCAAGATGTACCACTAGAGGATACAATCTTTGTTCCTTTCCCTGGTTACAAAAACATTGATATCAACGGTTCTATTCTTGATATTTCATCAAATAATGGTACTCCCGATAAGAAAGTTCCTAAGGTTGACGCTTATGTCCCAGAACCAACTCAAGATCAATATAAAGAGTACAAATTTACTATTGATGAAGTAAAACCATTCAAGTCATTTAGAATTAAGATTATCGGTACTTCGACAGATCAGTCTAATGTACCAATGATCAGAAACCTGAGAGTACTTTCATTCGCATAATATGGACAATATGATTCCTGTTGATGGAATGGATGGCTACTATAGAGACATCCATTCTGGTGCCATTGTAAATACAAACAACATTGATTATGAAACATATGTGAGGAACCGACAGAAATTGAGTGAGGATAAAAAGAAATTTGATTCTCTTCAGTCTGAGGTAATTAATTTAAAAAGTGACGTGACGGATATTAAGAATATGCTTAATTCTATCACTGATTTATTAAATAAATAGACATATAAGTAGGTCTCATTATAGATGGCACAGCCTAGTACTAGACAAGAACTGATTGATTATTGTTTAAGACAATTGGGTGCTCCAGTCTTGGAGATCAATGTTGCAGATGAACAGATTGAAGACCTTGTAGATGATGCCATTCAGTATTTCCAGGAGAGACACTTTGATGGTGTCACCCAGGTTTATTTGAAGTATGAAATTACTGAGGAAGATATTAAAAGAGGTAGAGCAAGACCACCTGGTGCACCTCAGGATGAAAATGGAACAACTGGTATCACTTCAATAACAGCATCTGCTAATGTTGCTGGTACTACAACTAATTTCACTTATTATCAGAACAGCAATTACATTCAGATTCCTCCATCAATCATTGGTGTCAATAAGATCTACCAATATCCTGATGGAATGGGTACGGGTATATTCAATGTAAGATACCAGTATATGTTGAATGATTTTATCGGATTGAATGGTTGGGGTGCTGGTGGTTTTGATTTGCTGTCATACTCAATGACAATGTCATACCTTGAGACAATTAACTTTATTCTAAACACACATAAACAGATTCGTTTTAATCAAAGAACTGATCGATTGTATATTGATGTTGACTGGAGTGATCTAACTGCTGGTGAGTTTTTAATTCTTGATTGTTGGGCAATGAATGATCCCAATGATTATGCAAGAATCTACAATGATTCATTTATCAAACCATATCTAACAGCACTGATCAAGAGACAGTGGGGACAAAACTTAATTAAGTTCCAGGGTGTTAAACTTCCTGGTGGTATTGAGTTCAATGGCAGACAACTATACGATGATGCACAAGCAGAATTAGACAGGATTCAGGAAAGAATGATGAGTACATATGAGTTACCACCTCTTGACATGATTGGGTGATGACATATGTTAAATCCCTTTTTTCTTAACGGTACAAGATCTGAACAAAACCTTATCCAGAGTCTTGTCAACGAACAGTTACAGATGTATGGTGTGGAGGTGTATTATCTTCCAAGAACATATACCACGACTAACACAGTTATTCGTGAAGTCATTGAGTCTGAATTCAAGAATGCATATCCTTTAGAAGCATATATCGATAATTACGAAGGATATACTGGTCAGGGTACCATCCTATCAAAATTTGGTATTGAAAATAGAGATGATCTTCAATTGATTATCTCAAAAGAGAGATTTGAGAACTATATTGCACCATTGACTGAAGGTCTTCCAAACATGGAATTGACCTCTAGACCAAAAGAAGGTGATTTGATTTATTTTCCATTGGGAGATAGATTATTTGAGATTAAATTTGTTGAACATGAACAACCATTCTATCAACTCAAGAAGACATATGTCTATGAATTGAGATGTGAACTCTTCAGATATGAAGACGAAGTTATTGATACTGGTGTCGATACTATTGATGATGAGATTGCACAAATTGGTTATATTCAGACACTGAATCTTATTGGAGCAGGTACTTCTGCTACGGCAACTGCCCAATGGTGTCCATCTGGAGCAGTTAATCGGATTTTCCTTTCCAATATGGGAAGAGGTTATACTGCCAATCCTGTGGTTGGTTTCTCATCTGCACCTTCTGGAGGAACCACTGCAACAGGTATTGCTTCCGTATCTTATGAATACCCTGCATGTGATGGAAAGTCAGGAAGGGTTCCTGCAATATACCTAACAAATGCTGGTTGTGGTTATACAGTTGCACCTTGGATTAATGTTACTGGTGGTGGAGGTGCTGGTTTTGCAGCAACAGTAGGAATCTCTACCAATGGCTCTATTCAAAGTATAACAGTCACTGATGGAGGTTCAGGATATGTAACTGCACCAACTGTTTCTATTGGTAGAACTGCAGGAACTTATCCACTGTTTAGTTCTAATAGATACTCATTTGACTCAAATGCAAATACATTTGATTCCGAATATCCATCACCAAATAGGTCTGCTGTGGGTGTGGCTACCATCAGTGCTTCTGGTATTGTTACTGCGATTTATATACTTGATGGTGGTGAGGGATATGATACCACACCTATAGTTACAATCACTCCTCCAATATCAGCAGACTCAAGTGTATCACTTGGAGGAACATTTACATTCAACGAAATTGTAACTGGTTCTATCTCTGGATCAACAGCAAGAGTCAAAGAATGGAATGGTGTAACAGATGTTATGGAAGTTGGAATTATTGACGGTAGTTTCGTTTATGGAGAGTATCTAACTGGTTCTGAGTCGGGTGCAAAATATGTTGTTGGTAGTGTAAATACTGATGATTTAGTGACCCCATATGCAGATAATGACACAATAGAATCAGAAGCAGATACTATAATAGATTTTAGTCAATCTAATCCATTTGGAATGCCATAAATAAAGGTATAGTGCTACAAAATAATGTTTGAGTATTTTTATAACGAGATCTTTAGATCCGTAATTATTGGATTTGGTTCACTTTTTAATGGAATTCAAATCAAACATAAAGATGATACTGACGATGTAGTCAGTATGATCAAGGTTCCACTTGCATATGGACCTACTCAAAAGTTTCTTGCAAGATTAAAGCAAAATCCTGATTTAAATCATCCAACTCAGATGACACTGCCTAGGATGTCTTTTGAGTTCACTAACTTACAATACGATTCCTCTAGAAAATCTACTCAAACACAGCAGATGGTTTTGACATCTGCAGATGGATCAGAAGAGAGAAAGTCATATCTTCCAGTTCCTTATAATATGACAATAACTCTTTCAGTTTATACAAAACTGAATGATGATATGCTTCAAATTGTTGAGCAAATTGTTCCATATTTTCAGCCTGGTTATACACTTCCTATTAAGTTTTTAGGTAACTTTAATGAAGTCATGAATGTTCCTGTTGTTCTTGACAACATTGATATGTCAGATGAATATGAAGGAAATTTTGACACAAGAAGAGCTTTAATTTATACCTTCACATTTACTGCAAAAACTTATGTCTTCGGACCTCTTAAAGACGTATCTGGAGATATCATCAAAAAAGTCACTGTTGGTTATGTTGCTGGTTCGAAGTCTGGTACATATGAAAGGGATCTTACATATCAGGCAACACCTAGAGCAATTAAAGATTATGATGGTGTTGTTGCAACCCTCCTCGCGGAAAACGTTGATATGAGTGAAACCGTTATTGATGTTGATGACGGTAGTACAATTACAGCTGGCACTTACATATACATCGACCAAGAGGAGATGTATGTTGAAAGTGTAACTGGAAATAAATTGGTAGTAAGAAGAGAACAGGATAAGACACCTCTCCAAAATCATGTCCTTGGTTCTAGGGTTTACACAATTACTCAAGCTGACAATAATATGATTGAACTTGGCGATGACTTTGGGTTTGATGGTAGTATTTTTTGAGGGTGATATATGGATAAGTATGAAAAGCTAAATGAAACCTTTGACGTAGAACCTATTGAATCTAAGGTAGAAACTAAAAGTGATATCGAAAAAAAGATTACTAAATTTGAAAACTCCAAAGAAGATATCCGTAAAGACTACGAATATACGAGGGGTAATTTATATTCAATCATCGAAAAAGGACAAGAAGCAATTAATGGTATCTTAGAACTTGCTCAAGAGAGTGAAATGCCTCGTGCATATGAAGTTGCAGGTCAATTGATTAAAAATGTGTCAGATGCAACAGACAAATTGATGGATCTTCAGAAAAAATTGAAAGATGTAAACGAAGAGGATAAAAAAAGTCCGACACAAGTTACTAATAACGCATTGTTTGTTGGTTCTACCGCAGACCTTCAAAAAATGTTGAAAAATGTCAATAAAGACATAAATAGTTAAAAGGATTGAAAGATGGCCGCTACTCCTGTTGTTAATATAGTTATTGCACAAGGTACAGATTTTAGTGAAAGTTTTACTTCCACAGAATCTGATGGATCTCTTACCAATCTTAATGGATTTAGTGGTGTATCAAAATTAAAAAAATATGCGGGATCACCAACATCTTTTGATTTTACTGTTGGTATAAACACTACAACTTCAAAGGTGTCAATCGCCATGACGGCACCTATTACGACACCGATAAAACCAGGAAGATATTACTATGATATCGTTCTGACATCTTCTACTGGAGCTGTATCAAGAATGGTCGAAGGTGCTGCAATTGTCACTGCGGGTATTTCTACCTGACCAATAAATAGTAAAAAACATCTCTCAGATGAATGACTTAGGAGATTTCTTCTCCCTTATCGGAGAAGAGAAAAAGAAAAAGGAAAAAAAGAATAAAGAAATAATTGGAGAGGTATCACTCGGTGACCTTTTCGCAAGTCTTAGTGAAGAAAAAAAGAAGCAAAAAGAAAAGCAGCTAAAAAAAGACAAAGAATTAGAAAAGTTAAAGAAAGATGCAAAAATATTTGAAAACTTAATTTTTTCTCAGTCAAAACCTGTTGATACTACAGATTGGAAAGATGATTATAAACCCATTGAAATTGAATCTGAGGATATTATTAAACCAGAACCTCTTAAACCATCAGAACCTGTTTCAGAAGTAGAGCAACTTGAAGAGAGTTTAGAAGAGTTAGAAACTCTTGCAAAGATAAGAGATGATGTTGATGTAGAAGTTGATAAGTCTAACAATATTCTCAAGAGTATTGAAATCCTTGATAGGATCAGACCAGAGGAAGAGATTGATGAAACGGGTACTGACAGTGAAGTAAATAGATTAAGAAGAGAGATAGACCAACTTCGTAAGATGGTTTATGAGACTGTCAGACATACCTCTACTATTGGGGGTGGTGGTGCTGGATTCATCAAGGATCTTGATGATGTAAGTATTGCTGGTATCCAAAGTGGTTATGTTCTGACTTGGGATGGACCTAACAATAAGTGGGTACCAAGAGCTGTTTCGACTCAGGCCGATTTAGGACCTCTTACGAATATTTCTGCTGCATCAACCACATCGATCACTCAAGGCGATACCTTATCTTATAACGCAACTACAGGTCAATTTATCGCAACATCAACAGTTGGTGCAGCAACAACAAACATCCGTGGATATCCAATTACTGATTCCACGCCAGAAGACAACAACATCATTACCTTTAATCAGTCCTCTGGACAATGGGAATACGATACACCATTTACAATTGTGGATCTCTCAGATGGTGTTAAGGATAATGCAATTGACTACGGCGCCTTCGAGTAACTTATAAATAAAATATAGGATAAATGTAGTAGTTACAAAATATGGCATCTCCGACCCTTAAGTTTAAAAGAGGCGCCCTGGCGGAGCTCCCGACTCTGGCGGTAGGTGAACCTGGTTTTACTACTGACAAGTATCAACTATATATTGGTTCTCCTTCTGGTAACCAACTCATCGGCGGTGGTAATTTTTGGAATCTCGAATCAAACACCGAAGGTGGTGGACTTAAATTATATGAAGCTACCAATAATGGTACAAATTATGTTGAACTTCAGGCACCAAATGCACTGGGTTCAAATTTAGAACTTACTCTTCCAAGTGCAGATGCTAGTGCTTCTGGACAAGTACTTCAATCAAATGCATCTGGTGTATTATCATTTGGTGAAGTAGCCCTTACTCATGTCGATATTGACGGTGGTACTGATATAGGTGAAGCCATTGCTGATGAAGATTTATTCATCGTAGATAACGGTGCAAACGGAACAAATAGAAAGACAGAAGCATCAAGAATTAAGACATATGTTCTTGGTGGTGCATCAGGTGCAACTTTCTCTGAAATAACTGTTGGTTCTGCTGTAACGATAAACAGTTCTGGTGTTCATGCTCCAACTGGTGTCATCACCGCATCAAACTTCAGTGGTCCTCTTATAGGAAACGTAACTGGTGACTTGACTGGTAATGCAGACTCAGCAACAACAGCTACTAGCTCAGATCAAGTCAAAACTATTACAAATAGTACTGACGCAGATCAATTCCTTACGTTTGTCGCTGATGATAATGTATCCGCTACTGCAGAAGCTGTAAGAACTGATGCGGGTATTAAATATAATCCAAGTAGCAATCTTTTAACCGTTGCTGGTACCGCAAGTTTAGCTGGTGTAGTCACCGCAGCAAGTAGTGGTATCGTAGTCACAGGTATTGCCACTGCAGACACTTTTAAAGGTACAAATGTAGAACTCACTGGTTACATTGAGTTTGATGGTGCAGGTGTCCAGATTGATGGATTTGTAGATGAAGACAACATGTCTTCAAACAGTGCAACAAAACTTCCAACTCAACAGTCGGTTAAGGCATACGTAGACACTGAGGTTGCTGGTGTTGCGGTTACCTTTGCTGTTGCTGGAGATTCTGGTTCAGGTATTGTAACTACTGGAACTACTCTCACCATTCAAGGAACCTCTAATGAAGTCGATACTTCAGTTTCGGGTAACATTGTTACAATTGGTCTTCCAAATACAGTTAACATCACAACTGAACTGAATGTTCCTACAGTTGATGTTGGTGCCTTGAGAGCATCCGATGGTACTGCTGCTCAGACTATTGCAGACTCGACTGGTAAAGTCACTACCTCTACGGATCACGAGGTCCAGGGAACATTCACTGCTGCTGGTAATGCTGTCTTCCAGGGTAATACTGATATCGGTAATGCTACTACAGATACCCTTACCGTTACAGCAAGAGTTGATTCAAACTTTGTTCCATCCACAAATGGTGAAAGAAACCTCGGAAGTTCCTCTCTCAACTGGGATCAAGGTTTTATTGATAGACTGAATGGTGATTCAGCAAATCTTTCTGGTATTGCAACAGCAAATACTTTCAAGGGTGTCTCTCTTGACCTGAGTGGTAATGGTGAATTTGGTGGTAATGTTACAATTACTGGTAATCTCTCAGTCGGCGGTTCTGTCACCAATATTGACGTAGAAGATCTGAGAGTCGTATCACCAATCATCGAACTTGGTCTTCAAAGACTCGACGATGGAACACTCCAACCACCTGCCTCCGTCACTACGTACAAGCCTGGTGTGGCTATGTACTACAACCATGTTGGTGTAAGTTCTGCAAATGCTAAGATTGCATCAGTATTTGCTAAGGTACAAAATGGTGGTGACATGAGAATCGGTTTTGCAACCGATATCGTCATCACTGCAGTTGGTGCTGGTGACTCAGTTACCTCAGTTAACGCATGGGCAGACATTGAAGCAAAAGGTCTTTGGATCAATGACTGTGCTGGTGTATCACAGGTTATCTCCTGTACTGGATCTACAAGAAATCTTGAGAACATCACAGTAGACGGTGGTTCATTCTCATAATAAATAGAGGGGATGATGCCCCTCTTTTTTATGGATACCAATGAGTTGAATTTCTATCTGAATACATTGCAAAAGAGAGTGCAAGATTATTTTACTCAGAATATTGTTTTAGAATCAAAGATTCAATATCAAAACGAAATTATATCAAAGCAAAACGAACAGATTACAGCTTTGATAAAAGATAATCAGGAATATAAAGATCAACTTTCAAGAATTGCTCCACCAAAACCATCAAGAAAAAAAGTTGTAAAGGTGGTTGATGATTCAACACAAGTTGAAGATAATGACGGTGGTACCTGGTAATAAATAACTTTGTCTGTTATATAACAGATTTAAAGGTATATACCGTATAATATAATGGCAAGTCCAAAGATTAAGTTTAAGCGATCGGCTGTCGCTTCAAAACGGCCTTCGCTGTCTAGTTTAGAGTTAGGCGAGTTAGCTCTTAATACTTACGATGGAAAGTTATTTACAAGACGGGATACCAGTGGTGTAGGTATTGCTACCACTATAAGTACGATAAATCCATGGACTGAAAATTATGGATCGTCAGCTATTGAATATGGTGGAAATATAAGTGTAACTGGTGTCTCAACATTCTCTGATGATGCCAATTTCCAAAATGTATCTGTTGGTGGCACATTATCTCTAAGTGGTGCAGGTTCTCAGTTCTTTGCATTTAATGAAGATACAGTTAAGGTAAAATTTGCAAATTGGTATT
>Ga0222718_10002822_pt1 | contig 15263 bp, 14 predicted proteins | sample C33_27DmetaG_FD_165045 | JGI IMG/M metagenome (GOLD analysis project Ga0222718, IMG submission 165045) | Estuarine water microbial communities from San Francisco Bay, California, United States - C33_27D | ecosystem: Environmental > Aquatic > Marine > Unclassified | place: USA: California... | reverse complement strand
TGTTTGAACTGGAGGCTATGGTTGGCTAGAACACAGAATTCATCGATCGTCCGGCCCCAAGCGAGCCCTGAATTTGGGCGCGCAGGTCCTAATTCAGAGTACCCGCATGGCAGAAACCGCAATCGAACAAGCTCTCAGTTTACATCAGTCCGGTGATTTGGACGCAGCCGAACAAGCCTATCTTGATATCGTTACGGATGATTCTCAGAACGCTGAGGCCCTAAAGTTGTTAGGAGTTTTGGCATGTCAGAGAGGTAAGTTTGATGATGGGATCAATTACCTCGAAGCCGCGATCCAGATTGATGACACAGTCGCTGAGTATCATTTCGCGCTTGGCCAGGGCTACGTTGCGACTGGTAAGGTTGAGGACGGCATCAAAGCTATGTTGGAGGCCGGACGGGTCGATCCGGCCAGGGCTGATATTTATGGCGCTATCGGTGATACATTTCAGCAAATACATAACTTTCCTGAAGCCCTTCGCGCTTACCAACGCGCAATAGCACTCGATTCAAAGAACGTGAATTACAAAGTCGGTGCGGGTCTAACCGCAATTTTTTCTTCTCAACTAGATATGGCAACGGAATATCTGGAAGAGGTCATTAGCGAACGGGATAATATTCCGCACGCGTTTTACGGCCTTGCGTTGATCAAGGCAGAGTCTGGAGATACTCAGGCTGCTCACGACCTGATTTCCAAATCAGTCGCGTTGGACGGCAATAATCCTGAGTATCAACGTTTGAAGACCTTGTACGCTGAAAGTTGACGATAGGGCTTAATACAGACTCATAATCTAATCTTACTATTCGAGCTTTCTTTTAGGTGGATAGTGCCCTATTTGAAAAATAGTTAGGTGATATGGTCATTTTATAAACCTCTTCTTCTTCTGGGCTTGACCTGCGTTCCTGTCACCAAGCTGATAGCGTGAGCTAAAGTCGCGAAGAAAATCAGAGCCAAAAGAATCATAACAAGACCATAGTTTATTATCCGTGGACTGAGCGGATCTGGCGGCTGTTTAGCTCTATAATAACAAAGAGCAAAAAGGCCAATTTCTACAATCATAATCGCGATTGTAATTGACAACTCTATATTATTTGTCATTTGCATGGCGGTGAAATAAATTGGAGAAAGTTGGTTAACGTGTCTAGTTTAAGAGCGGGTCATAGGCGTCAGGATCGCAAGGTTCGAATTTAGACATATCTAACATCTTAATCCTTGATTGTGGTTCACCGGGATCACCGTCTTGCCAAGCGACCAGTCCCAAATCTATGAGCCGCAATATATTATATTGGGCGGCGGCGCTGGGATTCTCACTAAATGAACGGCGATACCAATATGCAGCCAAGTCAAAGTTACGATCCAAACCAGCCCGGCAAGACTCATGTATTTCACCCAGTGAAAATTGGGCTAGAGGGTGGCCTTGGTCGGCTGCCTTCTGGAACCAGGGTAGGGCGGCCTTCCAATCTGGTTCAGGTATTCCTCGACCGCGGGATAACATAAACGCGTACCAATACTGACCAAGGTCGTACCCTTGTTCTGCGGAGTCCCTGAACAAACCGAGTGCTTGGTCTGGATTGCGCTCGACACCGGCGCCTTGATCATATGCCGTTCCGAGCATGAACTGAGCTCGCGCATCACCCAACATGGCCAGCCTCTTAAAGATCTTGGCCCCCTTTTCTATGTCTTGATCAACCCGATCACCATTCATGAGTCTTATGCCAAATTGTAGCTCTGCTTCGATTGACCCTTCAAGCGCTTCTTGTTCGAGCGCGCTCGTTTCCAATGATTGATGGTATTTTTGGTTTGGGTACCACTTCATTAGTGCTTCATCTGATGTTCTCGGTGTGGAGCAAGCGGAGATAAACATCGCAATTGCCATTGCTGAGAACATGTTCTTAAGAGTCATAGGGTGTAGTCTCCAGAAATCTTTATTGGCTGGGTTGATATGGCGCGGGTGCATTTGTCTCAACGAAGGATTCCGCAAGCCCTCCGAGTTGTGAGCGGAAGGCGTCTCTAACTGATCTTGAAGCATTGCGACTATCAATGATGTAAGGTGTGAGCAGAACAATTAGCTCTGTTTTTTGTACGGATTGAGAGCTGCTTTTAAACAGGTTCCCTAGAATGGGAACATCTTTTAGGTACGGAACTCCATTATCTCCAGTGCTGAAATTTTCCGAAATAAGGCCAGCAAGAAGCACCGTTTCCCCGTCATCTATTGATAACGTCGTCGTAAAGCTCCGTGTTAGGATGATAGGGCTTTGAATATCAGATGTGTCGTTGCCTTGGGCTTCGCTAACTTCTTGAGAGACAGTGAGTTCTACGCGCTGACTTGAATTCACGATAGGAGAAATATCTAGGACAACACCCGTGTCTCTGTACTGAACTTGTTGAAGAATATTGCTGGTGCCACCGGTTGACCCATCAGGTGCTGTTTGTTGGGTGGTTATGATGGGGACCTGTGTGCCTACTTGCATTGATGCAGTTTTTCCACTTGCCGCAATTAGCCTTGGGCTGGATAAGATGGAGACGCGGCTTTGATCAGCTGCGGCATTAAGGGCAGCTGTAAAATCACCAGTATCACGTATCAAGTTAACTTGAAGTCCGCTGTCCGATTGAATCGAAGTGCTATTTGGAACAGTGGTTGCAGCGTTATCGAATTTCAGGACTACCCCTAGCGATTCTCCTTGATCCAGAGTAACTTCAGCGACTGTGGCTTCTATGAGCACCTCAAATGGCGCCCGGTCCATTTGCTCAACCAAGGACCGAAATTGCGCGTACTCTTCTGCCGACCCTTGAAAAATCAGTGCATTTCTCGGCTTGTCGACGGTGACTGATTTAGTAACATTACTTTCGACTTGTTGGCCTGTCGCGTTGTTGTCCGGTGCGTCTGTGGAGAGAAGCTCGGTTATTATGGTGGCTATTTCTTCCGCATTTGTATTTTTCACTTGGTGGTAGTAAACGCCTGTCGTGTTAATAGTCTGCCCAGGTTGATCGAGTTCCGAAGCCCAATCCAGTACGTGTTGTAAGTTCTGTTCACTAGAAGAAAATACAATAATCGTATTTAGCGCCTGCACAGGAATCATCTTTATTGGCGCATTCGTATCGGGTCCTAGTTCAACCGAGTACCCTTCCGCTTTTAGGACTTCCATCAATTGCCGTGTGAGTTTGTCAGCGCTCCAGAACGCGGGGGAAATCTTTAAACTCCTACTACCGGCAAGATTAGGTTGGTCCAGTATATCAATTACCTCCGTAGCAGCTGAAACGTCTTCGGCATTGCCTAGGAGTAGAAGGGCATTTGAATAAGGAATGGTGATAATCTGGACTCTTTTGCGCATCGTAAGGTCAAGCCATACCTGCATAGTTTGGATGCGAACATTGTCAACTGTTGCATAATAGAAAACGGGGCGCATATCCCCCGGGACACTGGTAAATGCCCTAGAACGTATGATCCGAGGGACTTCTTTTTGCGCTTGTGAATTCTCGACAACCCTATACACACCGTTTTCATACGCTACGCTGATACCGTAATTCGATAACACTTGTGTGATTAATTGATAAAAACCGTCCGGACTCGTTGGCTCAGCGGTGCGTAGTGTAACAAGCTGTTCTCGATCGAGAACAGCGCTGTCAATCTCAAAGGTTACCTCCAGTAATTCGCCGAACACAGTATTGACAAAGGCAGGTAATGACACACCTTCAAAATTGATACTGATGTCTTCTCCTTCAAGTGATGGGGGCTGGGAACTGGTTATCGGGGCGGCGCTTTCTCGACCACTTGGCGTTCGCAAGCCCGGCTCAGAGGTCAATGAACTCCTCCCGGTTGCTGCCCCTTCGATGATTAAATCCCCATCTACATTGCTGGTTTTGCTAATCTGCATCGGTGTCGTAATCGGGGTGCGTGGCAGTGTCGTGCAGCTTGATAGAATTATACTGACAGCAAATACTACGCATAGTTGAGCTGCGAGCTGGAGTAATCGCTCATTGTCGAAGAGACTCATGATGTATCCCTCTTATCTTTCAATATCTTCAAACAGAGCAATAGTTCTGCTCTCATTATCTTTTTGGAGTGCAATGGAATTGTCGTGAATTTCCATCAACGTTTCACCACTTGGGAGAGTGTCTCCCGTACGTGCATGCTGGATTTCTCCAGTCTCTACATTCTTGAAGACTATCTGCCGCAAAGCCCCTTCAGCGATAATCCCGAGTAAGCGCCACTCTGAAAAAGCATCCTCCCCCAACACTACTTTGGGAATCACTTTGATCACCGGTGGGCTACCAAATAGCGGTTCTGCAAGCATTGCATCGACGTCTGAATCTAAAGTGAGAGTGATGTTAGTTGGTAGAGACCAGTTTGCATCACGATTTTTTAGCTTTTGAACTGAATTGGAACTCAACATAGATACCGATACACCTAGGAGGGCGCACAATAAAAGGCCCCCTGCTAGGCGTGAATGACGGGCGCCAAGACCGTGTAGCTGACTTAGGAAGGGATTTAGGGTGACTTTCATGGGTTTGGCTGAGGCGTTCTAAAGAATGTTGCTAAGTCCATTTCTAGTCGCGGGTTGCGACCAGGTCTAACTATCAATTGTTCAACTACTAACCAAGATTTATGGCTAGCCGCGTCATTGAGAAATCTAACGAGTGCAATTTCATCAAGTGGACTGATAACTTTAGCTCTAATCTGCTGTACCGAAGACAACGTTGGTTTTTGGGCGCCCAGTCCGTTCTCTAGAATAGGACCGCGCGTGAGTTGCACTTGTCTGACTTGAACACCATGTTGGTCAAAAGTCTGCCTAATCCAGCGTTCAAATCCTGCCTCCGCTAAGCCAGGAGTACTGCCGGACCAGAATCTTTTTTCCAAGTCAGAGATAAGTGCTTGGGCTTGCGTTGCCCGGTCTGGCCATCGAGTTTCGAGGGCCTGTGCCCTAATCTGCGAAAGTTGCTCTCGCGCTAGGTTTAACTCATTGCGAGCTTCTCCAGCTTGACCCGCTATATACAGAACAAAAGCTGTATATAGTAAGGTGATGCTTATACTCGCAAGCCACTTCAATCGATCATTAGCAGCAAATTCTTGCTCAAACCGAACTTGTAATTGGCGTAAGAAATTTCTGACAGTGCCGTGTAAGGTAAGGCTAGAAATCATGATGAAGCGGCTGCGTAAGAAGATATGCTCATTCGCATGACGATACGTGACCCTCTGGTTCCAGCGCTCACTGACGAGAATAGGGGGTCATTCTCAAATGCTGTGATGAAAACTCTCGTGTCGATATCTTGCTCAGAATCTAGTCCGAATTCGAGCACGCCGTCATTATAATCCCAGCTAGACAGCGTCACAGAATGTCCACGGAGTAACGCATGAGTCTTTGACATGATTTGAATCTGATGTGGATAACGTCGTAAAGCAAACAGATCTTCAGTCGTTTCGAGAGCAGATAATGCTTGCGCTCTTTGACCTCTAATTGCTCTGCTTTCTTCAGCAACTAAGGTGATTTCGCGTGTTACCCCGCTTCTCATCACTGAGTAACTTGCCCATTCCGCAGCGAAATATACGCACGGTGCGATGAGTAGTGCTATACTCGCAGCTAAAAGATCCTCATTCCTGATAATTTGAGTAATCAGTGTCCCACCGGTTTGACTTATGTGCCATGGACTTTCAAGCCACTCAGGATCAATCACGGATGGAGGTGCCGAATTCACAGATGCGCTTATCGTTCTCGCAAACAGTGACCATTCGTGTTTCGCAGGAACCTCCGCCCACCAACGAGAAGTGCTAAGAAACCCATTCGTCCATACCTGAGCTTCAATTCCGTCATTACATGATACCAGTCGAATACCATTGTCGCCGGGACGCCTTATGTAGGCCTCGGGAACGACCTCACAGTCAGCCGGGTTATACCCGTTCTCTTTAATACGTCGGTCTAATGCTTCGCCATCCCAGGCAAAGACACTCGCGATATTTCCAGACCAAGTTGCGGAGAATCTCGTGTCACTAAATGGAGACCAGGCGCTGATTTTGAGTTCAAGTGCAGATAGCCTCTTCTTCCCAGTGAGTTGTTCTGGGAGACTAAATACAGCATGCTTAAGAGTGTTTCGTGCCGGCACCCATATGATTCGTCGATCAGACCCCGGCAATACTCTCAAATTATCCTGTTGCTCCAGCAATCTCTTCGGGACTGGGGAAAGTGATTTCTGGATCGAGTTGATCCAGTGCTTTCCTGTATGCTTTAGGAATTCTAAGGACATAGTCTATTTGCCAAGGTTGGTCCCGTTGCAACGGGAGTAGGGTGAGAGAAAATCGAATACGTTCATTTGTTTCACGGTCGATAAGGTCGACAATAATGCATCGACCCGGTGTGAAGCTAAAGAAGAAGGGTTGATTCAACAAAATTACCCCAGCCGCATCGCCAACATTTCTGGCGTTTCTAAAGGGTAAATTTTCACGATGTGTCACCAGCATGTTTGCCCGTTCCATAGATACGCCGTCTAAATAAGAGGACAACACCTCACGCGGCGCTGTGTTAGGGTTGAATCCCGAAGCACGACAAGTTGACATTAATGGTCGTTCGAATTGAGAATTCCAGAGGTTAACGCTACTGCTCCAGCCAATAATGCGTTGTGCTTCCCACGGAGACATTAGCTGACCATTAGCAGGCAGATGTAGTCCTAGGCGCCTATAGTCATTTTCTTCGGCCCCCGATAAGCGGGTCAAATCGTCGGCGTCCCGATAGTCCTGTAGAGTATCAGCTAGATGCGACTGGCTTTCTTCATTGATACCAAGCGCGCCCAGAAACTTTTTCGTGTTCTCAGCGCTAACAATGTTGAGATTAACGAGGCCTCTACCATCCTGTATTTGTACGGCATATTTTGGATTGCTGGCCATTACATAAGGGCGACCATCAAAGAAAATCAGTTTATCGGATTCATAATTAGAATTCAGAACATCCTGAAAGGTTGATCCAGTGGGTTGAGAAAGAAAATTCCCGACTTGTAGGCCACGACTCGTATAAGGGCGTCTTGCGACCGCAAAAATGATTTCGCTACGTATGTCAGAGAATGCAATTTCTGCATTAATCTTTTCCTGAATTGCGATTGCGTTGGTCACAGCGCCACCAACCCACTCCGACAGGATAGCCGCAGCGAGTCCAATCGCGGCTATCACCCAGAGGGTGACAGGTAATATAAAACCTCGTACGGCATTTCGTTCCATGCTCATGATTTATGTTCCGTCGCCAAAGAAACGTTTCACGATCAGGAGCAACATCAAGACAGGAATAAGCGTAGGACCCAGCCTAGGTATACAGTGCACCTTGAATAGACACAGTAGATGCTTGTTCTGTAATTCCCCAATTAATTCCCTGTAAGGCTTTGGAATTCCTTAATAAAGACTGAAAGGTGTTTTCGTATTTCAGAGAGTGGCTTTGCCCATCCGTCATCTGGGCACTGTCTATAAAGGCGCATTTCAGAGTACCATGGGCTATCCAGTCGATTGTCGAACCAGTACCACAGCCAACCTGGACCGACGCGGGGAACAAGTGTCCAGGTTTTACACCCTAGGGCACCTGCAATATGAGCCGTTGTGTTGCTGGTGGTAATCACGAGGTCTAAAGCACGCACTTGGCTTGTAAACAAATCTATGTCGGCGAGAGAATCAATTTTTTCGTCACAAATTATCTTCTGTCGAATCTCAGCAGGAAGCGCAGAGATTTCCGCTTTGGTATCTCCATACTGTAGGTTGATAAAAGTAACGTCAGGGATTTCTAGTACAGGAATTAAATCAGCTAAATCTAGAGACTTTCTAGAGCCGAACTTAGCATTTGTACTTCGCCAGGAAATTCCAACGAGTAGGTTCCCTTTACTATGCTTTTGATATTTTTTGCGAAGGCCAAGTGCCTCACCTTCGTTCGCGATTAGGTATGGTTTGCGTTGTGGACAGTCATGGGTGGACTTCCACAAAAGTGGAGCGACCTGCATAGCTGGGCATTGGGTTGTGAGCTGTGGAATTTCCACACTATCTTGTCGAAGGCTCTCCACATCAATGCACATAGCCTCAGGGAATGAGCGCGAAGCAATTGGTACTATACGGTCACTAGTTGCAATAATAAGTTTATGTAGGTGACTACGTATGTCTGAGATAAAACCAAGCTGAAGAATCTCATCTCCAGGGCCTTCGTTGGTCCAAATTAGTACCGGGTCCTCTGAAGGTATCTTTAAATTCCACAAGGGGCGATCTTCTGAGGCCGGGCTGCTGCTTAACCCGTTTTTTCCATACTTACGGTTATAGTCTGGCCAAGCAGATGATAAATCTCCTTTCAGAAAATGCGCGCCGGCTCTGTGAGCGGCAGCTTGCTCGAAACTACTGTTTATAGATAGTGCTTGAGTAAAATAGTTAATCGCACGGTCGAAATCTTTATCCATAAACCAGGTGAAACCCAATAAATCATGGGCGGCCTCATTGTTCGGTTGTGTCTCAATCACATCAATTAAATATTCTCGCGCGATTGCGGGAGAATCATATTTCATTAAGTCAGTAACGTTTAACCTTGCCTCAAAAAGGTTCGGATCAATATGTATAGATGTTTCATAAGCTTTTCGTGCGTCTTCTTGTTTTCCCTGCTTTGATAATGCTAGTCCCAAGTTGTTCCATAGTATCGCAGATTGAGGTAGCCGTTTTAGAGCGTGCCGGAATGCAGCTTCCGAGTCCGCTAGCATATCTTGGTCAAGCGCAATAAGACCCTGAACCATCGCCAAACCTGGGTCGTTATGAAATTTCCCGGTTGGTGGTGATAAAGAGTGCCCCAATTCCACTAGACGGTTTTCATTCCTCAGAAGTAGAGCGAGTTGGATCAGTGCATCCGCACAGGTGGGATCAAGGCGTAGAGCTTCTCGATAGCTGGCTTCAGATTCGGGAAGAAGGTTTGAAGCACGCTGCGCGTGCCCCATATTTGCGTTTATAGCAGCCGAGCTTGGATCAATCTTCAACGCTTTAGTCAGGATGCTGATAGCTTTTTGAGCTTTACCTAGATCCAGTAGGATGAGGCCATAACTATTTAGAATTGCCGGATGGTCTACCGACCGAGTTAAAGCGCGCAAAATAGATTCTTCAGCGTCCTGGAGTCTTCCCAGACTACGGCAGGAAAGGGCATGCAAATGGTTTAGCAGGGGGTGGTTTGGATCGTTCTTCAGTAGGGAATTGCATAGGCGATCAAAATCGATGTAATTACCGCTGTCAAAGTGCTGAAGTGCTTGCCGGAATAGCGCTTCGTCAAATTGTCTCGACTCCGTCACTGGCTAGTGCCAAAGGGTAGGTCTTGAGTGCGTATCGCTCGGTTATGGGGACCCATAACCCGAGTGATTTGTACTGGATTTTGATTCATACCCGTATCTAAGCGAACTGTACGTGGCACTTGAAGTGGTTTATCTGCATTCCTTGGCGGCCAACTAGTTTCCCAATCGCCAGTTCGGCCACGATAAGAAAAGTTCCCGATATTGCCAGTCCAGCTGGCCAAAATGACGGAATCGTAGCCCATTTCATAGTAAGTTAGTACGGTTTCGTCGTCGGTAAGATTGTAACCTAGTTCCATCGCAAAGGCAGTTGGGGCACCGCTTGTGCCATGCAAAGGACTCAATGTCAGGCCTTTGAGTCGTTTTGCATCGCCAGCAAAAACGCCAGGCTCATCAGTGTGATCTGGGATCATACTCCGAAGTGGGCTGGTCATAATGCTGGACTGAAGACCAATCGTCTCAATCCGAGTTAGTGTATTGATTACGCGATAGCGTATATCTAGAACCAGCGACAGCCCCTGGAATAGTATTGCAGCAATAAGGCTTGATATTAGCAGGACTACTATGACTTCAAGTAAAGTGAAGCCCTTTTGGCTTGAGCTGCAAGCTATCCTCATTGGCTGATAGCTCCAAACGGATTGCCCGTTTGAATCTTGGTGTAGCCCACTTTCCGTGTAGAAAAGGAAAACCAAGGCAAACTTTCCTTGATGAACTCTACTTCTACGCTGTGGAAGCTTACAAAGAAGCCTACTAACCCAGTGCCTGGCTGGACCGTTTCATTGGGTGGTACGAGAACTTCGCTATCCCACGTAAATGATACGTCACCCATGTCGATTTCACCGGATGGTGTCAACGCTGGATTTACGGGATCTATGATTGCGAGTGCTGACTCTATTGCAGCGGCACGCGCATTTGCCTCAGCGACTCTTGTTAATTGGTCCAGGGATTGACTAATGAGAAGCATGATCGGAAGAGCCGCGGTGCCGATTATGACCATTGAGACTATGGCTTCAATCAAGGTGAAACCCTGTTCTGATTGTCTATGTGATCGTGTAGTCATTGGTTGATCTGGCAATACGGGGGTGATAGTCCAAATTCATATGCCATCGAGCCAACAAAGATTTGTATTTGTCCGCCTGTGCAGAACCCAGAGGCGCGATAAAAAATCGGTTGGGGAATGCGTATCTCCCATCCGTCGGGTATATCCAATTCTGCCTGTTTCAGGCTAGCAGCTCGAAAGGGTGTTTCAATATCAAGGTCAGCTAAGTCTAATGACTGTTTGTATTTCCTATCATCATGAGATATTGCAGCAGAAAGTGACAGATCGTCGCCAAGAACTAAGTCCTGGCTTGCACCATATGCCGAGTAGGGCAAAGTATTAATCTGTCGGAACAACGTTTCTTTTTGATTTGCGAATCTGAGGCGGTCAAAAAGCCCAGGAAAATTTGGGGCAATGACAGAAGCAGTCAGACCCATGATGAAGACCACCACGAGCACCTCGAGAAGAGTGAAGCCGGCTGTTTGAACGGTCAGTTTACTGTGAGTTGGTGTCCAATATACCCACATCTGCATTAATCCCTTCGCCGTCGGCTTTGCCATCTGCGCCAAAACTAAAAAGCACGACGCTGGTCGTGTTTTTTGGTTTGTATTGGTAGGCATTACCCCATGGGTCTAGTGGAACGCTTTCTGCTAGATAAGGGCCTTGCCATTTTCTTCGAGTTTGCTCGTCGGAAGGGGCGTTCATGAGAAGCATGAGTCCTTCTTCAGCTGTCGGATAGCGGCCAACATCAAGCCTGAGCGTATCAAGGGCGCCTTTTAGCATACGGATTTGGGTATCAGCAGCTGTCACTCTTGAACTATCCACTCGGCCAAGTAGCTGTGGACCGACCAGGCTAGCGACAAGTCCAATAATGACGAGTACGACAAGCATCTCCAGCAAAGTAAACCCACTCTCGCGATGAGAGTCTTTATTGTCGTTGTTTTTTTTCAGGCGCATAGCATACTTCCTAAAGGGAGACCTGATTAACGCTTGTAATGGCTAGCATAATGGCTGTTACGATACCACCGATCACGATTCCAATCAGTATGATAGCTGCCGGTTCAAGGATTAGAAGGAATCGCTTCATTCGTTGTCGCCCTGACTCTTCGTAAAGAGTAGCGAGAGACCCCAGCATGTTCGCCAGTTCACCGGATTCTTCACCAACCTGAACTAAGCTTAGGGCGGTGTCTGAGAATGTCTCTTGCTCTCTCATTGCGATCGATAGCGACTTTCCTCCTCGGACTAATTTGCTGACCTGTTCCATACGGGTGTGAATTGACTTGATGCCGACTGTTCCTCTTGCAAAATCTAACGCCTTAATCAGATCGACACCGTGCCGCAACATTGTACTAAGCATGGATGACCATTTTGCCAATTCCGCCTCTCTTAACCATGACCCTATCAGGGGGGCGGACGCTATGGCCTGCCGCGCAGCATCTTTAGTTGATTGTTGCTTAAACAACCAAATAAGGGTGATTACAGTCATTGCCAGAAAGATAAAAACAAGTGTGCTGTTCCCGCTTAGAAACATCCCGGTTGAAAGTACGACTTCTGAAATGAAGGGCAACGGCTCTTTTGACGATGCGAGCATCGCGGAAAACCGTGGGACAACGACTAGAAAAATAAACAGAACGGCACTTAATCCGGTAGAGACTAGAATAGCGGGGTAGGTAAGAGCATTTTTGATGTCTTGCTGTACCCGGTGCTCATATTCCATTTGCTTGGCTGTGTCGGCTAAAGCTGGCCCAAGCTCGCCGATCGATTCACCGGCTGCACTGAGTTGGAATGCATACGGAGGAAGAGCAGGAAGATTGTTTGCAAATGCGGATGAGAATGCAGCGCCGGAACGTAATGATCTCGACATTCCGTCGAAAGCTTTGGAGAGAGCAGGGTGCAGACCTTGTGATTTCAATGTTTCAACCGCAGCGATAAGAGGAACTCCGGCGTTGAGCAGAATGGCCAGTTGTTTCACCGTAAGGATGTAATCTTGAGCAGAGGGCGGCCGTTGAAAATCAAATATTTGGCTGGTTGTGCGCTCTTGTTTGGGTGAGTCAATGGAAACAGGCGTGAGGCCCTTAGCTGCTAGCAACCGAATAGCATCTCGCTCGGACTCTGCCGTGACCTGGCCGATGAGAGGCTTGCCCGCGTGGTCTATTGCCTCATAGTCAAACGCTGACATGTCTCGTCTCCTAACAGGCTTAAGCGGTGTTTTAACCTAATTGGGGCTGAGAGCGGAAGTTAAGCGAATGTCATGTAGAACGGGGCCGTGAGTTTGCATTCTGCCAGTCGGACTTAACCTTGTACAAGGACAGATAAATAGTCGGGAGCAGCATAACGTAGGCAAAAAAAGGGGAGGGTAAAAACCCTCCCCTTTCGTACAGCTTCGAAAGAAGCTGAAATTTTCAACCAGCTTACGGTGTGTTTGTACCAGTTCCGAGACGGAAGCCTGAAAGATCAACCAGCGATTCAGTTGCTGTGTTGAACATCAGGTGCTGGATGTAACCAGTGAATGCGCCACTGACTGCCAATCCATACTGGCCACCGTCTGGTGTGATACTAGCACCAGCTTCAATTTCCGGAATATCAACCTGCAAGGTTGCTCCCGGTTCAATTGTCGCTGTTGTGTATGTACCCAGTGTGGAGCCGTCTGCATCGTTAGTAACGACGATCACTGCAGTACCAGCGACGGTGCCGTTGTTCACGATCCGGACCAACGAGTTAAACGTTGTTCCAGCGCCTGTGGAGGACTGAGCCGTATTGATTGCCGCGGACATTCCGCCCCGGGTCAATGAAGCCAGTCCACCAGTGGAGTTGGCAATGGCGGCGCGGTTCACCGCATCTCCAACACTGTAGGCCACTGTTAACGTACCGGCCGGCCATGCAGAGATGGCATCCGAATTGTCGAAGTTAACGACAATATCGTAGGATCCAAGCGGCGATGACCCACTGACGTCGACATCAAAGGATGCCGTGTTGCCAGCTGTTGTAGTCGGTACGAACGTCTGAGTTGCACTAACTGCACCTGCTCCAGGTGTCAATACCAGGTTCGAAGTAGCAACATCAGTTAACACACCATGCTCAACAGTTAGTTCAAGCGCAGACACAATGTTGGTAACGCTACCAGTAATTGCGGTTGCTAAATCAGTGCCCCGTACACTGGTGCCAGCGGACAGCGCGACTGAACCGAGGTTCAGAGTTACTGCACCTGCAGCCAATGTCGAGAAAGCAGGGGTAGAAGTGTTGCTAATAGTACCTGCGGTACCTTGCCGGTGAGATCCAGACAAGGAGTTGACTGAGGTGACCACATTTGCGCTTGTTATCGTTTCAAAGGTTCCTGCAGAACCGTCACCAAGCACTGCACCGCTAAGAGCGATTGATGTGCCTACTGTGGCAAGACCATTGGCTTCATCGAAGATAATGCCTGAAATCTGCAGTACATCGATACCAGCGCCGGAGTTACTGCTAATGTCCAAGCAATCCTGAACCAGGATACGATCGGTCAAGGTTTGTACAGTACATCCAGTGAATGTCGTAGCAGCCTGAAGTGTTGTGCCGGACTCAGAGTAAATTTCGACAGTACCACCTGTTGTCACGAAATCTGAATTCGAACTACGAAGTTCAAGAGTGAACTTCGAGGTCAACGAATTGGTCAGATCAAAGTTCCATGTAGCCGGTCCAAGTGAAATAGCTTCTGGTGTGAGACCACCAAAAACCTGTGCGGACAGGGATATAGGTGTAAGACTTGAAGCCGCTTGTTGGGCTGTGTCGCTTGCAGCAGTGACGCTACCAGCAATCGCAGTGGACGATAGGGCAGTTGTTGCCAACAGCGCACTACCGATTTGAAGAGTTTGTCGTTTCATAACTAAAGGATCCCCTTAAGTTTCCAGATATCTGATTTAAAACAAGGTTACGCGCATGCATACGCGTGCGCCCGTCAGCGCAGTTGCATATCACCGTTTCACGGGGCCAAAGTCAAGCGGTAAGGTTGTTGTAGTGTGCTGTTTTTGCAACACTTCTCGCTTCGGCAGATCATGCGGAGATGATTGAAGAACCGTACTAAGAGCGGCATATGTGAGGCGCTGGTTCTGGCACCCGGGCTTTATACCCACAAATGCGGGGCTATTGGTCACCAGATGCTATTTGACCCATAACTTTATCCCAGCCGTCATTCACGCTTTTTCGCACCAAACGGGTGTCTTTGTACCATGGGCTGCTGGCCCCTTCTTTGAACCAATACCATATACGGGCCCGCCCGTTGGGCACCAGGACGCGCGTCGAGAGCCCCACGGCACCTGCCAGATGGGCTGTGGTATTGCTACAGGTGATAACCTGATCAAGAGCGGCTAGCAGCGATAAGGTTTCGTCAAGGTCTCCATTTAGATCGACCATATCGATCAATGCGATCTTTTTTCTGAGGTTGTCTGGCAAGGCGGCGATGTCTTGAGCTGGTTGACCATATTGAACATTCACGAATGTGACCCCGGAGGTGGATAGGAGAGGAGCCCACTCTATGAGGGGAATTGACTTAATGCCGCCGATAAGAGGGTTGGCGCTGGCCCATGAGATGCCGATAAATTTTTGGTCTGCCCCATATTGGTCTTCTAAGTGTGCCCTAAGGGCAGTGCGCAGGTCAGTGTTCCAAACCAGGTAGGGATGTGCCTCCGGAAACGCGGACATGGATGGGCGAAACACGCGTCCTAAATCCACAAGGGAGAGCTGAAGGTCTAAGTCAATCAGGTCTGCACCACCGTCTAACTTGTCAGTGACATGCAAGTTTGAGACGTCTGCAAACGATCGAGTGAACACGGTTTTCAGTTTGGTCGAGCAAAGTAATGTGCAGCTCTGCACTGTTGGCGCTAAATTTGGCAAAAAACTGGCGAACAGAACTTCCTCTCCCAACGCCTGTTCACCCAATACTAAGACGTTCTTTTTGGCGAGGTCTTCG
>Ga0222718_10002821_pt1 | contig 15264 bp, 11 predicted proteins | sample C33_27DmetaG_FD_165045 | JGI IMG/M metagenome (GOLD analysis project Ga0222718, IMG submission 165045) | Estuarine water microbial communities from San Francisco Bay, California, United States - C33_27D | ecosystem: Environmental > Aquatic > Marine > Unclassified | place: USA: California... | reverse complement strand
TTACTGTTCGCCTTGATGAATGTGGTTCCGCGGATCTGTATGTCACCCGCGAAATCTTGAATGTTCGTCGACATATAGTATTATAGGCTAAATTTATTGTAGCTTAAGGACGAGGGACTCCTTTCACCCAGTGAACGATGAAGATTTTCTTTATGTGCACCCACTGTAATCAAGGGACTGGGTACGCTCGTGTCGCGAATAAACTCGTGAACCACCTGGCGTCCCTTCCTGGTGTTGAAGTTGTCTACTATGCCTTCCAGAACTATAAGGGTCAAGACATTAAGGATCGTTTCATCGACCCTAGGATTCGATTCCTGGATGCACTCGAACTCGATCCATCGGCTGAGGGTGGGTTCGGAGACGCTGCGATCCTCCCGAGTATCATCAAGGAGAAACCAGATGTCCTGTTCCACTATAACGATATGAATGTCGTCAGGGATATCATGCGCCTCATCCCCCCTGAGCACATGCCCCCAAAGAAGTACCTTTACCTGGACATTGTCTACCCCTGGCAAAACATCGACACCTTCAAGCTCCTTAAGGAGTATAATTTTGACCACATCTGGACATTCCTGGATTGTTGGACAGACCATATGGTCAATGACCTGAAGTTTGATCCCTCGAAGGTGAGTACGATGGTCCATGGTATCGATTTCGATCGTTTCGTTGATATCCCCAAAGAGGAGGCGAAAGTTTCGCGTGGTTTCAAACCAGATGACTTTTTGGTAGTGAATATGAACCGCAACTCTGGGCGTAAAGTGTGGGAAACCACCATCAAAGCGTTCCTGGAACTCCTGGAGCGCGAGAATATGAATCCCCGTATCAAACTCTTCTGTGGTGGTTTATCGTTCCACAAAGATGGTGTTGACATCGGAATGACTGTGAGGTCTGAGTGTTTGCGTAGAGGTATGGATGCGGACAAGGTTTGTTTTCATCATGTCTTCATTAATCCTAAACCCCTTCACTTGACAGACGCCGAAGTAAATGAGATGTACAATGCTGGTGATGTCGGTATTAGCACAACGCGAGGAGAAGGTTTTGGTCTAACTCCAGTGGAGCATATGTACCTCAACCGCCCACAAGTTGTCACAGGTATCCCAGCCCTCAAAGAGACTATGGGTCCCTATGCCCATTTCGTGGAGCCAAAGTTGTGGGTTCGCATCGGACAAACTGAACCCCACGATGGAGAGACAGCTCTATGTGATTACAGGGACTTCGCAGATCATCTCCAACACTGTTTCAAAAACCCTGATGAGCTCCCTAACGCTCGAGAGTATCTAAGGGAAAAGTATTCATGGGAACATCTGTATAAAGCTTTGGATAAAGTGTTTAACAAGGATGGACAAATTCGTGTTGGAGATTCCTAATTTCATACCACGAGATATATGCGAAACGATCGTCGAGGGATTTGAAAATGACAACAGAAAGGTTGAAGGTTCTTTTACGTACCCCGTGGGTGACCAACTTGTCACGCGCAAAAAAAATAATTTTGAATTGGCATCTACAACCCTTGAAGGGTGGGAAGATGTGAATGCATTATTCCTTAACTACACAGCTAAGGCATATGAAAAGTATGTAAACCACCTTTAACGACTATGGAGATCCGAGGTACCCTGTGTATGATAGAGAACTCTTTCAAAAACACATCATTTGTACAGCGTTTAGGGGAGGGGGACATATACGATTGGCATCATGATGGTGATGTACTCAAACCGTATTTCATTCAAATTATTTTCTACTTAAACACACTTCAAGAAAATCAGGGAGGTTGTACTGAATTTATTGACGGTAGAAAGGTGAGACCCGAAGTGGGTAAAGTTTTGATGTATCCATGTTCGTGGACATTCCCCCATAAAGGTGGTGAGGTACAGGATGGATACAAATACATCTGTACGACTACGATTAGTATCCAAAATTTATGACATGTTGATCAAAGTCAAATTGAACATTGGACACGCCACCTGAGGAAACATCCGAAGTGTACTCCATGAACACATGACAGTTCCCAGAGTTTGTCAAAGCACCTGAGGGTGTGATCATGATTCGATTCGGTGCCACCAACACATTTGAACTCCAAGGTGTTGATGAAGCATCTCCGAAAATATTTTTCGTACCAACCTTGATATTTTTAGTGGGTACCGTCCCATTTCGACCACCACCAGCCATTTCGAGAACGAGGGTACTCACTTCATCTGTGTCATCCACGAGTTGTGCAGTCATTTTGGAGTAGAAGACATTTGAGGTGAAGTACACATTGATTTCTGGAGCAGTTCCACCAGATGTCACGATGTTCGAGAAACTATAGGTCTTCTTTGTGACTCCACCTATGTTTGTGATGAGACCCCCCGTGACATAAGCTCTTTCACCGACATATACATCCTTTGCGATACCGACACCACCAGCTGCCTTGAGAGCACCCGTAGTCGATGATGTCGCCTCCGTCGTGTCGGTTAGGGTCACTACACCATCGAGATCGGCTGTAGAACCAAAGAGTGCTCCAGAGATGCCCACACCACCTGTGACTACAAGGGCACCATCAGTTTTACCCGTAGCGGCTGTGGCGTTTGTTACAGAAGTCACACCATCAAAAGTGGCTGCGGCACCGAAGGTGGCACCGGAGATGCCCACACCACCTGTGACTACAAGGGCACCATCAGTCTTACCTGTGGCGGCTGTAGCGTTTGTAACCGATGTCACACCATCAAAAGTGGCCGCAGCACCGAAGGTGGCACCTGAGATGCCCACACCACCTGTGACTACAAGGGCACCGTCCGTCTTACCTGTGGCGGCAGTGGCGTTTGTAACCGAAGTCACACCATCAAAAGTGGCTGCGGCACCGAAGGTGGCACCTGAGATGCCCACACCCCCTGTAACTACGAGGGCACCATCCGTCTTACCTGTGGCTGCAGTGGCGTTTGTAACCGATGTCACACCATCAAAAGTGGCTGCGGCACCGAAGGTGGCACCTGAGATGCCCACACCACCTGCGACTGTCAGGGCACCAGTGGTTTTGTTAGTAGCTGCCGTAGTATCAGTGACATCGATACTATCAGCCTCCACATCTTCGAGGTTTGCGTGTGTAGCATGGATGTCCCCAGTTACACCTAGACCACCCCCCAAAATGAGGGAACCGGTTGTCTTAGAGGTGGCATTTGTCGCGTTTGTGAGGGTCACCGCGCCATCTGTAGCCATTCTAAGTCTGGGGTTTGTATTCAAACTACTCGAACTGTTCGCGATCGTCAATAGGCTCTCACTCCTATCAAGACCCATAGCGAATGCCGCTCCACCCGAAGCGTTCCATGTCATGAAGGCATCACCACCATCACTGGCGACTTCGAGATTTACGATGGCATCGTTGGTCGAAGATCCCGCTGCACTCTTCATGTAAATACCATTCGTCGTCTCACCCGTACCACTCACGAGAATATGAACAGGTGCCGATGCCGCATTCGTACCCACACCCACGTGAGAACCTGCATATACATTCGTCGAGTGAATGTTGGAGACTACACCGAGACCACCTGAAACGACGAGGGCGCCTGTGGTGGTTGAAGCTGCGTCTGTGGTATCTTGCACCCTCGCATCACCATTTACATCCAGGGTTGTGGTAGGGGAAGCCTCGTTTATACCGACCCTCGAAGCACTCACATCTACGAAAAGGTTGGAGGCACCACCGACTGTGAGATCACCACCAACTGTTGTAGCACCCGTGACGTCGAGGGTTTCTAGAACGTCTAAATTGTGACGAACTTGTGCGTTTCCGTACAAGTCTATGAGCATGAGATGTGTTTCATCTTCGTAGTGAAGAATGTGTTGGTCTGTAAACGTGTTTTGTGTGTAGCTAATCGAGAAACGATGTTCATCCGCGTGATAAATGAGTGCAACGTTGGCGTATTCAAGGGGGTCACCTTCTTGGTGTTCAATCATGAAACCACTATCCAACCCCGAAGCTGAATTGTTCGCGGCGACACCGAAAATGCGATCCGAGATGGTCACGGATTCGGAGTTGAGAATGGTCGTGTTACCACTCAATGTGAGATTACCTAAAAATTCAGCTTCGGCGGCGGACACGACATATGTACCTCCGGGTGTGAAATAGATGGGCGACTTTTCAAGATACCCGTCAAGACCTACCATAGGAACATGTTTGTTCGTACTATCAATGAGACCGGCTACTGAGATGTTTGATCCTACTTGAAGATTTGAAGTAGTCACGAGACCCGTCGTAGCATTTGTAAACTGCACAACATTGGAAGATGTGTTTCCAGTATCGGTGACTTGTTGAAGGGTTTGGAGTTGGGTAAGGAGGTTCGTAGGTAAAATCTTCTTGAGATCGTTGTTTGCGTCATTGACATACACATAGTTGATATCTCCTTCATCAGCAACTATGGGAGCATTAGGAATATCATTGGAACGACCCACACCAGTGACGGATACAATGCCAGTCGATGGGTGTCCCTTTACGACCAAACCAATATTTTGGATGAGATCCCCAGAACCATAGGGTTTGACATTTGAGAGTTCACCAGCGGTAACATTACTGACATATACAGTTTCACCTGTTTGAAAATTGTCAGTGTTGATTCCATCAGCGCGACCAAAGGTGACGATGAGACCCTGATCGTTGAGAGCAAAGTCTTGATACGCGAGACCGAGGGCGGGCATAGTTGTACTTGAGTTAGATTGGGCTTTACGAATAGAGAATGTGTTGTTGCCGACCGTTCCGGTGGCATACACAGCATCACCTTTACTGATTGTTTCTTCAGCCTTTGCATAGAGGAACGTATGGTTCTGTAATTGGTTTGTCCAGTTAGAACCATCATATACGAGCATATCTTCATTTGCGAGTGCCTTACCTCCTATGACAACATTCGCCAACTGGTTCAGCTTCACCTCGACATTTGCAGTGAGATCGGTGATGAGGGCTGTTGTTGGGTGGTTAAGGGTGAGAGTACCATCAGTGGTTGTGTTTGAAGTCACGTAAGCGTTCCCAACGACATGAAGATTTGAAGTTGGGTTTTTAGTTTCAATTCCAACTCTCTTGTTCACAGAATCCACATGGAAAGTATCGGTATCAACAGTCAAGTTAGAGGACACATAAACATTACCAACCACGTGAAGGTTAGCATTAGGGTTCTTGGTCTCTATTCCAACTCGTTTGTTCACTGAATCTACATGAAAGGTGTCTGTATCAACGGTCAAGTTAGAGGACACATAAACATTACCAACCACGTGAAGGTTAGCATTAGGGTTCTTGGTCTCTATTCCAACTCGTTTGTTCACTGAATCTACATGAAAGGTGTCTGTATCAACGGTCAAGTTAGAGGACACATAAACATTACCAACCACGTGAAGCTCAGCATCTGGACTTTTAGTCTTGATACCAACTTTGTTTCCAGTCGCATCCACGTGGAAGGTGTCAGTGTCTACAGTGAGATCTGAGCTCACATACACGTTACCAACGACATGAAGGTTAGCTTGGGGGTTTACAGTCCCAAGTCCTATGGACTTGCCCCCAGCATCGACATGGAGAGTATCAGTGTCCACGCTCAGGTTCGAAGACACATAGACATTCCCAACGACATGGAGTTCAGCATCTGGACTTTTAGTCTTGATACCAACTTTACTACCAGATGCATCTACGTGGAGGGTGTCCGTATCCACTGTAAGATCAGAGCTCACGTACACATTTCCAACCACATGAAGATTTGCTTGGGGGTTTACAGTCCCAAGTCCTATGGACTTGCCCCCAGCATCAACATGAAGGGTATCTGTGTCAACAGTTAAGTTCGAGCTCACATACACATTCCCAACAACGTGGAGATTGGCATTGGGAACCACTGTCCCAAGTCCTATAGACTTGTTCCTAACGTCCACATGTAAAGTACCAGTATCCACTGTGAGATCACCACTCATACTCGTATTGCCAGTCACGACGAGAATGTTTGAACCAAATTCATCGACATATAGGTTTGAACCGATATCGAGGGTGTGCATTGGGTCAGTGTTTAAAATACCAACATTGGCTTCTGTGTAGAGGCGACCATACACGTGCACATTGATGTCTTCACTTGTCAAAGGTGTGATGACATTACTATCCGCACTACTTTCAGTGAAACCCATGACAATTTCTTTAGAACTTTCCAAAAACCCTACAGTCACATTCGACTGTGGACGTGTCATGATAAGACCTAGGTCGAGTGTCGTATCCCCGGATGTATTATTTTGACCCAATTCGATGATGGCATCCTTAATTTTAAGGTTTTCGGTGACGATTGAGGTGACACCGCCATTAACGGTGAGGTTACCATCCAAAAGAACACCACCAGAAACAACGAGAACATTCGAACCTGTATCATCTATATACACATTCGAACCCACACTCAATGTATGATCGGGCAAGATATTCGAGACACCCACCTTTCCAGTTGTCACAATACCTGTAGTAGGACTTGTAAACCTTGTAGTAAGTGTAGTCGTATTACCGCGTTCAGTTGTAGCTTGTAAAGTTTGACCACCAACAAGATTTGAAGCACTTTCACCTGATTCGGATATTTCACCCGTTACACGATTATACATCATAAGGACGATGTTAGTATCCGTGAAATCATCCCTGAAACGAACGGGAGACATATAGATACTTCCACTGTTAGGTGTGGTCACCAGTGTATTACTGGCGTTAATAATAATGGTATTTTCAGCCTGAACATCGGAGTCTGGGACATTCTTACCGAACCTAATTTTGGTTGAACGTTCCACCGTCGGTAAGTTCTTGACCATTTAATATAGTTGGGCATTTTAATTTGCATACAAAAGTCCAGCCATGCCATTCTCGATACGGAGGATATTGTAGTTGACTGCGTATATAGGGTCGTTAATTGGTAAGGTCTCACTCATGATCTTAGCTGAATCAAGACGACTGAAGTTTAGAGTTCCAGTGGGTTGGAGAGAACTCGTTGAGAGACAGAAGCAATACAAGAAGAAATCGGGGGAAGTCACAAAATTTGTGTGATAGTAGTTCATCACATCGATGAAATGAGGTTTACCCCACCTGTAATTGCTCACATCGAGACCATTGATGTTTAGTTTCACCTTGTTGGTGGGGGATGTCAGGGCTCCATCTGTGGTTGTATCCGAAGATGCGAGATACTTGATGGGATGGTTGAAATGTAAATCTTGAGTTGTGGCTCGAGAAGGTAGATTCTTTTGAACTTGGGTGATGAGAAGGTCATGTCTGCGTGTGGCAATGTTTCCACGCTCTTCGTTATCCAAATAGTAATAGTTGGCAAAGCAATCGACGTTATAACTAGAGGCTGCTGTCGCCCAATGAATGCGAATTTCGACATTGTGGTAGTTGAGTGCTACAAGGGGGAGTGCACATTGGGGTCCTTCACAAAAGAAGAAGCGGAGGGGATAAAAATACGAGCGAGCGCTCACACCTGGGTGTGTACCTAACGCACTTTTGGAGACGTTCTGGGCGAATGTGTCGATGGCGATTTTCTCAGTGAAAATCGCATCTTGACTATCGACGAGGGAACCACCGATGTAGAGTTCCACTTTATCAATAATGGTGTCCCATCGTTGAATGTCGAGGGCTTGGGTACTATCATCGAGAGTGAAATAAACGTAGCCGAGAAGATCTCCAGATCGTTCAAATTGAACACTGGACATCGAATTGTTTTTCACAGGTCCATGGATGACTTGTTTTTCGATGGACTGTGAAAAATTAGCATGCCGTTTGAAGGTTGAGCTAAAGAAAGAAATTTCAGGGTCACCAGTGATGTATTCATCCTGGGCCCCGATGGCGATCAATTGCACAACACCAGCGGACATGGTATACTACTTTAAAGGGAGAAAATTACAGATTGGGTTTTCTACACACGAAACGAATTACGAGAAAGTTTTTATCATTAGCACCTGTACGAGCGATCGTGATACCATCTTGGTTACGAATAGTCACGTTGAAACGATCGATACTACGAATAGGATCGATGTATTGTGTGACTACGGGGTATTCGTCCTTGAAGGTCACAAAGTTGTCTTCATTCTTTACGAGACTCGCGAAGGAGTTTCTAAGCATACTGAGGGAAGCCTGCCCTTCATACACGTTAGAGGTGCGATCACCAAAAATAGAGTCGAGTTGTTCGATGGAAACATAACAATGTTCGGTAGCGGTGGTTGTGTTGATGCGAGCGGCGAGAAGTCTAGCCTGAACAACATTCTTCAGTGGCTGACTGAGAAAGCAAGTAAAGGTGTTGGAACTATCCTGTCCGATGGTATCAATTGTGATGGTGTGGTACTCATAGTTGAGATCGGGGATCGTCTCCGTGGGCGAAGTAATGAGAGCCATTTATAGTTAGCTTAGATTAAAGATCCACCGATTCCGTCCTCAATCGCGTAGCTGGCGTGGTCGGCGACGAGTTTCTGGGCACCACAGAGACCACCAGGGGTAAGACCCAAGGTGTAAGCGTCATCCTCCTTACCGGAACCTGGGGTGCAATCGAGGCCTGGCTTGAGATCAAAGATCGACGCTTCGGAAACCGCCTTGATCTTGATTGGCCTGGGTTGGTACGCGCTGACGTTGCGGGTGAGAGCGAGAGCGACAATCAACAGGATCATCACAATGATAGAAGTGATCGCGTTGCGGTTGGCTTGATTCAACTTGAACATTTATTATAGGTATACATTTTTTTAAAGTGCGTTAAAGATATTTTTTTTAGTTTCTACATAGAGAGTAGATGGACGAAGAAATTATTCTCGACCGAGGAAATACCACTGTGATGAAATTGGATGCTGACGAACAGGCGCTCATGGATGAGATTGAGATTTCAGTGCCTCGCCCTAAAGCTGTTCCTCGTCCAGTACACAGACAACCACCTCCACCTCAAATGAATCATCAAGAGGCTATGGATGCCTTTGTGAATCCCAATAAACAATCGGCTCCTGCCCAGCCTCAGCAGGATGAGGAGATTGACTATGGTGAAAATGATCAAACTTTCTTTGATGATGAACCCATGGGTGGTCCAGAATCTCAAGAAGAGCAACCTTCGAAGGGGTACACTTCTGTGGATGAAGAAAAGTCTGATCTTCTCAACAAACTTGGGCGTCTCGAAAAGAAGGGGTTCGCTGTGAACAAGAGACTCAATGCCTATTCCAACATAGATGAACTTAGATCCGAGGTGAAGCGTATCACCTATAGCATAGATGTGGAGCAGTCGGTACGCTTTTCGAGGCGAATGTTGATTGCGTGTGTCACCGGTCTCGAGTTCCTTAACAAGCGGTACAATCCCTTTGAGATCCAGCTTGAAGGTTGGTCTGAGTCCGTGATGGAGAATGTTGATGACTATGATGGTGTTTTCGAGGAGCTCTATGTGAAGTATCGCTCGAAGGTCAGCGTCGCTCCAGAGGTGAAGCTCATCATGATGTTGGGTGGTTCGGCGATGATGTTCCACCTCACGAACAGTATGTTCAAGTCGGTGATGCCCAATATGAACGATGTCATCAAGCAGAACCCCGATCTCGTGAAGAATATGATGGCCGCCGTTCAGAACACGACACGGTCCCCGGGTGGTCCCGCCGCCGACGCCCCCGTGGGTGGCACGAACAATGGTCAATACGAGATGCAGGGCCCCGGTGTAGACATTTCGAGCCTCATGGGTGGCATCATGATGCCCCCTCCCCCACCAATGAACACGACCATGACTGCTCCCGCCAATGAGAGTGTCGCTGATGAGGATGATGTTTCGGACATCATTTCCATCTCAGGAGATTCCACGGGTGGTGAAGTTAAGGAGGTGAATGTCAGCGGATCCACGAAGACCAAGCGGACTCGTCGAAAGAAGAAGACGGAAATTAATCTCTAAATATATATAAATGATAGCGTATTGTCCGCTGGAGGAACTGGAACCTCCCGCTCGACAGCAGAAGGCCGTCGAGGAACCTGTGGTTGAAAAGGTTGAACCCCAGGTTGGTCTCGAAGAAACCGAGATGAATTACGTCATCATGGCTTTCATTGCCGGCGTGATTGTTCTCGCCGTCTCTGATTCCATCAGGGCGTAAATGAACTATGTCTACCGCGAGGTACTCCCTCGTAGTAAATTTAGTATGTGTAGGTTTTGAGTAATTCGGAATCACCGTTAAATCGGATCGTTGTCAGACCCCCACCAATGGATGACAAAAGTTCGACGTGTATGTCGTATGCGAATTCTTGTATCGACGCCGCACCATCAGCTGGTACAACACTAATTGTATTCGCCGTCGTTGTCACCGTAGGGCTCCAAGGATAAGAGTTTGTTCCACCGAAAAGGTTTTTCGTGCCTATGGCGATGTTTTCACCAGATTCTGTTCCGTCACTCGTACCTCCATGAAGTTCGAGAATTAGGGTACTTATGTTGGATACCGTAGAAGTTTCCCGAAGCATCATCACGAGTTTAGCATAGAATGCGTTATTGTTGAATGTTAATGTGATATCCTTAGCTTGACTTGTCGTGAGTGTAAATGCATTTGAATATTTCTTGTCCGCCACACCATCTGAGTTTGTGATGACACCACCATTCACATGAAGTTCTGTGTTCGCCGAAGCACCATCAAGACCGATGGCGACCTGATTACCGAGATCAATCGCACCTTGTACCGTAAGGTTATTCCTCACCGTTAGGTTACTTTTTATCGTCGTTTCAGTTGAACTGGGTTCTATGTACACATTACCCAGGGTATCCCCATAAATATTAGAAACGCCACCAGTGGTCTTGAACTCCATGATGGCATTACTCGAGGAGTCCTCCACCCGCGCCACACCATCATATATGTGGAATTGGGTCATTGGGTTCACCGTGCCTATACCAACATTACTCGTATGAACAATGTGAAGTCCGTCAGCCTCAACGCTATTGTCGGTCGCACCAATTGTGATACCCGAAGTTGTGTAGGTCGAGTTCCTAAAACCTCTCACGTAGCCACCGTAGTTATCGGTTGTGTAGAGGAGCATACCAGTCTTCTTGTTTGTACCGGGACTCTCAAGTTTGAGTAAGTCCAGATCGGTCGTTATGGGGTCATAAAGATGAATGTTAGAGCTTGGAGACTCTGTACCTATCCCGAGACGACCAACTTCATCGAAACGAGCAAACTCTACTTCCGGATCTGAACCAACCTTGTGAGTAAATGTAAGAGGTCGTTTGGCACCACCATCAGAAATGTTACGAATGATGTTGACAGATGGAGTATCCGATGTCGTTAAGAATGCCAGACCTGTAATGATGAACGAACCACCAGCGGCGAATTCAATATCACCATTAACTTTGAGCTTTGTCGCTGCACTACTTACCGTGTCATCGGTGCCACCAACGACAACGACACCACTCGGAGCAATAGACATTGCGAGGTTTGTATCTACTACGCTGTCAGGGTCGACGACAACGTTGGAAGATGTGTAGGTTTTGAAAAGATGTTGCGGTGCGAGGTAGTAGATGCGATCAGGACCTTCTTGTGCGTCACCACCACCATCGTTACCCTTGAAAATGAGAAGCTCAGTCTTTTTGAAAGTTGGGTCATACACTCGTTCCTGTAAGTAGCAGTTACCAAAGATGTCATTCTGCAAACCACCAAACGTTATTTTTTCTCCAACAACGACATTTCCATTCACCTCCAATTTTCCACGAGGTGCATCTGTGCCTATACCAATATTACGCGACGTACCACTTATATACAAAGCGGTCGAACCCGGTTCAGAAACCTTTTGGTAATTTTCAGTGATTCTGAAGTCACCAGATCCAGATGCACCAACTGACCACCCAGTCAAAGCTGTATCATTATCACTTTGAATATAAGACGTGAATGCATTACCTTCTGCAAGATTAGTCTGCATCGCCACGATGGCATCTCCAGATGGAGCTTCGTGATTGTGTACTAGGATACCATTTTCTGTTGGATTACCGACACCTGTACAGAATACTTCGAGGTGTGCAGCGGGTTGTGTGGTACCGATACCAACACGGCTATCGGCACGTAGGGTTAAAACCTCAGTTTCGTCGGTATACCGGTCATCGGACAAAAATATATCAAGTTTTGACTTAGATTTCCCCACAGTGTTATCATATTTACCCATTTTGAAAACAGCTCTCACACCATCTCGATCAGAGTTACCTTCGCGAGAGAGTTGCATAATATCTACAATGTCTAGTGTCGCACCAGCGATTGCTTGCGTGTTGGATACAACGAGGGGTACTCCCGCAGTATCATAGCTGTTATCATATTGGATTGGATCATTTATGAAAACCGTACCACCAGAAGTATGGAAACGACCTTGGGGTGTCGCGGTGCCCACACCAACATTACTGGATTCGAGGATGGTCAACTTCGCCGCTCCCATCACATTCGAGGTGCTCGCGTAAAAGCTAAGACCCTTCCCACTTTTGACGATGTTCTCCACTTTATTCTCACCAGTGACAGGATTGGAATAGATACGCATCGATGTATTCCCACTGATTCCATTCCAGATGTTTCCATACACTGTGGCATTACTCCCCAATACGTGAACATTTCCAGAGACGGTCAATGTCTCGGTCGGTACAGTTGTCGCTATACCAACTTTTCCGTTAGATGCAATACGCATACGCTCAGCGTTTTTTGTTTTGAATCGAATGTTTTGGTTAGAACTCGAAGTGCTCGCGCCATACACCTCGATGGAGCTTACATTGGAAGCAGTTGGACCGGATTTAAGAGTGAGTACATTTGATGTACTGTCTCCACCATATCTATCTGCATGAACTGTGACACTCGACGCCGATGAAACGACATCCGTCACGAGATTTGTTGTTGCCACATTTCCTAAAACTGTGAGAACATTCTCTGCATCTATGTTTGCAAAAATACTGGCACCTATCGAGAGTGTATCCTTGGGTGACGTGTTCGATATACCTGATGGCGCTGTACCCGTCGTTCGTATGGCACCCATTTGAACATTACTATTGATGATCACAGGTACTTCAGCTCCGGGGTTCATCGTGAGCAAACTACCAACTTGTAAACCCCCAGGACCCACAAGAAGACGTTGTGTGTAGAGATTGCCACTCGAGTGGAATACATTTGACCCGGTATCTTCGAGGTAAACATTCGATCCCACATCGATGGTGTGTACGGGATTTGTATTCGAAAACCCAACATTTCCATCGGTGTACAACTGACCAAACACGTGGAGGTTTATGGTGTTAGAGTCAAAGGTGATCGTTGTATCCTCTGGTCCAATAAAGGATCGTGTCAACACAAATTCATTCTCAGACATATCGTAGCCGAAGACGAGATTCGCTTCATTGGTATCTTCACTCATGATGAGTGCTGTATCGAACGTACCCGCACCATTGTTTTTACCCATAAGAATCACTGGATCCTGGACAACAAGATTCTGTACGGTTTGGTAAATCGTCGTATCAGTGACAAAAACATTACCAAAGACATTCATATCACCGTATAATTTAAACTTGCCATTCTCGACTATCACGTCACCATTTTTGAAAACAGCGACATTCGATCCAACATTTGTGGATGTACCAACTGAAAGTTTTGTATTTACATTCACATTGGTTGCTACCATATCACCACTCACTGTCAAGACATTCGACCCAATACTATCCACCTTAAATTTCTGGTTAGTGGTTTGTAAGATGTTTGAGGCGATCACATTTGTCGTGGCTAAATTACCACGAACAGTCATCAAGTTTGTAGCATTTCTGTTAATCACGACATTGCTGGTACCAACCTGAAAATCGTTCACAGGGATTGCGCCTACACCGATTTGTGTACTTGTCAAACGAACGACATTACTGAGCCCAGTCACCTTAAAATCCGTTTGATTGGCTGTAATCTTCCCGGGTACAGTGAGAATCTTAGTTTCAACGCTATTCGAAGCAGTAAGATCATCGACATCGATCTCAGAAGTGATGATACTTCTGACCGATGTCAAAACATCCTGTTCTACTGGGTCTGCATCAAGACTCGACACGAAAATTTGGTCGAAACGAACTGTTCTACCCATATACTTTAGTTACCGAATAAAATTCCAGCTAAACCATCCTTGATCCTGAGAACGTTGTAGTTCACTGCGTATATGAAAATGGCTTGATTTGAAGGTCGATTGAGACCCTTCTCTACACCACGTAAAATGAGTTTCGCATTGTCGAGACGACTGAAGTTACACGAACCAGAGGGGTTGTACTCAGAAGCATTCAAGCAGAAGTGGTACCCAAAGTAGCGTGTATAAAGAAGTACTTCAGTTTCGGGAACATATTCACTGGTACCGTAGGAGGACTTGAAATAGTTTTGGACAGTATGGAAATAAAGTGGGGACATATTCTCGAGTAGAGGTGTACCATTGATTTGGATATCAGCGTTTAAGAATGTAAAACGATCATTCGCGAAATCATCACTGAGAGCACCAAATCCCCAAAAGAGAGACTTGACTGGGTGATTAAAGCTCGAAATATCTATGACATTGTAGCCACCACCCTGGGTGTTGTCTACTACGGTCGTGAGTTCACTTTCAATCTTCTGCGTTTGTGTGATGATAAAATCTATACTCCGTTTCGTGAGTGATTCACGCTCATCCTTATCCAAGTAAATGTAGTTTCCATAAACCTTAGCCTGTTTATCTATTTCCTGTATGGATGCAGTGTTTGCTTCATCAAAGTTGATTCTCAATTCGACTTGATGGTTTTGGAGAGCGACGAGGGGTAAGAATGCCTTGTGATCACAGAAAAAGAAATGAAGTGGTAAGAACGCTGGATTTGCAGTCGAAGTCTTGTTATTGAGTTCTTGAGACTTGTTCCAGGTATCCGCCATATAGTTTGGCCAGATGTCACTGTAGTAGTCGTAATGTTGAGAATCAACCTTTTGACCACCGATAAAGAGATCTATGGTGGAGTTGTAAAAAAGGTTTGAAGAGATGTTGGCTGTCCTAGACGTCGCTTCAAACCACAACCCATTAATGACATCACCCAACACAGGGATCGTTATGGAAGTATCCGTGGAACTGATGGTTTTGATAAATTTAGGAGCTTGTGAAAAGTTTGTATGCCGAGCAAACTTCATACGGAAAAAAGAATGTCCCTCTTCACTTGTGAGGTACAGATCTTGAACACCTTTAGACACGAGCTGTATTAATGCACCAGACATTTAATAGATGTTCAGATTATAAAAACAGACACTTTCCCTGAGGGAACTCACTCTTTTTTTCATCCATAGACTTCCCATGAATCTTAAACCCACCTTGTC
>Ga0222718_10002820_pt1 | contig 15266 bp, 13 predicted proteins | sample C33_27DmetaG_FD_165045 | JGI IMG/M metagenome (GOLD analysis project Ga0222718, IMG submission 165045) | Estuarine water microbial communities from San Francisco Bay, California, United States - C33_27D | ecosystem: Environmental > Aquatic > Marine > Unclassified | place: USA: California... | reverse complement strand
GCTTCTATCAACAGTTTAGCAAACTTAATCAATGTGTCAAACAACCCAATGTTTGAAGGTATGGTAACAGAAGGTTTTGCTCGTGACCATAAATTCGTACGTAACGTATTTGGTTGGGATATTTACACTTCAAACTTCTTACCAACATTAACTGCAACAGAAGCAATCAATGCATCTAGCTATGGTTTAACTTCTGAAACAGCTGCTGTTGGAGATAAAGCAAACATCTTTATGTGCGTGGCTGACGATACATGTAAGCCAATTATGCATGCATGGAGACGTGCTCCTCAAACAGAAGGTTGGAGAGACAACGAAGAAAGAGCTGACAAGTTCCAAGTAACTTCACGTTTCGGTTTAGGTGCTCAACGTGTAGACACATTGGGTGTAATTTTAACTCATCCAACTAACTACTAAGGAGACTATTATGGGTTACGAAAGTAATACAGGTTTAGGAGTACTAAACCACTATGGTCCTAGAGAGACTAATGAGAAGTTTGGCGGTCAAGCTAAATCTACAGGTAAAGTTAAACGTGTAGAATACAAATTCTCATATGATGATCTCCCTACATATGGATCAAACGGTTTAGAGTATGTTATCCCAGCTAATGCTACTATTGTTTCTTCAACATGGAGAACAAATACAGCATGGGCAGGTGGTACATCTCTAAATGTAGGTTTATATCAATCTAACGGTTCAGTAATTGATGCTGACGGCTTAGATGCAGCTATTACTCCAACAACTGCTGGTGCAGTTATTGTAGGTAATGGTGCTCTAGTTGGCGCAAGTATTGGTGCAGCAGCAGGTGAATTAACTGTTGCAGCTACAGGTACTTACACAGCAGGTTCAGCTACTGTTATTATTGAATATATAGCTTAATTAGGTTAGGGGTCTACGGACCCCACCTATTTTATTTAGGATAAATAAATGACAGTACAACATAATGCAATTACAGATCCAGACATACATGAACCTAAAGGTATAGCTGCAGCAACTGCAGGTAAAGTTTATGTATCAGACGGAGCTTCATCAGGTGACTGGAAATATGCACCAGGAAAAGCTCATGCTGAAATTTATATAACAAGTGGAGCTACAACTCATACGTTAGCTGCTGCTTCTGCTTTTACTAAAGTAAATCCATCAGGCGAATGGACAGCTTCAGGTAATGAAGATCATCTTACTGTAGATGCTGCTAATGGTGAAATAGATTTACTATATGCAGGTCATTATTTTATTTCATTTTGGATGACATTTAGTACAGCAAGTATTGCTTCAGGTTCTCAATATAAATTTAAATTTGCAGTAGATGGTGTAACAAGTCCTCGAACTGTTTATGTAACTAAACCTACTAATGGTTCTGATATTATTGAAATATCTGCTACAGGTCTATTAAATGCTACAGCTAATCAAGTATTAACAATACATGCAGGAGGAGATGGTACATCTTCAGGAACTGCTTTTACTCCATTAGAAGCAGGACTTCAAGTTCTTTACTTAGACTAGGATTAAACTATGGCTAAAATGACACTACTTGAAATGACACAAGACATTTTATCTGATATGGATTCAGATGAAGTTAACTCTATTAACGATAGTGTAGAGTCTTTACAAGTAGCACAAATAATTAAAACTACTTACTATAATATTATAGATGGTAGAGACTATGATTTCTTGTATGAGTTATTTCAATTAGATGCTAGTGGTACTACCTCTAGACCTACTCACATGAAACTACCTGAGAATATTATAGATCTTAAATACATTAAATATAATTGTAAAACTCTTACAGATACTAAAGATAAGTATCTTAAAATTAAATATCTTATGCCAGAAGACTTTATGGAAGTAGTAGATAAACGTGATAGTTCTAAATCTAATGTAACTGTAGTTACAGATCCTACAGGTATATCTATTAATGTTATGAAAGATAAAGCTCCTGAGTATTTTACATCTTTTGATGATGAAAATTTAGTGTTTGATTCTTATGATTCAGAAGTAGATACTACATTACAAAATAATAAAACACAGTGTCATGGTAAACGATCAGTTGTTTTTACATTATCTGATTCTTTTACTCCTGACTTACCAGTACAAATGTTTAGTTATCTTCTTGCAGAAGCTAAGTCAACTTCTTTTGTTACACTTAAACAAATGGCTAATGCTAAAGCAGAACAAGTATCTGTATCTCAAAAACGTAGAATGAGTCAAGATGCTTGGAGAGTTAAAAATGGTATACATTATCCTAACTATGGTCGTATGACTAGAGTAAAAAAAGGACCTAATTACTAATGCAAACTACTAGTAATACATCAGCATTTATTCATAAACAACAATATGGAGGTAAGAAAAAAATGAAAGATATGAAAAAGAAACCAATGAAGAAAGCTATGCCTAAAAAGAAACCTATGAAAAAAATGGGTAAACCTAAAAAACAAGGATACTAAAATGAATTCTAAAGTAGTAAGATCATATAAAGGAAAAGGTAGTAAAGAACTACAAGCCTTTGTACAACCTGGTACAGCTCATTATATATTAAAGTATGAAGGAGGTGGAGAACTACCTGCTGAATTATCTGGAATATATACTAATATTTCTTTAGTAGATGAAGCTGTCCTTAGATATTTTTCAAATCATAAAGAAGAAATTAAAAAGAAATCTACTCTTAAAGAAGAAGACTAATGGCTAAGAAAGCTGAAAAGACTTTTAACTCCTTTGTTAAAGGTTTAGTCACTGAAGCTAGTGAACTAACTTTTCCTGAAGGAGCCCTAGTTGATGGGGAAAACTTTGTACTTAAAAGAGACGGCTCTTTAGAAAGACGTTTAGGTATTGATTATGAAAATCTTTACAGTAAAGTTAGTACAGGTTTAACTGAAACTCAAATAGCAGGAGGTCGTTCAGCATTTTATAGGTGGAATTCACCATCAGGTGATAGTAGTTTATCTATTGGTGTTATTAGAATCTATAATCGTTTTTGGTTTGTAGATTTATTAACAACTAATCCTAGTAGTAATCTTCTTAATGGTGGAGATTATATTGAAGTTTCAGGATTAACTACTAGTGATATTCAATTTGCTAATCTTAATAATCAATTAATTATTGTATCACAAGATTTAGAAAAACCTATAGTATTTACTTATAATACAGATACTCAAAAAATAACAACGTCTGATTTAATTCTTAAAATTAGAGATTTATTTGGAGTTAACGATGGTTATGATCCTGATGTAAGACCTGAATACTCAGGTAGTGCTACAATGAAAGAATGGGTAGCTGAATCCGCTGATTTTAGTAAAGGTGATGAGACTTTTTATGGTAGTAATGTTTATAAAATTACAGGTACTACAATAGGTCAAAATACGGTAAGAAGAACTGGTTTTACAATAGTTCCTACAAACGGTCCAGCTGCAGATCCTGCTACAGCAGTTATGGGCACTACTCCACCTACTCATACATCAGGTACTATTGCTAATGGTACTTTTACTTTACAATATTCAAGAACTATTACTGCTAATGATACTTCAGAAGAACATCGTTATAATTTACGTAATCAAGGTTGGAATAAAACTATTCAAGTAGTAGGTGGTGGAGATGCTATTGATAAAACAGGCTCTGTACTTGGAGTATTTCCATCAAATGCAGATGTTTATTCATTAGGTAAAAACTCTAATCCTAGTTCAGGTGATTATGAAAAATATGATCCTAATATTCTTAAAAAGAACTCACAATCTAAGTATCAAGTAGCTAGAGGTTCTTTTGTTATAGATGCTTTTAGTAGAGGACAATCTAGATTAGAAAAAGTAGATGATGCTAAAATAACGTCATTGCCTCTTGATAAAGAAAATGGACGGCTTACCTCTATTGCTGCTTATGCTCAACGTTTATTTTATTCAGGAGTTAAATCAGATATAACTGAACCTGATTCAAGATCTCCTAACTATAATAATTATATTTTCTTTTCACGTGTTGTAAAATCTCCAGAAGATTTTGAAAAATGTTATCAAGAAGCAGATCCTACAGATCCAGGTATTAATGACTTAGTAGCATCAGATGGTGGTACTATTCAGATACCAGAAGTAAGTCGTATTGTTAAAATTGTAGCAGCACAATCATCATTAGTTATATTCTGTCAAAATGGAGTATGGGAATTATATGGAGACACTGGAGGTTTCTATGCTAATAACTTCCAAGTATCTAAGATCTCTACTAATGGTGTAATGGATCAGAATGCTATTGTACAAGTAGGTGGTAACTTTATTTATTGGTCTAACTCAGGTATATTCTCACTAACAACAGATAGTGCATCAGGTCGATTTGCTCCTGAAAACATATCACTTAAGACTATACAAAAACTTTACTTAGATATTCCTTTCTTAGGTAAGAAACATGCTAAAGGTTTCTATGATGAGAAAGAAAACAGAGTTAGATTCTTATACAATGATTCTGCTAGTTACTCAGAAACTAATTATGTGAATAAATATAATAAAGAACTTGTATATGATCTTACATTACAAGCATTTTCTTTATTTACTATAGGTGAACTAGCATCTAACTCTCCTTATATATCAGACTACATAGAAATACCTAACTTTATATCTAGTGAAGAAGCTACTAATGTTCTTGTAAATACGGATGAAGTAATAGTTACATCAACAGATAAAGTTATTGTTAATGTAAATATAGAAGCAGATCGTAACTCACAGTTTTCTTATTTAACTTTAGTAGGAACTAGTTGGACTATTAGTAAAGCTAACAATACTACGTTTAAAGATTGGGTAACTGAAGATGCAACTGGTGTAGATTATCTTAGCTATCTAGTTACAGGTTATGAATACTTTGGTGATATACAGAAACGTAAACAAGTACCTTACATACAGTTTTATTTTGAACGTACAGAAGATGGGTACTCTATCTTAGGTGATGAATTAACACTTAATAATCCTTCATCATGTTTAGTACAAGCTCAATGGAATTGGACAGATAGTGCTAACAGTGGGCGATGGGGTACACAATTCCAAGCATATAAATTACTACGTAATTATATACCAGAAAATGCTAGTGATCCATTTGATTATGGAGAAAAGTTAATTGTAACAAAGAATAAATTAAGAGGTTCTGGTAAAACTTTAAGTTTATATATTAGATCTGAAGAAGGTAAAGACATGAAGTTACAAGGTTGGGGAACACCTGTAACTGTATCAGATGTAGTTTAATGATTAAATTATATGAAGAGCCTGACAATGGCTTTGTAGGTATACATTACGATGAGGATTTACAAGGATATGTTATGCACATGGACTGTAAAGACTGGGGTATTGAAACTTACAAAAGATATTTAAAGGTGTGGCATGAAGCTATCATTCCATCACTAAAACATTTAGGTATTAATACTATCTATGGATTGTGTGAGTCACCTAAAGCAGTTAAATTTAATATGATGTTTGGTGTAATGCCAACAGGTTTAGAAGTTACAACAACAGACGGAATGAAACAAGTATTAACTAAAGGAGTATTTTAATGGGAAGTGCTGTTAAGAAAATTGCGAGTGTAGCTGCGTTTGCAACCGCAGCTTTCTATGGTGGTGGTGCTATTGCTACTGCTTTAAAAGGTGGTGCAGCTTTAGGTCCTGTATCAGGAGCAGTAGGTGCTATTCATACAGGTATAGCAGGTATAGCTACTCCTGGTCTAGGTGCAAGTATTTTTGGAGCAGGTCTTGTTCAAAAAGTAGGTTTAGGACTTCAAGGTATAAGTTATTTGCAACAACGTAAGTTTGCATCTGCACAAGCTAGTGCTACTAAACAAGCAGCAGAAGAACAAATGCGTATTAATCAAATGCAAGAACGAATACGATTAGTGCAAGAACGTAGACAACGTTTAGATATTGTTAGACAACAACGTATCCAACAAGGTACTATGGTAGCAGGAACTGCTGCATCTGGTTTAGGTATGCAAGGTACATCAGGTTTCTTAGGTGCTACAGGTGCTATACAAACACAAGCTACTGCTAATTTAGAAGCACTTAATATGGCTTCAGGAGCTTCTACAGCTATATCTAGAGCAAGTCAAACAGCTGCAGATTATCAATCAAGAGCTAATTTAGCATCTGCTAGACAAACACAGTGGGAACAAGTAGGATCTTTAGGTGGTAAAATGTATGATAAAGGTCCTGAAATATTTGACTTTACTAAATCAATCTTTAAGACTGCTTAAATATGCTAGATAATAATTTCAAAGTAAATGACTCATATATACCTGAAGGTACTATATTAAATCCTTATAAGCCTAAGGCTCCGTTAGTACCTGATACAGATAATGATGCTTTTTATGCATCTGTATTATCTCAATCAGAAGATCCTGTAGGTGTATATGAAGCTATTGAAATGGAAAGAAAGTCTAATGAAGGTTACTCTAACATAGTAACTAACGTTAGGGACTTCTATAGAAAACAAAAAGATAGTCAAACTGCATTATTAATTGAAGAAATTATTGCAGATCAATCTATAGATTTAGAATCTAAAAAACAAATACTAGAAAGTTATACTTTAGGTACAGATTCTTTTAATTTAAAAGATGAATATTTAAATTTTTTAACTAACTCTAGATTAGCAGATCTTCCTGGTGTTACTGATGATGATATTCAAGTATTAGATCTTAAAATAAGTAAATTAAAAGCAGAGCAAGCGTTAGAATCTGTAGTAGATGCTATTAAAACTGAAAAAGTTTCTAATAAACTACCTGAAATATCTCCTACTACTGCTAAACAAATTAATTATTTTGTAAAAAATTTACAGAATATAGGTACAATGACTCAAATAGAAGCTGCAAATGCCTGGCAACTTATATTTAATCTTGTTCCATTATTTTTAGAAGTTTCTGGAACTGCTGCTTATCAAGGAGCTTCTGCTTTAGGTAATAAAGCTGATATAGATTTCCTTAAACGTGCTTATCCTAGTGTAGATTGGGAAACTGCTAGACAAAAAGTTGGTACACTTTTAAAAAGTGAAGAGTATGCTCAGTATTTAAATGAAATAGCTACTGAATATTTTCCAGATTATAAACCAGAAGATGCAGAAAAAGGTATTGTAGGTACTTTTGGTAAAGTAATGCAAAATATATTTCATGGAATAGGTAAAATTACTACTCCAGATGATCCTACAAAAGGTCAAACTATTGCAGAACTTATTGCATTTATGTTTCCTTATTATAAAAAGGCAGTTAAAAAAGGTTATCAGTATGCAGGTGAAAAAATTACTGGAACTATTAAAGAAACTATAAAAGAAGCTGAAGTTAAATCAGCAAAAGTAACAGCAGAAGAACAACGTTTTCAAAGAGCTAAGATTGTTAGAGAAGAAGCAGATCTAGAGGTACCTTATAAACCTACTGCTAATAGATATAATCCTTATAAACCTAAAAAGAATTCTCCATTTGTAGAAGCTGCCGAAACTAATCCTAGATTTACACATGACTTAGCTAATATACTTATGGAAGATGTATCAGGTAAAGCTTGGGAAGCTCTTAAAATAACTCCTGAACAATTCTTAATGAACTATTATGGTCCTAGAATTTTTGATGTAGAACAAGCTAGAGCTAGTTTATACGATGCTACAGATGCTATTAATTTAAAACTAACTAATGATCGTTTAAATTTTTATAGACAACAGAATAATATTGATAGTGTTTTTTTAGATGTACCAGAAAGACTTCAGTATAGTACTTATACTATCCAAGATATAGGAGGAATTCTACATGATCCTTCTATTAGAATGATTAACTCTGATTTAGTTGTTAGAGGAGATGGTGTTAATCTTTATACATCTACTTCTTTTAGAAAAGCGAATGGAGAGTTCTATACAAATCCAAGAGAAGCTCTTATTTATGCTAGAATTATAGAAAATACATTAGCTAAAGCTAAAGAAGGTAGAGAATTAACTACTTTAGATGACCTTACTATTGAAGCTTATGATCTTGAAGGTAATATTATATCAGATTTATCTAGATCTATTGATGATTTTGCTAAAGATATAGAAATAAATCCAGGAGCTACAGGACTTTATAATATTAAATGGCAACGTAAAGGTGATTTTACTGAAGTTATTAGAGATAGGTCTACTGGTTTTGGTAATACTAGTTATTTAGAATGGAAAGGTTTAGCTTCTTTAACTAGACCTCTATATACAAGCTCTAAAGATTTGTATAATATGTTCTTTAATTATGGAGCACTATCAAAAGAGTTCCAAACTACTAAAGATATAGCAGGTTTAAAAGGTTTAAACATTTTAGATAGAGAACTTAAAGAACTAACTGAACTTTCTACTAGACTTAGAGGAGATTTTAATAGAGATCTCCGTCATATCTTAGAACGAAAAGCTAGATACTACCATTATAATGTAGTTAAACCTAACTTTACTATGTATAGTAAATTAACTAAAAAAGATCTTGTTAATATATTAGGTTATACTCCACGACCTGCTTTATTAAATGATTTATTCTATGCTAATAATTTATTAGAAGACATTAACTATTTTAAATGGCAAAATAATAACGTATATGAAATTAATAGGATGCTTAAAGCAGGGTATAATAACCATGTTACTATCCCTGATCCTACTACAGGCACTCCTATTAACTATATGGTTAAATCTCCTGAAGAATCTTTACGTTTAGATCCTACTAGCTTTACTCAGGTACTAGATTTAGCTACTAAAACTCCTGTAGATTTTAGTCCGTCTCTTTATAGATTTGATAATGGTAAACATTATATTGTAGATCCTGCAGGTGTACCTTATAAACAGATTTTACGTCTAGGTACACAGTATAGTGATAGTAAATTTATTGAAGTTCTTGATCCAATACTACAAAAAACAAAAGAAGTACCTGTTACAGCTAAATATGATTACATAGCTATAGGTTTAGATACTAAACTAGGTAATGTACCTTCATATATTATACCATTTAAACCTCACTATATGCCTAATATAGTAGATGGTACTGTATTTCTTAGAAGATATCCTAAATACTCTAAATTAAATGGAGTTGTTAGAGATTTATCTAAAGAAGCTGACGATGTAATTGTAAAAGAACATAAAAACTTTAGAGAAACTGTAGGTGCATTTAATGATATGAGATCTGCAGAACTTTATAAAGATAAAGAAGTTTTCAATATGGAAACTATGGTAGAAAAAGATGCATTTATCTATAAAGTAGAAAAAGGAGATGAGTTTTCTTTTTCAGATCTTAACGAGTTTACTAAATTACAAGAGGCTGCATTAAAAACTTCATCAAGACGTGGTGATCACCTATGGACAGCCTTATATAAAGATCCATTAGAGTCTATGATTGAAACATCTAGACTTGTAGGTACTAGAAGTTTCTATCAACAAGTACTTGAACAACAAAAGGTAGGTTGGGTACAGAAATGGAAGAATGATCCTCGTGTATCTATAGAAAATAACCCTGAGTTATTAACTAGAAGTCAAAAAGCTGCCTCTAGATTTGCAGAAAGAGATCCAATTGATTTAGAAATTGCTGAACATGATGCATTCCCTTTAACTAAAGAACAAATTAATCCTACTACTAATTCAAAAGAGAATAGACTAGCTGCTACTCAAGCAATTAGAGAGTGGGAAGCATTAACACAATTAGTAAATGGTTTCCCAGATGAAGCTATGGCTAAGATTATGGTTAATATAGCACAATTACTAGAAAATATAGGACAATCTACTAAAGTAACTCCTCTTGAAAAAGCAGGTAATGCTTTACAAAAACGTCCAGGTATGATAGGAGATACTGCAAGAAACTTTGTTACTACTTCTCTTGTTATATACTCAGCTTTTTGGAAACACTGGATACAACAGCCTATTATGGGGCTTGGTTATTTAACTGTAACAGGTGGTTTTAAACCTAGTACAATTAGTTTAAGATTATATAATGCTATGTCTACTTTAGCTTATGCTACTATAGATTCTAGTTTAATTAATAAAGCTACTAAAGTAGTAGGAATAGATACTGCTAAATATAGAGATCCTTATAGACAAAAAGCATATGAAGCTATGGTATCTAATTGGTCTAAAGATCCTGTATTTAAAAATACTAAAGGATTTAAACGTACATTTGAGCAGTCTGCTTATTTATATGAATCTTTATATAACAGAGGTGTATTTAATTTAGCAGAACACACCTTAGCTAAAGGATTATTTAATAATAAAACAGTAACTTTAGATGCAGGGGCTTTATCTAGAGGAGTAACAGGAGTCTCTGACTTTTTCTCTAAAGCTTCTGTACAAACTGGTGAGCATATTCATAGAGTTATTGCAGCTGAAGCAGCTATAGAAATATGGGAAGCTGAAAATCCAGGGAAGTCTTGGCATAAAAATGAAAAAGCTATGGATACTATAGCTCAATATACAAGACAAATGACACAATCTATGGATAGAATGGCATCTAATACATTCCAACGTGTAGGTGTTATGAAGTATATATCACAACTTCAAACATTTATGGTAAGATTAGCAGAACAATTATTAATACCTGATGCTACTCCATTAACTAGAAAACAAAACTTACATCTACTAGCATTTAATACTGCTTCTTTTGGTGTATCAGGATTAGGTATGTATGGTATACCTGCTGGAATTATATTATATTTAGTATCAGAATTAGTAGGTGAAGATGCTGCTGATATGTTAGATAAAGGAATAATCTATGATATGGCTTTAATTAGCATGTTAGATTCTATATTCCCTACTTATAAAACAGATCCTAAAACAGGAGAGTTTGTATTAGATGAAGATGGTAATAAACAACAAATTTATACTACAACAAGACCATCTAAATACTTAAATCCATTAGGAGATTCAGAAGATGTTGGTTTATTCTATACAGATTTTATAAAATTAATTGCAGCTTTTGGTGGAGTAGGTGATCCAAATGATATTAATAACGTAGCTTTACAACATCTTAAAAAATCTTATGCTAACGTAGATTTATTAATATCTTCATTAGGTTTAGAAAAACAAACTGATGATCAAATTATGGCAGGTCTAGAGGTCTTTGCTAAGTTTACAGGTTTTGGTAAGACTATGTTAAACTTATTCTTATACGATACTTTAAATCATACACGTCATACATTACAAGGTCAAGCTACAGGAGCTGCTGTTTCAAATGTAGATAGAATACTAACAGGTTTATTAAACTCACAACCTGAAGAAGTAACTTCACAGTTTAAAACATTACGTAGATTTAGAGGTAATAAACAATTAATTAAAGAACTAGCTAATGAAACTTTTGATGCTCTTAGATTAGGTATGGGTACTCAAAAAATGACAGCAATGGAGATTAAAGAAGCTATAGGAGCTGTTGCCTGGCATTTAAAAAATACCCATAACTTAAAAAATAGTGATATGGATTTATTCTGGTCTCAAATAGATACTAGAAATAATCAATTGTCTAGATCTATTAAATCTAATATTATGCAAGAGCTTGTAGATTTATTGCAAGTTGAAAAAGATAATATGAATCCAGATGATCAAGCAGCTATTGAATTAATATTAAGAAGAATACAAGAAAATCCTAATGCTCACCCAGATTATGAATATGTATTACAAAGTATTAAGAATAGATCTAAAGGTGATATAGGAGCAACAGAAAAGATTTATAAATTTAAAGAAAAACTAAAAGAAAAAATAGCACCAGCTATTGAAGTAAAACCAGGAGACTAATAACATGGCAGAGTTTGATACAACTAAAACAGAATCCCAATACTATGGTATAAGACCTACACAAGGAGTAGTTACTCCTGAGGCTGCATACTATGATCCTAATTCTATAGGAGGTATAGCAGAGTTAGTAGAAGGTGGTCTTGATATTGGAGATAAATATAATACTATTAGAGTAGGAGAAGAAGCTGAAGCTACTGCTATGGAATTAGCTGATCAATACTATCAACAGTCTACTGGTCAATTTGAACAAGGAGTAGATGTAGGTAATCAACGTCTTGTTAATACATATATGGCAGGTGTTGTTAATCCTTATGAATTTAAAACAAGGATAGAAACTCTAGCTCAACAGCAAATAAATATGAATCCCTCTAAAGCTGATGTTATTACTTCTAAAATGAAAGATGTGTTTGAACGTACTGGTGTAGCAAATAGATTAGCACTAGATGAAGAAATGTACAAAGCTGAAATGGAACGTATAGCTAAAGAAAAACAAAATCGAGATAAAATTCTAATGGATAAAGCAGGCATAGATATTACTAATATGCCAGAAGAAGAAAAACAAGTTAGATTTTTTGAGTATCAATTAAAAGAAGAACAAATTAAAATCTATGAACAAGATCAAAAACTTAATGAAGGTGAGCGTAAACAAATAGCTAGAGATAAAGTAGCTGAGATGGTTCGTAAAGGTACATTTAGAGAAGAGAAAGATGTTATTATAACTTCTTTAACTAGAGAACTTGAAGCTATTAATAGAGATCCTAAATTAAATGATCAAACAAAAAGAGATAGGTTTAAACGTGCTATGCAAAACGCTAATAAACGTTTCTTAGCATTCTATGGAGATCTTAGCGCTGTTGAATCTGATAATCCAGAAGTTAAAAATTTATTTGCTAATGTTAAAGCAGAGTTTGAGTTCCTTAGTAAAGAATTTGAAAATGAATTTACTCAAGAAAGTATTACTAAAGCTTTACAGAATACAGCATCAAGAGCTAAAGCAGAAATAGATTTAGAATACTATGAATCAGACTTTGGTAAAAATGAAAAATTAAGAGACGCTGTATTTAAAGAAGTACAAGCTCTCACTCTTATTAAAGAACAATTAAAAGATGCTGATCCTGAGTTAGCTAAAAGTTTACTAGAAAAAGCAGATAAAATATTAGAACAATTGCCTGGAATCTTACAAAATGATATTAGTAAAAAAGATAGAGATGCTATCTTTGATAATGAAGTAGGAGAAAAGTATACTAACTATATTAAAAGTAATATACAACAAATTAAAGAAGAAGCTAAAGCTGCTGGTATAGATCCTGTAGTTTATAATGTACTTAAACAAGAACAAGATTGGATTTCTTCTAAGAAAAGTGAAGTTCGTTTTAATAAATTAGATACAGAATTAGAACAGTTAGCTATGTCTCCAGTATCTAACATATTACTAGATGGTCCTTCTGATTATAAAGAATCTTTAAATAAAAACTTAGAGTTTTATAAATCAGGTATTAATTATTATATGTTAAATACTTATGATGAGATTCCTAATAAAGTAGGTATGACTAAAGATGGTATGTTAGTATCTAAAATGACAGATAATTCTATGTTAGCTCAAACATTTGCTAATGATTTAGAACGTATTAATAATTTTATAACTGTTGTAGCTAAGATGAATAATGTAGAACCTTCTACTGTAGCAGAAAAAATTCTTAATGAGGAGTTCCCTTCTATAGCAGGTAAAGGATCTGAAATAGTACAAGTAAATTCTCAACAAGAGTGGAAAGCTTTAAAACCTGGTACTAGATTCATGTTACCTAATGGACAAATAGGTACTAAACAAGCAGGAGTAGATAAAATTGGCAAATGATTGGACATTAGATCCGGCTATTCAGTCAGAGCTTAGTGATAAATGGTATGATCAACCTGATGTAGTAACAGGTATTAAATTAAATACTATAACTGTTAAACCTAAAGAGTATGAACGTCTTAATGAAGCTAAAAGGCAATATCCTTATTTACAAGATAAAGACTTTGATTATGTAGAAAATCTTACTGATGATAAAAAAGCAGGATACTTAGAGTTTTGGGAACCAGGTGATGAAGGTCCTCCTGATGGTAGTGTTAAACGTCCTGAAGGTATTGGTATAGATCGTATGGGTATTGAAGTACGTAATCCTGATACACGTCCTATAGATATACTAGGTGACTATGCCTCTCATGAAGGTATTTATTCAGATCCTAAACTAAAAGATATATATGATAGATATACATCTACTCTTACTGATAAACAATTACGAACTAAATATGAATATGAAAAGAAAAATTATGGGGAAGATAGACCTTTTGAACAATGGGCAGAAAGGTCAGGTAAACCTGGTATGTTTAGAGGATATACCTTTGATCAATTTTCTGAAGATGAAATTAAAGAAGCTTATACTAACGAACAATTAAAAATATTAGACGAAGCTAAAAAATATTTAGGTGTTAAAAAACTTAACTATGAAGGTAAAGATGTAACTATTCCTCAAAATAAAGAAGTATTAAATGTTCGAAATGTTAAAAATAATAACTTAGGTAATATTAAATTAACATCAGATAAATGGCAAGGTATGGTAGATAATCCTGATGAAAAAACTTTTGTTACATTTAAAAGCCCTGAGTATGGCATAAGAGCTTTAGCTAAAGTTGTTCAAGCTAATTTAAATGCTACAAATTCATATGAAACTTATGTAAATAGATATGCTTCTGAACCAAATGAACAAGAATACTTTGAAAAGAATGGTAAGTTAATGCCTCATTTAGAAAACTATGCAAAGTTATTAGCAGAAAGTCAAGGTATAGATACATCTAAATCAAATTGGATTAAACAAAAACCTTCTAATATAGATATGAAAACTTGGATTAAAGCTACTGCAAGAGCTGAAGGTGGTGAAGATACTTTATCTTATTTTACAGATGATGTAATACAAAAAGGATTAGATTTACTTAAGTGAGTATAGGTTTAATAATAGCAGTAGGATTAATCTATCTTGCTGTAAGTTTAGAACAACTATGGAAAGGTAATATGGCTTTAGGTCTTATGTACTTTGGCTATGCTTTTGCAAACATAGGTGCATACATGTTGGTGAATAATGTATCCGATTAATCTGTGGAGTCTGGGTAGTAGTATCTCTCTACTAGATCTTTGGGAAGATAAATATGGTTTTCGTGAAGACAAGACCAATCATTCTTTGGATAATGACGAGCAGCATATTGAAACGCAGATTCACAATTAAAAAAATGTCCCACGTATTGTGGGGGTGTAATTTCTCTACTAACATCAAACATAATAACTAGTACGTATTCAAGAAGCATCTTTCTTCCAATACACATGATCAACACCTACTGCAGCATTAAGATAACGTGCTATAGTAAATAATAAATCAGATAATCTATTTAAATAACGTAAAGTTGTAGGGTTTACATTACCTAAAGCTATACAAGTACGCTCTGCTTTACGACACATAGCTCTAGCTACATGTATTTGAGCTGCGGCTTTGCAGCCGCCAGGTAATATAAACTCTCGT
>Ga0222718_10002817_pt1 | contig 15280 bp, 28 predicted proteins | sample C33_27DmetaG_FD_165045 | JGI IMG/M metagenome (GOLD analysis project Ga0222718, IMG submission 165045) | Estuarine water microbial communities from San Francisco Bay, California, United States - C33_27D | ecosystem: Environmental > Aquatic > Marine > Unclassified | place: USA: California... | reverse complement strand
ATTCATTTTATTTTTGTGAGTGTCTACCCAATAAAAATGTTCTTTAAAAAATTTAAAGAGATAATCTCCCCAAATGCAGTACTCTGCACATCGGCCGATATCTCGAAAATAATCCTCCAATGAACACTCATGAAATGATTCGATGTAATTTCTTATTTTAGGAAAAGCCCAAATAGGATATAGAAAAGGCATTCTTCGCATGAAATTGTATGTACTTTCATAACCCAATGCTTTTTCCGTCGATTGTTTAAAGGCAGTATTAGGCATGTCTTTCCAGTTTGTCATGCCCATAATTGGCAAACTGTTTTTGAAATAAATTGAGGGGCTATGCTGGGATGTGAATATATTGTCTGAATCTAAGCAACAAACATAATCTGTACTGCTATCTAAATAATTATCCATATAATAGCCCATGTATTGTTGTCTTACATAACCCTTTTTAATTTTTTTTGCTTCTTTGTTAATGAAATACTTTTGACCGATTGACTCAAGATATTTTTGAGTTTGCGAGCAATCATTTTCATGATCATCAATAACCACAATGTTTTCATGGTAGCCGTGGCAAAATTTTTGAATAGACTTGAGGTTGTATTTTAAAAACTCAAGATCTTTATCGTAAGTTATTGTAACGATGGAAGTTTTCATGATGCTTAATTATTTATAATCAATTCTGATTGAAGTTGATTCATTAGGGACTTAAACTCATTATTATTACAGTAATCAAAATTATAATTTGTATATTTGAAATATGATTCCTCACCTGTATTTTTTCATTTGTTTACAAATGGAGCGTAATCTAACGATATTTCATCTAGTAAAGGTTGATTTGGAAAATCTAACGATGTGGGGAGTGTTTCTTTGTTTAATGTAAATTTATCACTGAAAAACTTTTTATTCAAATAAGTAAGTTCTAAAACTTTAGGGATAAGAACACCATTACAACTGAAGAATTTATCTCTTTCAGCAACTTGAAGACCGCAATTATTCCCATGAGCATGAATCAATATATGGTGCTGGTTTAATTTTTCAAAAAAAGAAAAATCATTTAATTTATCCAAACAATGCACTTCAAGAAAAATTTGGTTTATTTTATTTAACTGTTTATTAGATAATGAATTTATGTAATCAAATTCCGCACCTTCAATGTCAAGTTTTAATGTGATGTCATTAAATTCTTTTAAAAAATTGGAGTAGTTTGTGGATTTATCGTTTTCTTTTTTGCCAACGAGTTTATTTATGAATTGCAACTTTGAAATATAAGGATCATTTTTGAATTGATTTTTGTTTATAAAATCCTCCATATCAGTAAAGTTACCATTGTCAAATAAAGAATCAACGCAAACTGCATTTACATCGTTCACTTTCACGAAATCTAATTCAAATGAAATATTTGCACCTATTCCACCTGATAATAGAATATCAGTTGATGTTTCAACTCCAACATAACCTCCGTCTTGATTGTTTCCATACCTTGTCTTGGGTAATGGCGAAGTGTATACCTTTAATAAATCAGTGATCATTTAAAATTCATATCCTTTTAATTCTGTTACACTTTTTTCTTTTTTTGCGACTAAGTTGATAGTTTCCTTGGTATAAATATTATAATAACTACTTTTTATAATACTTTTGTTTCCGTGGAATAATGGAAAATAATTTATATTTACTTGATTGCATAGCAATTCAAATTCTTTGTTTAAATTTTCAAATTTTGCTATATGTGATACCATGATTTCATCGTTTTCATCTGAATAATAATCACTTTGACATTCATTATTGATTATGATGTTTCGCAATACAATTTCATCTGTTTTATTCGCAAATAGTTCTTCACACATTTTTCCTTGATTTATTTCTGGCGCGTTCCATGATATAGATTTGTCTTTACTTTTATACTTGTTCGCATAATTTTTAAAATACTTAAAAAACTATATCGCAAGTTATTGTAACGATGGAAGTTTTCATTTTTTATTTTTATGATAAATAAGTATCTCAAAAAGAATAATTAAATTTAATTATAATCTCGGAAAAATAATCTTGAACAATAGATTTGCTTTTTTCTGAATAATAATCTTGGTAGTTTCTCTTTGGTCTTTTGCTATTGTGATTTCTGTGAGGTAACTGCGTAGAATCAAAACCAAGCTTGTTTAGGACTTTTGAAAAATCTTCCTGTAAGTTATCGAACTCAATAACAAAATCACATACATCATAAGGCGGCAATAAATTTTCATTTTTTTCAATTAGCCTTTTACAAACAAAGTCATCAAAGCTGCCAGAAAAAGATGCAGTAGTGTTCAGCGCATGGTAATACCAAGAAACCATTCTATCCCATGGATTTCTTGTGATAGAGAAAATATAATACTGTCCGAATTGTAACCCCTGTTTTTCTATTGCTTCTTGACATTGCGAGAGCGTCGGATGGCCAGAAGTCAGTTGATTTGGTTCTATAACCAAATCATTTAATGCATCTTTAATGGAGGTGCCTGCGCACTTTCCTGCATGTAAAAATATAAACCTATGATAGTTGTTATACATTCTTGCAATATGTATCAAAAATTTGTCTATCCCAGTAAGTTCTATCCAGAAAAGCTTGTTGGCTTTCTGCACTTAGGTCACTGAACGATATTTTCTTTTTATTTGGAGTTTTATTAAAATCTGTGTGTTTTTTTGCGGTGTGCTCATCTACGTCTGTAATCATAACTCCATAGCAACCATGAAAAACACTATTTATTAGATCGTCTACTTGTCTAATATCTTTTATTCTGAAATGATCTAAATATTTTTTTGCTAAAGTAAAATGTTTAGGCTCAATAATATCTCCTTCCTCTAAGTTGAGAAGGTTTCGTATTAGCCAACTATCTTCCACCTCGTCGGATTTTATATATTCATTAAAAGTATTAGATTTTAATGAATTGTGCGTTGGTTCATGCTTGCTCTCATCACCTTTTAAGTAAATAAATAAAGACCTCGCCCTCTCAAAAGGGTCTCTCAAGACAGTGAAGTTTAATTGCTCTTCGCGTTTTGCTGCTCTAGCAATAAGGTTGACCGCATCTCTTTGGAGGGCAATGCCTGGGGCAGAGGGGTCTACGCTAACTGAAAAAACTTCTACATCTTCACATATAATTGAATGAACAAAAGATTTTAAATCTACGAAATCAGTATTATCATCTCCTTCTGCCCTGCTAGTGAAATCTTTACTTTTTGTGTGAATTGAAGTGGGCGTGTGATAACAGCATGTTAACTGCCTGCCACACTCTAAAGAAATAATCGCTCTTCGAACCCTTCCTTTAGGTTTGGCTCTACCTGGCTCTTGTTCGTCTATAGAAACTTGATATCTTCTGTTAAGGATCATCATCCAACTTAATACATAAGTGCCTGCATTTTTAGCTATATGATGAAAAACTGGTAAATATTTTGGGTTTCTGTTGATTTTCATTTTTTATGTAAAATTATTGTATGTGGATGTTTGTCTTTTACGCCCTTTATAGAAGTATCTGCGTCCATAGGCAAAGAATAGTTAGAAATTATGGAGCAATCTATAAGATGATTTTGAGGGTGAGATCTATTATCGTAATACTTTCTACCAAAAAATGTTCCTCTAAAACTATGCATTCCTACATCAAAACTAATAAAGCAGTTTTTTCTAGATGCAACTCTTTTTTTGATAAGTTTTTTAGACTGCTTTAGTAAATAATTTAAAGCTGTAGAAGATCTGTAAATTGCAATTCCATTTAGGTGGCCCGCCCAAGGCTCCAACTCAGGAATTTCCATCTTGCCTTTATATATACTTCCAGCAATTAAGAAACTGTTTTTCTCGCAAAAATCAACAACTTTATCAACCCACATATTTTGTATAGGCTTGCTGTCCGGCTCAATCATTAAAATATATTCGTAGTCTGATAAAGAAAGAGGGATCATTGAGTTGAAAAATAAATTGTTTGGGCCAGCGCTTCCTCCCAAATCTGGAATTTCTTCAAGATTCATATTTTGAAAATCTTGAGGTGTTCGAGCATACAAATCATCAAAATCCGATAATTTATGAGAATTAATTTTAACTGAATTTACATTTTCTCTATTTTCGTATTCAAGTAAATCAAGATACTCATACTCTTCACCTTGATTAAAAAATACAAATATATCAATTTTTTTATCAACAGAAACCCTATCATTAAAGTAATGATCTAAGCATTTATGTGTTTCTCCTGAAAAATATTCTTTTCGAGTGTTAAGTAAAACTAGAGTTAGTTGTTTGTTAAATTTCATTGAATGTAAATTTACAGATCTATATATTTTCTGAATAAGTATCTTTTGCCTGTTTTTGTTGTATGATAAATAAAATCTTGAATTTCTCTAGGCAATTTTTCTTGCATAGATTCATATTCTTTGATCGCCAATGATTTGTTATAGTTTGTAGATTTGGGGTGACCAATAATGTGATTTGAATCTCGTATAACAGGCATATTGTTAATGAATGATAAAGCGCATAGAACTATGTCCCAACCCCATCCAAACTTATTATCTTCGAATGCTCGATGAACAGATTGAGATGTTAGTGCATTTAAAACTTCTGGGCGAATAAACCAAACTGTCTCGTCGCCATTAGCTATAACTTTTATATTGTCATGTTTGGTTTCTGCTCCTTGGACGCAGGTTATTTTATCATTGGCCCATTCAGTGTTTTCTACGATGGGATAGTATATACCTGCATTATATTCATTCATGTAAAAAACCGCATCTTCTACTAACTGCTCCCATTTGGCGTAGGAAACATCTCCTTGAATGTGAAATAGAATTTTATCTGTATTTCTGAATTTCAGGCAAAATTTAAATAAATCAGAAAAATAGCAACTGTCAAAAACATTAATCCAATCTTGCTTTTGGTTTTCTTGGTCACTGTTGATAACTAAAACGTCTTCAACTATACCTTTAACTTGATCAACAAGTTTGCAAGTATTTTCGTATTTACCTTTCCAATTAAATATAACCGCTTCAATTGATTTTTTTTGAACTTTTTGTTGACTTAGATTTTTCATTGATTGCTTCTATGTACTCTGGTAAGAAAAAATACCAAGCTTCAACATCTTCATTTTCCACCGCTAGGATAAGCTCTTTTCTATAAATTTCCTCCCAATCTTGAGTTGGCTCATGTTTTTCATGAGTCGAACATCCAAGCAGAACAAAAAATAGCAAAAGTCGCACATAATATTATACACTACAAAACTACTGTTTTTTCGTGACCAACTATAATGTTGGGGTCTACATATATGTCATGCCCTTGCTCGATAGCTTTATGGCAAAAGGCAACATCTTCCATAGTGAAGTCTGTATATCCTCCGATAGTTTTTCTTATTGGCTCAAACCAAGGGTACTTTATTGATTCAAAAACCCCTTTCTTAACTAACATCCAACCCATTCCCACATAATTAACTTTTATTAAAGATTTATCCTTTTCGATATCTTTGGGAGATAAAAACTGAAAATGACCATTTTTTTCAAAAAACTTTTCATCCCAATCTTTAACGCAGGCAAAATTCTGCCCACCTTCCATGAGGTACAGCCCCGAAGAAATACTTTTCTTGTGTTTCAATAAGTCAAGAAACTGTTTTGGATTAAATACAATGTCTGAATCTATCCACATGATATAGTCGTAGTCGATTTTGCCGTCAAATGGTTTTTGGTTTTCTCCGCGAGTTACGTCTGCGCCAAGACAATTTGTTCGAACATAATATATGTTGCAACTATAGCGTTGAGATAAAATTGGCGTGATTCCATTTGCTAAACACGTATGATAAAGCTCTGTCCAGCAAGATAAAAATCTTCCAGAAAAAGATGGGCCAGGTAAACAAAAGATAATTTTCATGATATTGAGTCGCTGTCTATAATTAGTTTTAATTTTTTTGAATGTAATAAACCTGTAGGACTTAGATATTGCCTTCCGAGCCCAACAAAGTCTTCTAAGTTTGATTCTAGGGAATTGTTTTCGTAAGATTGATAAATTAATTCGCTACAATATAAACTCTCTACTCCGAGATCAAATAGAGCGTCGTACTCTGCGCCTTCTAATGACTTGCATTTTTGAATGGCTTTATCTATAACTTCTTGATTTAAATTAGGTCGCAAGATTACAACTCTATCACTTTCTTTGCAGATGTCAAAAAAAGTACTTTTTGTATAATCGTCATGCGTCATTTCACTAACTTCCCAATTTTGATCTTTTGATACGCACATAGCTGCATGAGAGAACTCTCCAGGGATTAGGAGCGTTGTGAGCTTCTTTTTGTCGATAGTTAATATAACATCTCCAGATTTTAGAAAAGAATATAATTTATGATACTTTTTGCCACGAAGTTTTGTATAGTAAGTAGTAAATCGAATATAAGGAATAACATGCTTCAACATAAACTTATATAGTTTAGTGTGCATAATATAATTAATTGTTATTCTGTATAAACTTTTATTCATTTATCTCTTTTAATAGTTTTAATTGTTTTTCTATGTCTTTGATTTCTTGATCAATTTTAATGGAGTAATCTTTTTTTTTATTAACCTGCTGAAGTATTCTAGTTGTTAGTTCAGAAAGCTCTTCTGCTAGTTTAAGTAAGATTTTATTTTGTTCGTTCATCTAGGTTTATGCCGCGAGATTCACAATAAGCTAGAGAGTACCCTGTTTTAAAACTGAATCTATCTATATAAAAAATGAACCCTACTATTACGTAGGGTTCCCAAGTTGTGAATCCGATTTTATTAAAAAGTAAAAATGATACAATAAATAAAGGACAGAACTTGTTTAAACAATAATTGATTATTCCTTGATTCACGATGCGCGAGTCAAAGAAATAATTCGGTCATGCCTAAAAGAACGATATTCATTACGAGCAAAGCAGAATGCTCTAAAACCAATGTTATTACGTTCTTCATCTTTGTTTCCAAATGACTCTGTCAAATTTGGACGACCAATTTCATAAGTCTTAACGGCGTTGTCAGCATTTTTATAAACAATAAAGTATTTTTGATTTTTCATTTTTTTGATTTTTGATTTTAAGTTAAACATGCGTATATTATACTATAAAATAGATTGTATGTCAAGGGTAAAAAAATTAATTTCCTGTGCTTCCAAATCCACCTTCTCCGCGATCCGTCTCAGATAGCTCGTCAACCTCTTCTATATCTACCCACGGAAGCTTCATTATAATTAATTGAGCTATTTTGTCTCCGTTTTTATAATTTTTAGCGCCTAAGGCAGGAATACTCATTCTTACTTTAATCTCTCCCCTATAACCTGAATCAATAACTCCCACAGAATTCCTTAAATAGTGATCCGTATTGGATATACTTGACCTTGGAAAGATATATCCCACATAACCTTCGGGTATTTCCAGTGCCAAATCCGTTCCGAACTCAACAAAGTAGCCATTGCTCATTGTTGTTGTTGCGATCAAGTCTATTCCTGCGTCACCCTTTTTGGCGTAATGCGGAATCGTTGCTCTTTCATCTAGTTTTTTAAATTTTAATTTAATTTTACTCATTTTTGTTCTTTTTAAATATTTTGTTGTGTATTACGCGAGGCTTTCTGTCGAAAATTTTTTTTCAGATTTGGGCTTATTTTATTCTCACTTCTTTCCATGAAACTAATTTTGCATTAACTAAATCTCTAATGTGTCTTTGCTTCTGACTGAGTTGGCTGTTGCCGCTCTTCACTTCAATAAAAGTTATCTCATCATCTCCGAATGAAATATAATCTATGGGTTGGCCCAGGAAACAACATTTCTCAGGTTCGAAGTCAAACTGATCTAGGAATGGAGCAAGTGTTTCTGCTATATGTCCTAATCTAACCTCACCACTTTTCTTTTGCGATAATATTTTTTTTCTGGCGATAGTTTCTTCATCTAATTTTTTTTCCAAATCTTGATTTTTTTTAATAAGATCTGATTCCTTTTTTTTGAATTCAGAATTGCTTGTTGCGGTAATGTTTTGCTGTCTAGATATACTTGACTGAAGCTCTTGTATAGTTCTATTTAAATTCTTCTCTCTTTCTTCAATCGAGAATGCGCTTTCATTGAGCTTTATTCGCAGGAATTCATTTTCTTGGCGCAGACTTTCTTCTAAGTCGTTGTTAGTTTCTTCTTGTTTTCCAAAAACTAAATATAAAATAGCACAAATTGAACAGAATAACAAAAACTCAATCATTTAATTTCTCCACTTCTATTCCAGCTTTTTTTATTAGTTCGATTCCCGCGTTACTTTTGTAGAATTCACTATATACAACTCTTTTAATTTTTGATTGTATAATTAATTTTGCGCAGTCTATGCATGGGGCGGCTGTTATATACATCGTTGCTCCGTCGCTTGATTGTGTTGATTTTGCCAACTTGGTAATCGCATTACTTTCGGCATGCAAGACTTCGGGTCTAGTTACAAGTTGGCCGAAATAATCTTCATCTTCGCATACGTTGTTAAATCCAGTAGGAGTTCCATTATAGCCGTCAGATATAATAGCTTGATCTTTCACTATTAAGCAACCAACCTGCTTTCTTTTAGCTTTGGATAAAGTGGCCCAAACATGAGCCATTTTAATATAAGCTTCATCTAGCTCAGACTGAGTCGCCATCTATTTTTTCCAAAGTTGGAAAGATTTTAAAGATTCTAAATCTTTGATTCCTATTTGAGTGATCTCCTCTTTCTTTCCTCTTCTTTTGTAAATTTTATACTTAGCTTGCTTAGCGAGAGAAACAAAAGGCAAGTCATATCTAATTTTTTTAGAACTACCAAGCCAGTCAACCAACTCTTTTCTATTTACAATAACAAAATCATAAACCCTCTCAAAAGCAATAAAATCTGCATCTCCGTGAATCCAACCTCGCTCTCCTTCGGAATTCTTGAATTCAATCCACAGCCAAGATTGGCTTTGCTTTTTGTTTTTAAGCTTTTTTACATCGAACTTGAGCATCAAAGGTTGATTTGATTTTCCTTTAGCTTTTAATATATGCGTTACATTTTTTATATCATTTTGAAATCTAGGACAAAACTCAGGTGAATAACCTTTTTTTGCCGCTATATCTTCAAAAGAAACTTTAGAATCTTGACTCGGAAGCTCTTCCATTATCTTATTTTTGATGGATTTTCTGTTGCTACCACTTTTACTTTTCTGACATCTGGGTCTTTCCAGTTTTTAAGAACCTCTACAAGTTTTTCAGCTCTAGCATTTGCATCATCTTTGGATTGATAATTTCTATCTTCAATTCTTCTTGAATTTCTTGTAACTACGTATACTGTTTTTTTTGTGTTCATATATATTATATAATGTTTTTGACTAAATTACGTCCATTTTTTGTTATTTTTCTTTCTCCATCTATTTGAATAAAATTTCTTCTAAGGAGATACACTTCATGATCTCTTCTGAGAGCCGTTGGACTCAAACCTGTTACCGCTGATAGCGTTTGAAGTTTGCAGCTTCCTCTGTCTGCCAAAATTTGCAGAATTTGTTTTTCTGTGCAGGTGATCCCTTCTGGAAGAATACCTAATAAATCAACAAGGTTGTTAAAATCTTGCAATCGAAAAGTATTTTGGTTTTCGCTTTCGCAATAAAGGGTAATCTCTTTTGACCTCATCACCGCATTTCTTGCATTACCTCTAACAGTTGAAGATAAAAGTTTTAACGCTTCATCTGAAAAATTAATTTCATTACAATTCATTTTGATAATTTCACCCAAATTATCTGAAGAGTATTGCTCAAAATCGACTGTAGTTAATCTATCTTTCAGAGGGGGAAATAACTTATCACTTTCTGTTGTTGCAAAAATAAATGTTTGCTTTGTGAAGTCGAATGTAAAAGTCTGATCTTCATAAGTAAAATCTTTTGTGTTTGTTTTTTCCGTATTGAAAATAGTAAGAAAAGCCATTGTTAAATCTTTTGGAAGTGCATGCGCTTCATCAAATAAAATGGTTATCTCATTATTCATAATTATTGGAATAAAAATCTGCTCAAAAAATTGCTCGTTGTTTTTTATTGTTGAGCAGTTAAGTTCTAAAAATGGGCGTTTTGCACCATCTTTATTCTTCAAGTTTTTTGCGAACTCTTTGGCGAATAAGGTTTTACCTAAACCTTTTGCTCCAACCAAGTTTAAAAAAGGACAGGTACTTGTGGCGTGGTAAGCTTTAAGGTAAAAGTTTAACTTTTTCTTAACGTTATCTTGGCCTATTAAATGAGAAAAGTAATTATTCATTATCGAAGTCTGTGAGGGCGTATTCTATTTTATCTTCCACGGATTGATGCTCGCTGAAATCACTGGAAACACTTTTATTGACTAAATAATTAGCGTATAGTCTACCCTTCACCCAGTCTTCGCTAACTGGAATTTTTAGAACTTGATCTGATGCAAGCTCTGCAATTTCTTCAATAGACAAGGATACAGTCGGGGTTACCGCTGCTTTACTATTTCGGCGCCTTCTTGGAGTGCCATCTTTGTTTAGTGAGATTTTTTTCATATGACATAATTATGCCATAATTTTCAAAAAATGTCAAGACTTTTTTTTGGAAATTTTGTCCTTTTGAAGTTCAAGCATTTCTTTTTTTAATTGCTCGATTGCAGAGTTCTGCTCACTCAACAAATCTTTAAGGTTATCAATTTCATTTAATGCTAAAATAAGAGCTTCATCGGGCTCAAACACAATTTCTAATTCCTCGTCGTCTTCTTCATTCATAATTTTTTAATATACTGTGTGAATAAATTTAATCCTGTTTGGTACTTCTTCTCAAGTATTTGCCTTTTACCTGGAGATGAAGGCTTTAATGGCTGCCTTAACTCTTTAAATGCTATATAAATTTGAATAAGTATTTTCTTCCATTCTTGTTTTGAAAGCTCTTCTGGTCTATTATTTAAATTTTTCTTTCTTTTTAATACTTGCTTGATTACAAGGTCGCACAACTGCTCGTCAAAAGGTTTTGTGTTTTCGATCTCAATAAAAACTTTTTCAACCTTTGTTTCTATTTGTTTTTCTACAACCTTTTTTTCTTGTTGTTTTTTCTTCTTTGGTTTCTCTTTCTTTTTACGAAAGAAATTTATTACTTTTTTAAATATATTCATTTTGGTTTTGAATCCAGTGATATTTTACATCTTCAATATCAATCGGAAGAAGATTCCAAACTTCGCAGTTAAAATTATTTTTACTTGTCCAATCCATTGTATTTTTTATTAAGTACACATGTTTGATTCCGTCTATTTTTCCAAAATCATAATACATACATTCCATTTCTAACCTATTTCTTCTGAGTGCTTGGCAAATTACTGAAGGCTGGAGACGAGAAAAGTTTTTTATTATCAATTTATAAAAACTGTCTGGAAAATAAATATTATTTTCAAATATAATTTCTTTTATTGTTTGTCCGTTATATCCTATTCCAGACATTAAGACGACATCTGAAAATGATTTGTGAAACGAATCTAAAAGATCATAAAAATAAATAGTGGCGCTATCTTGAAAAATGAATTTTTTAATGTTTTGCATTTTAAATGGTGGACGCGGCGGGAGTCGAACCCGCGTCTTTAAATTTTCAATGATACACGTCTACAAGTTTAGTTTATTTTTTTTATAGTTAAGATATAAACATCTAACTTCTTGTTTCAATTATTTGCAGTTTGTGATACAAGAAAACGTTTTCTGTTTTGCAGATGAATGACCCCTCGTTTACTTTATCTGCGTCAAATAAGGAGAGGAAGCAGACTTACGCTGCTAATGCGAGCTTTTCAGCTTTTGGGCTGAAAGCTACAACACGACTTTTATTTTTGCCATGTAAGAAAACGCGCCTTTTAACGAAGCCTGGCGCCTCTTCGACTTGCGGGGTACAAATCCAATTTAAATCGAATCCAGTACGCGCCCATTAAAATGTAAAAGAACTAATTTTTGTTTTTCCCTAAGTCTGCTAAGCCTTGACCTAGGATATAGGCTACAACAGGGGTAACGATTTGCATAATCGCTTCTTCTGTTAAGCCTAAACCTAAAAAATGATTAATAATGGGCACAGCCGTAGCTACGGCTGCGGCCCAAAATTTTTTACTATACCAGAATGGTTTTTCCATAATCTGTTGTTACACAAATTATTAAAATAATTCTTCTGGGACTTCTTCGTTGACGTCAACTTTCGAAGCTACCTCTTTAGTTGCAACTTCTTTAGTTGCAACTTCTTTAGTTGCTTGCTCAGCTGTTTTTTCAACTTGAGTTTTTTGAGAATCTGCATCCTCAGAGCGATACACTACGTAGTCTGGAGCTCTTTCGTTTTTGTCACGATTTTTATTGGTAAATACTACAATCTTTACCGCTTCGGTTACTCCGGGCATTGTTTCGATATTAATTGTACCTGATAGGTACTTTTGAGATTTACCGCTTCGCACCCAAAGAGCTCCAAGCTCTCTACTGCGCCACTTTGATTCTTGATTTTGCTGTGTGTTTTCCATAATTATTTATTATTGTTATATAAATTTTCTAATTGTTTGATAAATAAAGGCTTTGCCTCTTTTGATAATTTGTTGTATTGTTTTTTTGCACGAGAATATACTCGTTTGCTTGTTTCATCCGAGTAGTTCGGGTTAAACTGTAAAATGCTTCTTATTTTTTTTGCTACTGTTTTGTTCATGGGATTGATTATACTATATTTTTTAAATAATGTCAAGTACTAATTTAAAGTTTTATAATATTGTATAGCCGCAGCTTCATAATTATTGCGAGTATAATAGTTTTTGATACCTGAATTTTTTTCTTTTGTGAAGTTATGTAATTGAGGGTCTCTTGATATGGACATGACCTTGAAGCCTGATTTTCTTGCGTAATTCTCTGCGGTTTTAAGTAATTCAATCATTATTTTTTTATGTTTAATTGTTGACGCATATTTTCCTGGAACCTGCCATAATATTTCTTCAAATATTTTTTCATTCATCATGAAATTTTTATTGCCCGAAAATACACAACCTGCTAAACTTCGACCATCTTCTTCAAAAGACCACAACTTTATAAAGGGTAGTATTTCTCCTGTTTGTAATGTGGAGACGAATAAAGATTTTAAATTTTTTTCTATAGAGTCTGGGTCAAAGCGCCTTCCTTGCCTGCAAGATTGGTTTGTCCAGAATATTTTATTTTCTGGGCAGTTCCATTCTCTTGCTAATTTGTCAAAATGGTCTATTGATTTTACTTCTTTTATCACACCTTTACAAAATCTACCGAATTAAAAACCTTAATACTATCTCCGCCAGCATAACTGATTGCGCTTTGAATATCTTCGCTAATTTCTCCAAGCTTTCTCTCGTAAGTCATTCTATTATCTTCAATTGCGTTCAACTTGCCTTCTATGTGATTGAGGCTTCCTTTGTTTTCATAACTCGCCGAACCAAAATAACCTTTTAAATAATCTCCGTTAAGTTTTATTAGCTTTGCTGGGCTGTCTGTGCATGCAGCAAATAATCCGCCAGCCATAACCATTGTCGCTCCAGCCACTAAAGCTTTAACTATATCTCCATTACAGCGAACTCCTCCATCTGCTATGATTGGAATTTTTTCATATTCTTGGTCTTCAAAATCTCCGTTGTATAAGTTAGAACAACATTGGACGCAAGAAAACATAGGAACTGTAAATCCTGTTTTATCTTTAGTTGTGCAAGGAGACCCTTGTCCGACCCCAACCTTGATTATATCTGCGCCCCACCCGCTTAAGTCTTTGACAGCTTGCGGTGTTGCGACATTACCTGCGATAATTTTTGTATCAGGTAAATTTTCTTTTATAAATTTTATCATTCTTTTCATTTTTATTGAATGACCATGTGCAATATCTATTGTTAGAAAATCTAATCTTAATTTATTGGTTCTTAATTTATGTATAATTGTTTTATCTTTATCTTGAACTCCTATACTAAAAGATATAGTTTTCCAATTTTGATTATTAGCTTGTTCTATTTGTGCATATATATCATTATTAAATCTATGCATAATATAAAAATAATCATTCTCGCTCATCCATCTTGATAAGTCGAGGTCTATAACTGATTTCATATTAGCAGGAATTATAGGCAGTTTATATCGTTTGCCAAATAATTTAATTGACGCGTCGCAATTATCTCTGCTTTCGCATTCGCTGTAATTTGGTATTAATGATATATCGGAATATTTATATGCTTTATTCATTTAAAATCTTCATCTTCTTTTTGTTGTTTTATCCAAAATAATGCGCCAAGTATTCCAAAGACTAAAAAATCTCCTGGAAAAAAATTAAATGTTGAGGCTAGTACTTCCATTATCTAAATTCTTTTCTTAAAAGCCTCCATCTGTCAGAGTCAATAGGTTTGCTTCCTACATCTATGGCGTAAAGCATTTCTATGATTTCCTCTACATTATTATAGATGTATTTATGAGGAAACATTCCAAGCATCCATAATGGAGTTTTTGCTTTGCCGCCTTCCATACTGACAAAGACAGGCTTTTTCTCTCTTACCGCTGTAACAATTTCTTCTGCGCTGCCCCAACTTGCAACTTCTGGAACTAAATGAGCAATGATAAAATCACTGCGATCAACTAAATTAAGATCGTAAGCTCTAACCATTTTCATTCTATCTGTCACTCGATCATACTGTTTGGTTCGCATCCATGTCTCCATTTCTTCCCTAGAAGCTTCATCTTCTTCAACGTCTTTTATGAACGGTTTTTTGTAAGGATCAAAACAGGTTATAGAAAGAGGTTCAAGTTTTTCGGAAACTTCTTCCCTCCAATTTCTTCCGCTCACATATTGCATGTGACCAACTAAGTAACATTTTGTTTTATACAGTAGATTTTTTTCCTTCATGCATTCAGTATACAATATACTGAGCTAAAAGTCAAGCTTTATCTTACTGCGTGAGTGTGGACTTTATATCCAGCAGATATGTTTGCTCCAAATAATAGATGATATGAGGTGTTGGATATTCCTGATATAATGTATGGAACAATTTGTTGCGAACTTGTTTCTATAGATGTAGAAACTGAAGGTGGTGCACTAAAAGCGCTTGGAAATAATACCTCGTGGGTGTTTGACCCTCCCGCAAGAAAAGAAACGAAGGATTGAGTTTCTGTTTTATGCACAGATGCATCCCCTGTCGCCCTAGCTGTAGTTTCAAGCTGGTAGTCAGCGTTTGGTAAATTTGAACCAAAATTTATATTGAAATCTGTTTCAGAAACTCCTGAAATTATAAATGGAATAATCGGGCCTCCAGAATCATTTCGAAGTGTCACGCTAATCACAGGAGGTTCATCAAAAGTTTTTGGA
>Ga0222718_10002813_pt1 | contig 15291 bp, 19 predicted proteins | sample C33_27DmetaG_FD_165045 | JGI IMG/M metagenome (GOLD analysis project Ga0222718, IMG submission 165045) | Estuarine water microbial communities from San Francisco Bay, California, United States - C33_27D | ecosystem: Environmental > Aquatic > Marine > Unclassified | place: USA: California... | reverse complement strand
CCAGCACTACAAAAATCGTGTATTTTACATAGTTCAAAATCTAAAGGAAGAGTTCCACTTCCACATATGTAGCAACTCCTTTTTCCACATAGGCAATTACTACATATACATTCCGGATAAGTATCTACAAGTAATGAAGTATTTTTATTATTAGTTTCTTGAATTTTTATTTCTTGTGCCATTTTTAATATTTATAATTTGTAAAAAAAAAATCAATTTTTAAATTATTTTATAGTGAAATATTTTAATTTAAGAATATCTTTATAATTTTGTTTATAAAATGAAACTCGCATTAATTAGTGTTAGTGATAAAAGTAATTTGATAGACTTAGTCAAATTTCTTTTCAATAATGATTACAATATTATTTCTACCGGTGGGACATATAATCACATTGTAGATAATATTCAAAATGGAAATATAGAATTAAATGATGTAGATTATACTAAGAGAATTAAATCTGTTAGTGATTTCACTGGTTTTCCTGAAATATTAGGTGGAAGAGTTAAAACTCTTCATCCCAAAATATACGGAGGTATTTTGTATGACCCTACTATATTAGAACATGTAGAAGATTATGATAAATTTAATAATAGTATGTATAATTTAGAGAAAATAGATTTAGTAATAGTAAATTTATATCCTTTTAATATAAAAAACGCAACAGAAGAAGAAATAATAGAAAAAATAGATATTGGAGGTGTAACATTAATTAGGGCAGCAGCCAAAAATTATAAAAATGTTCTAGTTTTAACAGATCCAAGTGATTATCAGCAGTTAATGGATTCTTATCAATATATAGTATCTTTAACACTTCTACGAAAAGACTTAGCCTTAAAAGCATTCCAACATACTGTAGAATATGATCAAAATATAGTTACTTATTTCGACAAGCGGATTAAATTTAGGAAATATATTGAACAAACACCAATTAAATATGGATGTAATCCATATCAAACAAATGCGTTTATTTCTACCATTGACAATAACAAATTACCTATTGAAGTATTGAATGGTAATCCTGGATATATTAATTATTTAGACGCATTTAATTCTTGGCTTCTGGTTAACGAAGCAGAAAAAAACTTAGGATATATGACTGCTACATCATTTAAACATACTGCTCCTGCTGGAGTAGGAACTTCAAGGGGGGTGATAACAAACTTAGAGAAGGTATTATATGATTTGGAGAAATATACTGACGTTGATTTGAATGAATCGCATAGTGGTAGGGCATTTGTTAGGGCCCGTAATTGCGACCCTCTTTCTTCATTTGGGGATTTTATAGCGATTAGTGGTATAGTAGATGAAACTTGTGCTCGATTAATTAGAAGAGAAGTGAGTGATGGTATAATAGCGAGAGGATATACAGAAGAAGCTTTTAATATGTTAAAACAGAAGAAAGGAGGAAAATTTACTATTATAAAGGGAGAATGGGATATAGATTATAATAGAGTAGAATATAGGGAAATAATGGGTGTGGCTGTATCTCAAGATTGTAATAGTGAAAAGATATTAAATGATTATTTTGAGAAAGTACCAACGGAAAATAGGGAAATAAGTAGAGAAAAGAAGGAAGATTTAATATTGGCTACCATAACATTAAAATATACTCCTTCTAATTCTATAACAATTGCGAATGAAGGACAAGTTATAGGTATAGGTGCTGGACAACAAAATAGAGTTGATTGTATTAAACTGGCTGGAAATAAGGCAAATGTGTTTAATTTGAAGAGACATCCTAAGTCAATTGCGTTATTAGATAAATTTAAGAACGGAATAAAAAGACAAGATAAGGTGAATGCAGTTATAAAATATGTAAATGGGGATTTTACGGAAATAGAATTGGAAGAATGGCGGAAATTATTTATGGATGATGTGGAATTATTAACAGAAGACGAGAAGAATAAATTTTTGAATGAGAATATGACGGAATTAGTTTTAAGTTCTGACGCTTTTTTCCCTTTTAGAGATAATATAGATTATGCCGAAAGATATAATGTAAAATATATCTTAAATCCTGGAGGAAGTATACAAGACGAAGGAGTAATAAATGCGTGCAACGAATATGGAATGTATATGGCAATTTCTGGGAGAAGATTATTCTTACATTAATAAATAAAAACCAATTTTGAATAACATATTTAAGATTTTAAAGTAAAATATATGCTAATATGTTTAAGAATATAATATTTTTCTGTTTTATTTTAGTTTCAAGTGGAAATTTCATATTTCCTACGGTAAATGCTTCAAGTGGAAATTTCATATTTCCAACGGTAAATGTTTCAAGTGGAAATTTCATATTTCCAACTGTGAATGATGAATTATATATTGATCATTCGTATAATATTAGTTGGTTATCTAACCTAACTGATTATCATATTTATTTATTACACCAAGACGCTAACTCTTTTACAACTAATACTTTATCAACATATGAAAATGGTGATTTAGTGTTAGATGATTTAGTAACTGAAGGGGATTATTTATGGAACGTTCCCAGAAATTTAAATTATTATGATTTATTAAATCATAATTTCAAGTTAGTAATTACGAATACGGAGGGATTTTCGAGTTCTCTAACTAATACTAATAATAATTATATCTTATCTGATTATTTTAGTATTAAAACCAATATGAACGTAACACAACCGATTAGAGATTCAGTGGTAATACCTAAAAAAAATGTAGAAATTCAATGGAATGGATTTAAAGGTTTTATAGATATAGATTTGGAATATTATGTAAATACTAAGTGGCAGAGAAAAATATTAATCGCTGATAATGTAGATAGTAGAATAGATATTTATAATTGGTATTTGGATGATATTTTTAATGATATTGCGATTTATGATTTAAGAATAAAGATAAAAGAGCAAGACACGGGAATCGAGAGATATAGTCCCATATTTAATAGTTATGGTTTATTGGTAGAAAAACCGAATGAAAATAGGTATGACTTTGTAAGTAGAGAAGGAAATCAAATGAATATTAGTTGGTTAGAGGATAATTCTAATTATAATAATTTTAGTATAAATTTATTAGAAAATAATAATAAAATAATAAGGAATTTAGTTGAAAATAAGTTTTCAAATAATTATTATTTGTGGGATTTAGAGTATAATGATTACAATAGAAAGTATAAGATACAAGTAGTAAATGAAGATTATAATATTTCAAGATTTAGTGATACTTTTTTAATTAATCATTTAACTACTACAACAACTTCGAAAACAACTACTTCTAAAACTACAACAACTTCTAAAACTACAACAACAACTTCAGAAACAAGCACTTCGAAAACAACTACTTCTAAAACTACAACAAAAACTTCTAAAACGACTACTTCTATAACGCAAAAAAATCAATTTACTCAAAACAATATTAATATAACTACACCGAAAACATTAACAACTACAACGGAAACATTCACAACTACAATACAAACAAGTACAATTATATCACAAATGACTGAACAAAATGATATTTTAAAATCTACTATATTCACAACCACCACAAAAACAAATAATATACCTATAATAAATACTGTAACACCTTATAATAATATTACTATAATTGAATATGACAGTGAAATAACAAATATAGAACGTAAGTATTTAATTTGGATAATAATTATATCTGTATTATCTTTACTTTTAATAGCTTCTTTTATATTATGTGTAAAAAAATATTATTCAAATATAAATAAGATACACGTTATAAATAATGAAAGGAGTATGAATAATCCGGTATATATAGCAGCAAGTGAACACAATATGATACAAAAGGATAATAATCCTGAGTATAGTGAAGTAAGAAAGGGAAAAAATAATCCTTTATATCAAGAGAATGAAGAAATATATAATAGATACCCAAAAAATAAGATTGTTAGTTTAACACCAAATCTTATATACAATAAAAAAAATAATGTAGAATATAGTGATATTTATGATAAAACTTCAAAAACAAATATATTATATAATGAAGTGGAACAGTGTAATGAAAGTATTATCAGCAATACATTATATAATGAGGTGGAACCGTCAAATGAACGTATTATAAGCAATACATTATATAATGAGGTGGAACCTACGACTTATATTTAATAAAATAAAATAAAGTAATATAATATGGATGAATATTATTTAGAAGTAGAAAAAATATTTACAGATTTAATAAATGAAGATATATCATATCTAATAATAAAAGAACTGAAATTTCTAAATAATTTAGTTACTTGTATGAAGTGTAAGAAAAAAAAACATAAAAAATATATTTCAGATAATGAATATGTGTGTTCTAAGCTATGTGGGTTCTGTGGTATATGTATATCAGGTAGTAATATATGTTTAAAATGTGTTAATTCTGTTATATATTCTAAGATCAAACATAGTTAAAAGTTAAATATAATTAAAAGTTAAATTATATTTCTTATAGTATTTTATTATGATTTCTGTAAGAAATTTAAAAAAATCGTGACATAATTTATAATTATCAAAATAAATATATTTTTTTTTTATAGTAATTTCATTTCCATTTATTCTGGCATAATAAATTTTACAATATGTTGAAACAGATTTCATTTTTTTTATTTTAAAATAGTCTAAATTAAATAATTCATTTGTTTTATTTGGATATGAATGAAATATAATTTTATCTTCTTGTATTTCGATAATAGTTTTTTTTTTAAATAAATTTCCACATAATAAACTAATTTTAGCTTCAATAAAATTATTAATATTCGTTCTACATAATGGGCATGTATTATTATGTAGTAGCCATTGTTTTAAACAGGATTCGTGAAATTTATGATTACAATTATTGAGTTGTATAATTTTATTTTCTTCACAATTGTCTAAACTGTCTAAACTGTCTAAACAAATAGCACACTCATAATCGTCTGTAACAAAATTATTTTCTTTTGCTAAAATATTTTGAAGTTGTAGTGGTTCTTCCATTTTTTCTATAGTTAATAGTTCTATATTATTTTCTTCTAAATTCACTTCGTTTAAATTCACTTCGTTTAAATTCACTTCGTTTAAATTCACTTCGTTTAAATTCACTTCGTTTAAATTCACTTCGTTTAAATTCACTTCTTCCATAAATATAAAATTATATAGTTATTATTTTCCCATTTGATTTTAAATCATTAAAAATAGTTTTTTCTAAATCTCCCTTATGTCCTAGTTGTTTTAAATTTTCATAATAATGGATACTTCCTTGTTTTTCATCGAAATGATTAAATCCGGTAATATGAACTTTCGGATAAGTTTGTAAGAAGTATAAAACGGCGAATAGACCAGTTGAAGGCCATTTTTTATTAAAATTATATTTTTCAGGAACAAATATATCTCTATTTTGAATTAGTAATTTAGTTTTATCTTTTTTCTTATAAGGATATCTATTTAGGAAAACTTCTGGTTTAATTACTAATATATTTTCAATATTATTTTTTTTTTTCTCTTCAAATAGTTTCTTATTAGAATGATAAACAAAACAACTTATACACCAATAATCCGTTTTAGATCCTATATAATCCTGGTGTTCTATATCTGTATTAAAATTATTGAAACGAACAACATTTTTAAAACTATTAATTAATTTTCCGTTTTTTTTATTTTTATCATAAGGAGCATTACCTACTATAATTATTTCATTATCATTACTAAATTTTTCTATTTTTATATTTTTTTTTATTACAATAAAAAGTATTATAATAAATAAAAAGACTAAATAAGGTTTATTTGATTTATTAAACATTACTTTATTAGTATATTAATATAATATAAATTTTAAAAAAATTATATTTTAATATAGGCACCGGTTAAGTCTAATAATAGTCGAATATCACATATAAAAGGATTTTCAACTGCGTCTTGTAAATATGAATCTAATCCTAATAAATAAAAATGGCTAATATTATTATGAATAATTCTTCTAAATTGTTTTTCATTAAATATTGTCTTATTATTACTTCCTATTCCAGTGTAATAGATATTAATTGATTTTGACATATTTACCTTTTACATTTGTTTTTTTAAATAAAAAAAAATTGATATATAAATGAATAATTGTATAAAAGGAATAATTGTATAGAAATAATAATTATATTATAATGTTTATTTATATTGAAGGAAATATTGGCGCCGGAAAAACAACTTTTATCGAAGAGTTTGAAAAGTATTTTAAAAGAAAAAATATTGAAAATGCTTTTATAAAGAAAGAACCAGTGGATCAGTGGTTAAATACAAAAGATTCAACAGGTAAAAATCTATTAGAGTATTTCTATGAAGACCAAGAAAAATATGGTTTTGCTTTTCAGATGAACGCGTTTATTAGTAGAACCAAGGATATTTTAGATATGAGAAAAGATAATGGTACTGAATGTCCTAGAAAACTTAATTTTGTGGAGCGTTCAGTTTTCACAGATAAGAATGTTTTTATGGAATGTAATTATAGGAGAGGAAACATTAGTGAAATAGAATATAATATATATCAACAATGGTTTAATGTATTTTCCAAGCAATTTAATTTAGAAGGAGACGTTTATATTTATCTCAAGACGAGTAAAGATATTTGTAATAATAGAATTATGAAAAGAGATAGAACTGGGGAAAGTGGTATTCCTTTAGATTATCTGGAAGAACTCAATAAACTACATGAAGAATGGTTAAAAAGAGAAGAAGAAAATGGTATTAAAGTTATAACAATAGACGCAAGTCAAGATTTTATAAAAGAACCGGAAAGACTGGAAGCAGAATTTGATAGAATTATGAAAGTAATTAGTGAAATTCCTCTCGGAAGTTTATTATAAATAATATAAATGAATTATAATAAATTTTTTTCTAATTATAATATATAAATATGCTACAATTATTCCCTGAAAGATTAAACAACCCTGAATATATACCTGAATATATACCTGGATGGTTTTTAGGGGTTCAGACCGACGCGTATGTTACAAACCTTATACAAAACCAAGTTGGTGAAGGTAAACAAATTTTTTCATTTATGAATGCAATAATACAGAATGTGGAGCACTGCCATCTATATCAAATCCAATACCAATAAGTAAAATGTGTTTATTTTTTGATGAAGAATTGCCAGATATAGAACCAATATGTTTTTCTATTAATCATTTATTTAATGTACCAATGCCCCCGGGTATAACTTCATTTACATATTATATGTTATATGAATATTATTTTAGTTATACATTAAATACCAAAATTAGCATAGGAAATAATCAATTTAATTTATTTGAAACTGAAGATTTACCAGGATTACAAGATAAGAGATTATTATGTTCTATAAAAGACGTGAAACGTAGAGCACCAACAACTACTGGAATAATTAAAAAAAAAAATAGTAAGGGTAAAAGAACCAATAAAGGTAAAGGTAAAAAAAATAATAAAGGTAAAGGTAAAAGAACCAATAAAGGTAAAGGTAAAAGTACCAATAAAGGTAAAGTTAAAAAAAAAAATAAAGGTAAAAAAAACAATAAAGTTAAAAGTAGAAATTAAAATAGGAAAAATAAATAATTTATTAAATACTATTAATTTATAATTTTAATTTTATTTTATATCTTTTAATATAATATATGGGAAGATTAAGAAATAAAAGATATGGAACACGAGCAGAAGTATGGCACGGAAAAGCAAGAATGACACAGGGAAGATTAACAAAAGAAGACTTTGTTATGAATGAATATGGTTATATAGTAAGTAAAAGGAAATCCAAATTAATGAAAAGTAAAGAAAATCCTTTAAGACAAAAAGGTCTTTTACAGAAAAAGAAATCAAAAAATCAAAAAGGAAAATTTGGACCTCAAAGGACAAAGAATAAAACAAAGAATAAGACAAATAAAAATAAAACAAAGAATAAGACAAATAAAAAAAGAATAAATCATAATTCAAATGGAAAGTAATTTAAGGTATTTTTCAAAATATTTTTTATCTAATTCTTTGCCCGCGAGTTGAGAATATAATTTATCATATTTAGTATTTTTTGCCCTATTTAGAATTAATTTATACATTTTCTCTAAATCTTCTGGTTTTAGTTCATATTTTTCAATTAAGAATTTTATTTTAGTATTAATTTTTTCTTTATCACAATCCATTTTTAATATATTATTATTTAAAACGATTGATTTTATGAAATATGAATATAGTATATTTTGTGATTCATTAGAAAAATTATTTATTTTCCTATTTATATAAATTTTATTTTTGTAGTTATTATATTGTAATGAAAATTTACTAAGAATTTTAGTATATTGAATATCATTTGATGTAAATTTCAATGTGGAATATTTATTGTGTTGATTTAATAAATATGAAGGAACGCAACATTTATAGACTGCGTTTAATTGATGAAAACCATAATTACAATTGGTAAATATCTCTTTATCAAAGTAATCACTATAAGACATATATTGGAAGATAGTTTTTATTATATTAATTTTTTCAAATTCATCTATTTTATAATTATTCATAAAACCGAATATATTTTCGTGAATGATTAATCCTATCATATTTTTATCTGTATTATAAATACGACTTGTGGAATCTATATCTTGATATTCATTCATTATATTAAAACTTGCTGTTAGTAAATATGTATCTTTATGTTTTTGTTCCATAGAATCTAGAATTTTTTGTATATTTTTCTTATCATTATTTTTAAGACTTAATTTTATATTTTCAATAATAGAAATCATTTTTCTAATATCGTGTTGACAGAAGGTAACTATAGAAAGTATATCGTCTTCTGAAATATCAATATTTTCTTTTTCTATTATTGTTTTTGCATAAGAATATAATTCACTAATACTGGGTAAAACGAATTTTATATGTTCGCATTCTTTTTTCAAATCTTTCATTTTTTTTTCACTATCATTATTACAAATACAAATAATAGGATTAATATATTTAATATCTATTTTGTCCTTTTTTCTTTTTCCTTTATTTGGATTAATAAATGAAATAAGTTCAGATACTCCTCCTTTATCTCCTGAACTCATACCGTCAACTTCATCCATAATAATTCCAATATGTTTTAAACCTCCCATAAGACTACTGATACTAATTTTACCAATAATACTTTGTAAATTATGTTTTACTAATTTTTGATTTCGAACATCACTGGCATTATATTCTATTATATCATAATCTAATTCTTCTAAAAGTAATAAAGCAAGAGTAGTTTTACCTATACCAGGAGGTCCCGATAATAATAATGCCGGTTTAGTATTATCTTTTTTATTTTTGAAATCAGTAATCCATTTTTTACATCTTTTTATTTGAAGTTTATTTCCTTGTATATCTTCTATTTTTTTAGGTTTATATTTATCAACTAATAGTAAATTCATATAATAATTTATTAGTATTTAACAAGTTATTATTAGTAAAGTTATAAATCAATTTTAAGAAATAATTAAAAAAATTATTGTAATAAGAAATAATTATTGTAATAAGAAATAATTAAAAAAATTATTGTAATAAGAAATAATTAAAAAAATTATTGTAATAAGAAATTATTTTCCTGGGTCTAATTGATTTTCTGTTAAATCCGCACATAAGTGGTCTACTCCTTCCCACGGAGCATTACAATATTTAGACCATTTACATTTTGCGATATCGTCTTGATATAATTTAGAACTGAAATCTTTATCTATATTATGATTACACCTCCCTATATTTTTTTCATTTTTACATTTAATAATTTTTTCTTCTGGGTTAGAATTACTTGTTAAACTCCAATAATCAGGACAAATACTTACAAATCTTTTACTATCATAAGTATCTTTTGTTTTTCGGTATTCTTTATATAAATAATAGTAATAGGTTGCCATAATTATAAATACTATTACTAAAGCACCAATAAGTTCTTGGTTATTTCTAAAATCTTGTAAGTTCATTTATATTATTATTATATATTTTTTATTAAACAAACATTTTATTAAATAACCATTTTACATTTTATTAAACACTCATTTTATTAAATAACCATTTTACATTTTATTAAACACTCATTTTACATTTTATTAAATACTAATTTTAAAGTGAGAATGGGTGTTCTGATGAAAATTCACAAGATTCACCTTTTGATAATACTCTAACAAAATAATAATTTACTAATAAATATATAGGTCCAAAAAAGAAGGCATAGATAGTCGATAACAAACTAGGACTTTTTCTATTACATTGTAAGGATACAGATAAAGCAAGGAAATCTAATGTTAATATAATAAATACTAACAAAAATATTCCTACTGCTTTAACACCTAATAAAAAATAACTTTTATTCATACCTAAAATCCAGGGTGTTGTATTTTCATCTATTATTTCTCCAGTTAACCAATGTGGACTCGACATATTAATATATTACTATATTATTATTTTTATAAAAATGTTTTGTATTTATAAAAATATTTTTATAATGTATATATGCTAAATAAATATATAGTAGCAATCCCCTCTTATAAAAGACCTAAAACATTAAAAAATAAGACATTAAAATTATTAATTGAACATAAAATTGACCCTAAAAAAATTATAATTTTCGTCTCAGACAAGGAACAAAAAAAGATATATGAAGGTGAAATAGAGAAAAAACATTATAACAAAATAGTAGTAGGGGAACCTGGGATAAAAAATATTAGGAATTTTATGGCTAATTATTTCAAGGAAAAACAAAGAATTTTCTATATGGATGACGATATTAGTCATATATTTGAAATTTTTAATAATAAAGAAGGTAAAGTAATAGACAAAATAGATGAAAATTATGATAAGAAAAATAATAGGTTACATAATATGAAAGATTTACATAAATTTATAGAATTCGCATTTGAAACTGCTAAACAAAAGAAATGTGATAATTGGGGTGTATATCCAGTTGAAAATCCTTATTTTATGAAACCTACTACTAAAAATATTGACGATTATACCACTACTAAATTAGTATATATTATAGGTTTTATGACTGGGGTAGTAAATAATAAAAAAGCAGAACTTAGGACAATTGACGATAAAGAGGACTATGAAAGATCTATTAAATATTATTTAAAAGACGGCGGAGTTCTAAGATTTACTAATGTGACTTGTAGAACACGATGTTATAAAGAACCCGGAGGAATGCAAATAAATAGGACAAAAAATAGAATACATGATAGTGCTGTATATTTAACACATAAATATCCTTTATTATGTACATTAAATACTAAGAAAAAATCCGGCTATACTGAAATTAGATTAAGAGATAGAAGATTTAGTAAAGGGGGGAAATTAGATTGTAAGACTTTATTGAAATCTAAAAATAATAATAAAAAAACTAAAAAGTTAGTAGAAATAAAAATAGAGGATATGAATATTCCTAAATGTAAAAAAAGTTTATAACGAAGTAATCAAATCAAAAAAAATAAAAAAACTTTGACGAAATCAATTATAAAGAAGTAATGAGATTATAAAACTCTAAATCAACATAATATATTATAAATATTTGTTTAGGTTTATAATATATTATATTTGTTAGTATATATGAAATATCTAAGTTGGGATATAGGTATTAAAAATTTATCTTATTGTTTAGTGGAAAAAAATGATAACAGTTTTAAAATTTTAAATTGGGAAATAATAAATATAGGTGAAAAAACTAAACCTATACCTACTTGTAAACAATTAAAAAAGAATAAAGAAATGTGTAATAAGAATTCAATGTATTATAATATAGAATTCGATACTTATTGTTGTAAAACACATAGTAAAAATTTCAAAAATAGTAATAAAATGATAGAGGTTAATAAAATAAGGTGTTGTTTTATAGAAAAAAATGATAAATTATGTCAAAAAAAGATTTATTATGAAAAGAAGGATAATAGATTTATAGGTTATTGTAGTAAGCATTTTAAATCAGAAAATTTAAGTATAGAAGATTATAATTTAGTGGAGAAGAAGAAGGATAAAAAAAATGAAACGGAATTAGTTGCTGAAAATTTAATTAGAGAATTGGATAATAGGAAATATTTATTAGATGTGGATGTAATAACTATAGAAAATCAACCAGCATTTAAAAATCCTAAAATGAAAAGTATACAGATGATTTTGTATTCATATTTTTTAATTAGAGGGAGAATAGACCAAAATGATATTACTAAACAAATTGATAAGATATTATTTTTATCTGCGAATAATAAATTAAAAGTAAATTTGTATTTAGGGGAAACTGAAGAAAAAACTAAGTTTATAGAAAATAAAAAAACTATAGAAAAAGAATTAAATATTAAAAATAAATATAAAAAAAACAAAGAACTTGCTAAAAAGTTTTGTTTAGAATTATTGGAATTTATGGAAAATAATGAAGAATGGAAAGAAATATTTAATAATCATAAAAAAAGAGACGATTTGGCAGATACATTTCTAATGAATATTTATCAAATACAATTGGACTTTAAAATGTAAATAAGTCTAAAATGTAAATAAGTCTAAAATGTAAATAAGTCTAAAATGTAAATCTAAATAAATTTAAATATAATATTAGTTTTACTACTTAAATATAATTTATGGATTTGATATACTGCGTAATATACAAATAATAGTTTTCTAATATTGATTAAATGAATTCATTAAATTTGGAATTAGATTCTGACGATCTTAGAACAGTTGATTTAGACCACCTCCTTGATGTAGATTTAGGAAATACTGCTACTGAGATTAATATAACTCCTAACAATAATATTAAAAATATTTCTTTAGGCAATAATTCTTTTAAAACACCTAACTTAAGTGTTAATGATAAAAAATCAGATATAGGTTTAGATTTATTAGTAAATAAGAGTAAATTAGGTAAAGACGATAAAAATGAAAATTCTTTAGGGAGTATGAATAATAGTATTAATTTAGGTAATGATTTTAAAAAGGAAAATGTATCAATAGATGTAAAAGAATTTGATAGTAATAAAGTGGCGGAACCTACCTTAAATTTATTTGGGGACGATATTTTAGAGAAAAAAAAGGAAGAACCTGAAGGATTAAATAGTATTGATTTAAATGATAACCCTTTAAATATTGGGGATATGAAAAAAAACGATCCTTTAGGGGATTTAAATAATCCTACTATTTTTAATAATCCAGAACCTATTAAAACACAAGAGAAAAAAATACCTGAAGTAGTAATACCTCCTAAGGAAATGAGTTATGAGGAGGTACAAGAAGAAAAGTTTAAATTATTATGTATTTTAGAGAGATTGGAAAAAAAGGGTATTAAAACTCATAAAAAGTTTAGTATGTCTTCGAGTTATGAAGAGATGAAACACGAATTTGATAGATTAAAGAACCAAAGAGATATGGACCAAAGTGTAAAATTCCAGAGAAAAATGTTAATTGCTTTTGTTACTGCTATAGAATTTCTTAATAATAAATTTGATCCATTTGATGTAAAATTAGACGGTTGGTCCGAGAATGTTCATGAAGGTATTAATGAGTATGATGATATTTTCGAGGAATTACACCAAAAATACAAATCTAAAGCAAGTATGGCTCCAGAATTAAGATTATTATTATCTTTAGGAGGAAGTGCTTTTATGTTCCATTTAACGAATACAATGTTTAAATCTTCATTACCTGGTATGGAGGATGTAATGAGACAGAATCCCGACTTAATGAAACAATTTGCGAGTGCGGCTGCGAATACTATGGGTAATAATGCTTCGTCACCTGTTCCTAGTTCTTCTGGAGGAGGCGGAGGTGGAGGATTTGGCGGTTTAGGAGGAGGTGGTGGAGGAGGTTTTGATTTAGGTAATTTAATGGGTAGTTTAGGTGGAGGCGGAGGCGGTGGTGGAGGTTTAGGTGGTTTTGGTAATTTAATGGGTGATTTATTCGGAGGAGGAGGTGGTGGGGGTGGTGGTGATATGAATGACAGCACTTCTAGTTCAAGACCAAGTATGAATGGACCACCTGATGTTAATGGTTTAATGGAGACACTATCTAATAATAATTTAAATTCAAGTAGTGGTAGTAAAAGTATTAATTTAGATTTATAAATTAATTAGACATTTATTAATTAGACATTTATTAATTAGACATTTATTAATTAGACATTTATTAATTAGAACTCTTTGACTTCGACAACTTTTGATTTTCGTATTTTTTAATAATTTTTTTTGCTTTAATAACATCATCTTTAGTAATCATTTTGGTTTGAGGATTATGTTTTTTTATAATACACAAATCGCTATTATCGTTAAATAATCCACTAACTAATAAGATAAATACACCGGTTAAAATGAGTGAAATAATAATATCTCTGGTTGCGATAAAAGCAACAACGAAAATAACAATTCTTCTAATAACTATATTACTAAGAAATTCTTCTTGAGATTCACTAAGTTCTAAAGCAATATATTTAGAACCTAAATTCATAAGAATCATTAAAATTCCCGCAAAAAGTTTACTTTGGTTAAGATCATTTATTTTCTTATAGATATCCATTTTAGTTTTAAAATATTACTATAATATAATATTTTAAAAATAATTAAAAAATTTAAATTAACCTATAAAATTAACAAGCTAAGTTTTCTTCCATATTATCGTGTAAAGGATAGAAAGCAACGCCAGTTTTTTCTCTACTATCTCCATATGTTTTACAGTTTAATGGCGAAGGACCACTTCTAAATTGTTCTTTAGTATGGTTAGTTCTAATAAGAACAACTAAATAAATTATACTTAATAAAAATCCTACATTTAAATCTTCACTAAGTGTTAATCCTATAATAGCTAATAATAAAACAGTATTAACAGAACCTTCTGTTAATCTATTCATTAAATTATTTACTTTAGGATTATTGACAATATTATTTGATACAGTTACGTAATAAACGATTACAATCAAAATTAATAATAATAAATTATATAAAATATTTTGTTTCATATTAATTAATATCAAGAAATTATTTTTTTAATTTAAGAATAATTAAATTAAATAAATTTAGTTTTCTTTAGTAATAGTAATATGATACAAGTTGGAGGAAAAGGAGACAGTACTGATATACCTACCGGAGGAGTTATGAAATATGTAGGTTTTGCTGTTAAAGCACTCGTTATAGTTGTTGGTTTATTATTTCTTTTAATATCTTTGCCAGCAGCCCCAATTATTATATATTTAACTATTTTATTTAATGTTATAAAGTTAATGTGGGGGAGATTAAAAGAATTATAATTATCATTTTTTTTAAGTTTATAAAGATATTGTTTTATTTTTTTAAAAATATTTTCTATATTATAATTAAATGTCCT
>Ga0222718_10002811_pt1 | contig 15295 bp, 21 predicted proteins | sample C33_27DmetaG_FD_165045 | JGI IMG/M metagenome (GOLD analysis project Ga0222718, IMG submission 165045) | Estuarine water microbial communities from San Francisco Bay, California, United States - C33_27D | ecosystem: Environmental > Aquatic > Marine > Unclassified | place: USA: California... | reverse complement strand
GCTGATGATTGGTGTAACATTGTTGTTGAGTGGCGAAGACTCATTCTTTTTCCTTTTGTTCCGGCTCCAAGAAGTACCGAACCCATCGAAGCTGCCATACCCGTGTTGATTGTGCGAATATCTGCATTAATGTATTCCATCACATCAACCATTGATAATCCTGATTTCACTGAACCACCTGGACTGTCAATATGCATAGTAATATCTTCGGTAGAAGTTGTGTCCAGAAACATCAGCTGTGCCTGTACGACTGTACTCATTTGGTCATTTACTGGACCAGCCACCCAAAGCAACCTGTCCATCATTAATCTTGAGAAAATATCCATTTGAGTAGCTCTCAATTCTCTCTCCTCTAAAATATAGGGAGTCATCGAGCCCTGGATATGTTTACTGTATGCATCTATTGTAGATGAGCCCATTCCAAATTCTGATTGGGCGTATCTTTTAAATTCTTTATCTTTTGGAAAGTAATTCATAAACTTTTTATAATCTGTTTTATTAAGTCACATGTCTCGTATTCTTCGATCAATTCAAAATACTCGATTGTTTTATTAAGTGATTTTTCAAAACCTTCGTATGGCAATACCATTTCATATTCTACACCTTCACGATCGACAATAATTGCAAGAGTGTGTTCTTCTCCACCTTCAATAACTGACAGGGTATATTCTACTATTCTTCTATAGAACACGTCATACTTTGCCTTTAACATGAGGTCGATATCTGGCTTTGTTAAAATATCTGGATCGACGTGAATTCTTGGTATGTTTTCTTCATTAATCATTAGAATTCAAAATAGTCTTGTAGGATTAACTTATAATTTTCAACCTCGCCTGTTTCTTGTTCTCTTTTTGTGGCAACATCAATTCTCTTAATAAATTCTGAACCACAATCGGTTAGTGAAACTTCGCCATTACGATAGGAAATCATTGGCTTTTTAAGAATCATCTTATAGTCAGTTCCTTTTCCGTTTTGCTTAATACTTTCAACGAGGTCAAAGTGGCGTTCGTAAAAGTGAATATTGTCAACGTGATGGAAGTACATGCCAGCTTCTAGATCTGGATAAGTTTCTCTTAGAGTATGATAGACGCTTTGATATAGGAATCCAAAGAACGGTGCATCAAATGTAAGGCCAAAGAAAATATCGTTTGATCTCATCTGAACCTTCATAAATAGACGATTATTACGAATAAAGAAATTAGCATATAGAGTACATACAAAGTCTTTATTACCTTCGAACTGATACTCAGGACGATTAAAGAACATAATTGCCTGTCTAGAGTTCTTATCTTTTACGAGAGAATCGATTACCCAACCATATTGTTGATTATTGATTACAAGATTACCATAATTAGAATTGATCTCGTTAGTGTTTGGATTAGTTAGACTTTTCCAAAACTTAGAAAAGTGAGTAATGTAGTCGACATCTCGGTCTCTACGTAGATACCATGCCAGTTCACCGGCAAAATATTTAAAGTTAAAGGGTCTATCCTTAAAATCTGCAATAGGCTGCGATGGGTCAATGTCAAAAGAGGTCATTAAAGATTCTTTGACTTGTAGACCTCGAGGGCTTGATTCTGATTCATAGCCTTCGATTGCCTTAATTAAATCAATAAATGTATCTGAAAAATTCATATTGGATTATTTTAATCTTATATTAAGATTTTAGGGTTAGTTTATCTTCTGACTTGACTTTGTTAATTGTATATGGCTTTTCTCTTGGCTCGATCTGATCAGTTAAGATTGCATCTGCCACAAGGTCTTCGACATACTTTTGAATAGCTCTTTTAATTGGGCGAGCTCCAAACGCCGGGTCATAACCTTGATTGCAAATAAATTGCTTTGCTGCCTTGTTAAACTTAAATGAGTAGCCTTCTTCAGACATTCGATCATTAAAAATGTCAAGTTCAATGTCTACAATTTTCAATACATTCTCATTTGAGAGTTGATCGAATAGGACAATATCGTCTAGCCTGTTTAAGAATTCTGGACTAAACTTATTCTTTAATTCTTTCTTAATGATTCCCTCCATCTTTGCGCTCTTTTCAGCAACTGTTGAAGAACTCTGGAATCCGATTCCTGTTCCAAATTCAGCCAGCTTACGAGCACCAACATTTGATGTCATTACAATTATAGAATTTGTAAAGTCTACTACTCGACCATTAGAATCCGTCAATCGACCATCATCAAGCACTTGCAATAGAGTATTGAATACGTCTGGGTGTGCCTTCTCAATTTCATCAAATAGGATAACTGAGTGCGGTTTTCTACGAACAGCCTCAGTCAACTGACCACCATCTTCATGGCCAACATATCCTGGTGGAGAACCAATTAGACGAGAAACATTAAACTTCTCTTGATATTCTGACATGTCAATTCGGACCATCGAGTCAGTGTCTCCAAACATATATTCTGAAAGAGCCTTTACTGTTTCAGTTTTACCGACACCGGTAGGACCTAAGAACATAAATGAACCGACTGGTTTTTTATGACTACTTACGCCTGTACGTGATCTTTTAATAACTGTAGAAAGGGCTTCTACCGCTTCATCTTGACCGATGATTCTTTGCTTTAACTCATCAGCCATCGCTGCAATCATCTTTTTATCATCAACTCCCAGTCTCTTTACTGGAATTCCAGTCTGCATTGAGATAGTTTCTGCAATTTCATTTACGTCAACCTTTCTACGAGTGGACTTGAGTGACTTCTCCCATTTTTCAGTCTCTTCAACGACTTGAGCCTCTATTGATAATTGCTCGTCTCTAAGAGATGCGGCAAGTTCATAGTCTTGTTCTGAAACAGCCGAATCTTTCTTCAATTTAACGATCTGTGCGTCTTTCTCCAAGTTCTTAATCTTTACAGGAACTTTTACCTCTAATAGGTGTGTTCTTGCTCCTGCCTCATCCATTAAGTCAATTGCTTTATCTGGCAATTCTCTTTGTTTAATGTATCGCTCACTCATTCTAACACATGCTTCAATTGCCTCGGCAGAATATTCAACAGCATGGTGCTCTTCATATTTATGTTTGATTCGGTCAAGAATCTCAATAGTTTCTTCTATTGACGGTGGATCAATAAAAATTTCTTGGAATCGACGTGTAAGTGCCCCATCGTCTTCAATATTCTCGCGATACTCATCAAGTGTTGTTGCACCAATACATTGTACTTGACCTCTTGCTAGTGCGGGTTTTAGAATGTTAGAAGCATCAAGAGCTCCGCTAACACCACCAGCTCCAACAATTGTATGAATCTCATCGATGAATACGATCACATCTTTAGCATTTTTCAGTTCATCAACAATTTGCTTCATTCTCTCTTCGAACTCTCCACGATATTTCGTTCCAGCAACGATTGTTGTCATGTTGATTGAAATTACTCGCTTGTTAAGCAATACCCGAGCAACCTTCTTGCTTACAATTCTCTGTGCGATAGCTTCTACAATCGCAGTCTTTCCAACACCTGGATCACCAAGAATAATTGGGTTGTTCTTTTTTCTTCGAGCAAGAATCTGACAGATTCTATAGATTTCTTTGTCCCTTCCTATAATTGGATCCAGCTTTCCTTCAGCCGCCATCTTAGTTAGGTCTTCACCATACTCATCAAGAAAAGGTGTTGAAGTCTTTCTACCTCTCTTTCTACCTTTTTCGTTTTCGTATCCGTCTGCTAATGACATATGTTAGTTTAGTTATTTCTTTTTCTCTATTATTTATCAAGTATTATATATGAAGATCTCGATTAGTTTACAATAGTATCTGCTGCATAAACAGCCGGCAAGAGTTCAGGTTTTACCCTTGCCTTGAACCCAAGAGACTCAACATATCCTACAGCTGCCTTTACTAGTCGGTTTGACTCGTGAATTGGATCAATATTGTAGTCCAAATCAATTGTATTAATTTCAATTCCATTTTCTCGTAAATAGAGAGCTGCTTTTACCGAAAGCTCAGTCTCCTTCCATAGGCGGTTCCACATATCTCTAATAACTGGAACTACCTCTTTCTTATAAATTATATGACATCCCGATGATTCAACATGAAACACAAGAGTCGTTGCATATGTTGTCTTATCTGCCTTGGTTTGACTATCACAACCAAGATACATTTTTACATTATAGTCTTTATTTGCCTCTAAGTACTCCTTTGTGTAGTTTGCTAGGTCAAATTGTTCACCGCTTGTCAGCTTCTTAAATTTCATTCTCTCTAAATTATTTAAGGGAGCCAGAAGACTCCCTTAAACAGGTCATCTTATGTCTCTAATTATTAAATCTCCTTATTATAAACTTCACCTAAGAATTCAGGAGTAATATTCTTCAGGGTTTCAATAAACAATTCAATTGCATTCTCAACGTCATTCGTATGTGCCATTTCAACGGTTGTATGCATGTACTTTAATGGCGTCGAAATAATTGCAGTTGGCGTATTTTCTAAAAAGAATGCCATTGTATCGTTTCCATACGATCCAACCTCAAGCTGGAGCGGTATGTTGTTATCTGCTGCTGTAGTTCGTACAAGTTGGTTAATTGCCCTGTGATTTTGCGCAGTATATTGTATCGTTGGTCCATCTCCACCGTTAATTTCACCTTCTTTTGACTTATTCATTCGAGGTGCGTTGGTGTTATGGCAAACATCGTGTACGAGCGCTAGGTCGGCTCCTAATCTTTTCGCAATCATCTTAGCACCATAGAGGCCAACCTCTTCTTGTACAGAATTTACAATATGTAAATCAAACCAAAAATTAAGGTTTCTCTCTTTAATTCTCTTTGCAACCTCAGCAATAATATAACCACCAATCTTATTATCAAGAGATCGACCCGTCCAATAGTCTCCAATTTTACGGAGAGGATCGTTAAATGTGATGAGGTTTCCAACTTCAACGCCTGCTGCTAGAACTGCCTCTTTATCCTCAATACCAAGGTCTACCCAAAGTTCATGCTGGTCTGGTCCTTCCTCAACATAGTTTTTACGAGTATGAATAGCTGGCCATCCAAAGACACCGTTAAGCATCCTACCATCGTGTGTATGTACTACAACATCTTTTGATGGTGCAATCATGTTATCGCTACCGCCGTGTCTCTTGACCCGTAAGAATCCCTCTTTTTCAATATGTGTTACGATCCATGCAATTTCATCAGCATGTGCTTCAATAACGATTTTTGCAGGTTGTCGAACTGGATCTCCGCTCTTTGGTTTACTAAACACACTGGCTACTACAGTTCCGTAAGGATCCTTCTCAATTTGATCAACATAATTCGATACTTCACGTGCCCAAATCTTTTGACCTTCGGTCTCTTGTCCGACTGGTGCATATGCATTAAGATATCGGTAGATAAATGGAATTTCTTTTACTGCTTGTTCTTCGCTTTTCATTAAAAATTAGTTTCGTTCTCTTTTCTATATTTATTGTGGTATTCGGTAATCTTCTCTACTGCCTCTTCTGCCGTATCAACTACTCTAAACAAGTCAAAATCACTTTGCTTAATTGCTCCATTCGTCCAAAGAGTATCTTGCATCCAATCAACTAGACCTGACCAATATTTCTTTCCAACTAGGATAACTGGAAAGTCTGGGGCATGGCCAGTCTGTGCAAGTGTTAGGGTCTCGAAAAGTTCATCAAGAGTTCCAAATCCTCCTGGAAATACTACAAATGCTTGTGAATATTTAAGGAACATTACCTTTCGGGTAAAGAAGTATCGATTCTCGACTCCAACCTTAACGTATTCATTCATGCTTGCTTCGAATGGTAGCTCGATTCCAACACCAACTGAAAGACCTTCGGCATCTATTGCTCCTTTATTTGCCGCTTCCATAATTCCAGGACCTCCTCCAGTAATTACACCAAACCCAGCTTCGGTAATAAGTTTACCAAATTTCTCAGCCTCTATGTAATGTGGATTGTCTGACCCGGTTCGGGCAGATCCAAATACAGAAACACATGCTGGTAAATCATTAAATGTATCGAATCCTTTGGTGAATTCTCCTTGAATACGTAAAATCTGCCACGTATCCTCAGTCTTTTTCTTCAAGCTCATATAAGTCTTTTAAAAGGGTTGAATAAACAAATTCGCACGATTCAAAGTAGAATACGTCAGTGAATTCTTTCATATTGCTATACTTTGAATGCAAATATTGACCAAATCTAAGGTCATTAGAATCCCTACCGTCGCCGTTCTTTAGCGACCAATTAAGGTATTCTCCATTAAGTCTGCTATAATTTAATTCCATGTTAAGATTGGTTTAAAATAAATTAGGGCCTTCAGATACTTATATCCGAAGACCCTAAAAAGTTTATGAGTTAGACCTAATTAGTTTTATATATCCCTTTAAAATTCAGTAGTTACCACCAGGGGCTTATTGTCCTTGTAAATAACCTTTGTTTTTCTACCATCGATAATTGCGTTAAGTGCAATTTTTTTACCATTCTTAAATTTCATCGTAGTTACTTCACCGTCATTATGATACATCTTCCAAGTTCCATGAGGTTTCCCGTTCAAGTATCTTCCCTCCTCTATTATATTTCCTTCTATGTCGAGTTTTGTGTATTTTACCAATACAGCATTTTCAACACTAACTAACTCTAATCTAACTCCGTCTTCTGATGGTAGCATATCTCCAGGAGAATATTCCTGACCATACGCAAATCCAGCAAAAAACAACATCAATCCTAAAATAAACTTTCTCATAGTCGCCTCTTTTAATTCTGGCATTTGGTTGCCATATTATTATATATCTAGAGGTAACTTTTGTTTAACATTAAGGTAACATTAGTTCAAGTTTGCGAACTTATTTATCTCGGCTATTATTTCAGTACTGTCTCGACGTGGACTATAAATCATTTGCCACAAAGATCTATTGCTTCCGTCCGGAGCCTCTTGAGACTTTGCCCATTTTTTACCTCTTTCCCAATCTTGAGGAGTCCATGTTAATGGAAGTCCAAGATCTTCTGTAAATGTTCTTCTAAAGCTTCTAATTAGTTTTTTCATATTGTTGTTTATTAGTTTGATAACGGTGCTTTAATCGCTGGATGTGATTTATAATCGTCTAAGATAAAATCTTTCACTCTTAATATGTCAATAATACTATCAAAATCATTTAGGTGGTCTTTGAATAGTAGTTTAGTTAATTCCATCGGCTCTCTTGAGACCTGTTCTTTCGCCTGTTCAATATGATTCTTATACAGGTGAACATCACCTAAGTTACCAATCAACTCATCAGGAATCATATTAACCTCCTTTGCTATGATTTCAAGTAATAGACCATAGGAGGCAATATTGAAAGGTAAACCTAAAAACGTATCTACACTTCGTTGATTCCACATTAGAGAGATTTTGCGCTTAGGGAATTTAATCTCATCCAATTGTTTATTAAATATCTTATCGGCATATGAAATATGCTTACCAATACTGCTAGCCCATGCAAGTCTTCTTTCGTTTTCATCCATCTCTCTTGTATAAACTTGAAATCCATAGTGACAAGGTGGAAGTGTCATTTGATCTAAGTCTGAAACATTCCAAGCAGAGACCATGAGCCTTCTACTATCTGGATTTGTTTTAAGTTCGTTGATTAGGTTTTGGATTTGGTCTATTTCGCTTGGTTGATAGAACAACCCGTGACCACCAACTAAAGGGTCATTAATATTATCAGTATTAATCCAAAACTCTCTATCAATACCATTCCACTTTCTCCATTGTGACCCATAGATAGGACCCAACTCACCCCACGTTCTAGCAAACCCATCATTAGTCTTAATATTCTCGATAAAAGCTTCCATGCCCATCGCCAGCCCTTGCTTATCTTCTTTATACCTTTTATAAGCATCACCATTCCAGATGTTACATCCATTATCCACCAAGTACTTGATGTTAGTATCTCCTTTCAAGAACCATAGCAACTCAGTTACCATAGTCTTAAATGCCATTTTCTTGGTAGTTAACAAAGGAAAGCCATCTTGCATGTTATGTCGGATCTGCTCACCAAATATAGATATGGTACCGGTTCCTGTTCTATCCGATTTTTCTACACCGGTTTCTAAAATTAATTCTAATAACCTCTGATAATCTTTATCTAGTTGGTTTGCCATTATCCTTCGTAATCAAATTCTTCACTTTGCTCGAAATCATCCATTCCATATGAAGATAGCATTTCATATAGAATATCATAAACCTCTTCATACTCTTCTCCAGGATCGTTAGACCAACCTACTCCTTCGATAAAGATGTACATGTCGGTACCGTTCGAGTTTTCATTGTATCTAAACTCATAATCAGTCCCATCAACCTCGAATGTTCCTTCATGTGTTGTGTCCCACCATACTTCACGAGGTGCTTCAATAACCTTGATTTTTGAGCTCATTTGCTTTTTGTGTTTAAAGATTCAAGTAAAATATCAACATATTCTGTAAACCCTTCTTTTTGGAAGGCTTTAATCGAAATTAGCAATTCCTCTTTCGAGCTTGCATTTGCCCATTCTTTGATCTCATTGATATTGTTATCAAAATGTTCGATCACTTTGGCTGGGTTAACCATTGAGATTAGCATCTCTTCACTTTCAATTTGACTATTGTCAATCATTTGTTCTAGTTTTTAATAAATGGATTGTGTACAATTTTAAAGGATTCGTGGCCTGGTTTAGTTTTTGCTGGCTCGATCCATCCGAGTTCTAAAAGTTTTTGAATTGATTCTGTTGCATTCTCAACGTTACCATTCGAGTGGTAGTTGAAAAAGCCCTTTTGACCAAAGGTATCTTTTTGTCGATCAGGTCTACGAATGGCCTGGTTAATTATTACCCACAGGACATCCATATGATCTGGGTATGTAGGCAATTCTTCGTGAATGCCTAAAATATATTTGATAGGAATCATGTCGTCATCGATACGACGTAGATCTTTTTCTGCTAGCATTAGTAACCTCTTTTTTGACGAGCTTTATTTTCTTCAGCTTTTGCAAAATAGTAATTGTATGCTGTACGAGCGTCTAGGCCGATTGAGGCTGCATAATTAATGAAGAAGTGTAGAATATCTACCCACTCCATATAGAGCTCTTTCTTGTCGTCTTCGCTCAGGTCAGATACTTTCATGTTTTCATACTTAGAGAAGTCAGTCTTCCAGTATTTCCAAATAGCATTTCCACTACCATCTTTAATACCTCCAAGAGCATCGGTCATTTCGTGAATCTCATCGATTACGGCATGTGTGTTTGTGTGCCAGAAATTCATAACATCGCGAAGAGACATATCTTCAAAGTTGAAGCCGTAAGTCTGTTCTTGCATCTCTTTTTGATGCTCCATAATATCAGCCAGATGGGTTGATGACTCATCATAAAAGTCTTTAACCTCCAGGTCTTTACATTGATTATCTATATTTGCCATATTATTTTATTCCTTTATTATTTTATTCTTACTTTAAGATTTGTTTCTCAATATATTGCTTATAAGTAAAATCTTTTCTGTTCCAAGCTGACTTTAATTCGTCGTGAACCGTACATTCAAGTCCTACGCTTTCAATCCATCTAAAATATTCTATCGTGTCTTGTTTAGCAATGTCACTTTCCCACCAAGATGCGGCTGTTGTACTTTGATTTCCTCCAATTCTAAATCCATCAACAATATCTAATACAATTCCTAAAATAAGGGTATGATAGAAATAAATTACGTCGTCTCCGTGAAAGATTTTCATTTCTTCAGGTATTTTAGCCCAGTTCTCTTTCTTAAATAGCATAAACTGACCAAATCCAAATGGTCTCTTATTTGGATTATTCCATGGAACAAGAGTAATTTCATTTTGGTTAGGATCCCTGTTTAAATGACTAAACCCTACGAATTCCGGTTTTTCGTTACAAATAAAACCATGAAGAGTTTTAAGGTCGATGTGAATATCATCATTGAGAAGACAAACATACTCAGTGGTTGCTAATTCAACTCCTAAGTTCCATGCTGGATTAACAAATGAGTTATATCCCATATTGATAATATCGATTTGTTCTCCAGTTACTCCACTCGTAGACTCTGTATTATTTATGATTATGAGCCTAGCATCTTTATCATCTATCTTCTTGAATTCTTCAATAGTTGAAAAGATATTCTTATCCTTCCAAAGTGTTGGTATTACGTATGTTATCATTATATGTTATTATTAGAATAACTTATTACTCGTGTATTCGACTGGCACATCTACCTCACATGCTTCTCCTACTCTCTCTTTACTAATTGGAGCATTTGATCGGTTAAGAGCCATCTTTTTGCTTTCTCGAAGTCTTAAGAAGACACCAAACTGACAGCAACTAATTTCACAGCCAAAGGTAGTAAAGCTCCCGGTTTCTGATACCTCATTGACAATATCTCTATTTACGCCCGTAAAGTCAAAGAACTCTACTTGGTTGTCTCTAATCCAGTTGATTAATTTTGCACCAACATAAGAATTGATAGAGAATCCAAGGTGTTCATAGAACCAGTTAACGGTAATCATTGCTCCAACCCCAGGTGCTACAAAATCATCATCCTCACTCAGGTTTCCAGTAAGTGCTCCTTCTCTTAATAGGTCGGATGTTCCAATTTCTGGCATCCGTGCAAGGTTTGTGCTGAAATGGTACCCATAATAGTTTCCAATTCCTCTAAAAGAGGTCAAGAACTTAAATGACTCTTCCATTGTCGGCTTAGTTGCATAGAACTCAGCAAAACGAGGGCCTAGCATAGTAAACCAATATATCATATCACTTACTCTGCTCTTTCTAGCCGGTTCAACCGGTCTGTTTAAGAGTCGGTCATATGGGGTCTCGATTACTCGAGTATAGTTTCTTGATTCAGTTTGTAGGCTGGTTCTTAGCTCAGTTGTGCCGTATATCTTCTCTCCTCTTCTCGAAGCTGATTCAATATTATTCATTAGCTTGAGAAGGTATTCCTCGTCGTTAACTAGTGAATCATAAACAATATGATCGGCTCCAGTATCTTGCGTAATTATATTGATCGTATTTGAAGGTCCATAAAACTTTACGATCGCTGCATTTATCAGCTTATCGGCAAAAGTACAGTCCTTGTTATAGAACACATTTTCATTCAGCCAGATAATTTCATCGTGGAATGAACGGTTTGGGTGGAAGTAGGGAACTGATCTGCTCTCTACTATAAAACCAGTCCCAAAAAAGTCATGGTCAGATTCATGCTCAAACTGGTCAAATTCGATTTCTTTCTTAAATCGGACCAGGTATTCTCGCCTGTTCATCTCATGGATAAACTTTTGAATATCCTTAACCTTCTTTTCTGGGATAAGTTCGTACAGCTCTCTTCCCGAGAGAGCTAACATTTCTTTATTGTTCTTCGGTTTGGCCATCTTTATTGTCTTTCATGAAAAAGCAATCATAGCCTGCGACACTTTGGAATACTATTAATGGGTCTATTCGATGAATTGGATAGATTTCTTTTAATCTCTCAACAGTAGGATCCATTAATGGTTTATATTTACCTGCATGTAACTCAATAAAGAGGACGTCTGGTGCGTATTTAATAATCTCGTCCATCATATGGTACTCTGCAGTCTCAATATCTATTTTAATAATATCTGGCTTATACTTTCTAATTAATTTAGTATACTTAACATTTTCAACTTCATCATATTCGCTAAAGTTTCTGTTTTTACCACCAACAATCGTGGTCGAACAGTGCTTATTATTACTGCCGCTCTTGAAAATCTTCAAGGTCTTACTCTTAAGCATTGAAACTGCTGCAGGAATCAGCTCAAAATGTTTTTTATCATATTTGCCAAGAGCATTGTTTTCAATTATTGAAACATTTCTTGGGTCGCATTCTACTGCAATTACCCTTTTAGCTCCTTGGTCTAGAGCAATTTTACTAAATGCTCCAATGTTAGAACCCAAGTCAAGACATACCTTTCCAGTATAGTCAACTTCAGGAATTCTGTAGTTTGCAATAGACTCTTGAATCATGTTTTTGTCTACACCTTCTTGCCCTCCAAGATCGACGTACATTCGATCTCGTAAAGGTCTTAATTGTTTTCTTATGTCTTGTCCTGCACTCATCTTATTTTTGAACTAAGCTTGATACAATATGAACAACTTCAACGTCAGGATTAGCCTCTTCAATAATTGCCTTTTGAATTGGATCGTCCTCAAAGAATCTGGTTAAATTATATCCTTCTTCTCTCAGTTTTTTTATTGTTCTTGCTTTATGTTGACCTGAATATGTTCTAGCCTGTACTGTATGGTTTCCTCTTTCAGCTAGAGTCATTGGGTTAAAATATACGTTAGACGTTACGCCCAGTTCTTTTAACTTTTCAAAAACATATTCTTTTTCATCAATACATCTTCCTGTAATTATGATATCGTCAGAAAATCTAGGAGTAACTCCAATTGAAACTACACCGTCAAAATCATATCCATAAAACTCGTGTTCTCTATTGCTCATAATCTTATATTACTTTATTATCTTAAAAAGCAGAGCCCATAAAGGGCTCTGCGTTACAACTAAATAAAGGTTTATACAGTTGCCGTTACTCTTGAGCTAACTGATTTTAGCTGCTTCTTTGTAACTTCAGTCAGTTCGCGGTTTGCTAGTGCATCACATTCAGTAATTCCATCACGGAACATCATTTGCTGAGGTGGAGTCTTTTGAGTAAGTGCAGAAGGTCCACGAAGAGCTCCAACGATTCCCATTTCTCTTGCTACTTTGACATAACGAAGAGCATCGATTACAACACCACCAGAGTTTGGTGAATCTTGTACGGATAGCTGAGCATCAAAGATAACTGGTGCTCCTCCAAATCCTGCCATTTCAAGACGGAAGTTTGCTACCTTATTATCTCCATAGTATGCAATATACTCAGAAGGCCCAGCGTGTAGGAATGAATCGTCAGTTGAGATGTTACGAATCTCGTTCTGAGCACGGATTACGTTCTCTTTAGAGATCTTCTTAGAAGCAAGACGGGTTTTGTCTTCCATATTCAAGAAGTCTGTGTTACCACCAACATTACGTTGAATATGTGCTTTTACATGGTGTCCGCGTTCAAATGCTAATTCTTGCAACATTTGAGAAAGAATTGAAGCACCAAACTGGCTACGCATATCATCTCCAATCAATGGAATACCTGCATCGATGAAACGCTGCTCCCATTTTGGGTCAGATGCAATAAAGACTGGAATACAGTTTACAAATGAGATTCCAGTTTCTAGACAAATCTCTGCCCAGAATTCAGTAGTCTTTTGAGAGCCTACTGGAAGATAGTTAACCAATACTTCAACTTCGTGCTTTTTCAAGAGTGAAATAATATTGTCTTTCCACTGTCTCTCTTTTTTAGCCGTCCAAGACGTACGGTTCATATCAGTAGAATTACGCAAGCCTTCATCTACTAAGAATCTGTCGCTTTCTGGATAATGATCCATCAGTGATGCATAACCATCAATAACTGGAGATTCATACACTGGTGACTGATTCTCGATCGTTTCAACAATATTCCATGCTGAGTTTGGTTTTTGCTTTAGAGCCTCGCCAAGAGGAAGACCAATTTTACGTTCGTCAATATCGAATCCTACGACGAAATCGATATTTTCTGCTTTGTAGCCGCCGATATCGAATTTCATCATACCAGTTTCGGCTTCAGGATGTTGTGTGTAGTACTGAACACCCTCAACTAGAGACTTAGCACAGTTTCCTGTACCGATAATCCCAACTTTGATTTTGTTTTCTTTCATAATTTTTAAACTTTGTTTAAACCTTTATTTTTGTTTTGTATATGTTATACGGCAATCCGTAAAAAAGTTTCATATTCAGGTTAAAAAAATTCACTTTATGATTACCGACATTGTATTTATACGCTGCGGTGGGGGATAGACTTTTCATTTTGCTTTTTTTACCTCGTTTTCGCTTTCGACCTTCCCATGTATTATATTCCTTTAAAGTAATTACCTTAGCAACATCTGGAGAATTCTCTCTTGCTTTTTGTGTTAATAATTCTGTTGCTTCTTCTAGGGTTTTGACTTTAATGTGTTCTTGTGTCGTAATAACTACCCACATTAGAATAGACTCATTGTCTTTTTAATAAGTTTAGAATTCTTTACTCCAGTATTCCAGTCCCAATAATAGTACTCTCGGCTAAGATGGACTGAGCCTGGTTTCTCCATGTAGTTTTTTGCAAACTCTTCAGGATTCTCGCTAAACCAATGATCTGGCCAGTCTAGAACCTCAAATCCAGCTTCTCTTCCCAGCTCACGAACCTTCGCATTAAATATCTTCATAATATTGGTTCTTTCCGGTTGGGTTCCGGCAAAAGGAGCTCCTTTATACCAGCCTGTTTTTGGAATTCTACGACCCTCAAATTCGATCGGAAGCAGAGTATGAACCGTTATCCTATCAATATTGAGACCTTTTAAATGATTAATATAATCTATTGCTAATCTCTGAACTGCAGCAACTGGATCTGCCTGTCGACAAATATGGTGGCGAATATCGATATTGCCAAAATATGTGATGAGGTGATTTGTTCCTTCCGGAATATACTTGTCCATTCCCTCCTTCATAACTCCAAATAGAGTCTTACCGTCGTTTCGGCTAATATCTGCACCGATTGGATAAACTGAAACTGAATGACTGTCGCCTAATACAAAAGTGCCGGTTGCCGTTTTCAGGTCTATTGTTTTTATACTCTCACACTTTTTTGTAAGGACTTCAGCATCGAGCGCTGCCCATCCTTCTGAACATGATTTGATTCGACTATTTACGAAAGCTCCAACATCAGGCATTTCACGGTTCAAAATATAGATAGGTCCATCAAAATCAAGGAACCGTTGAATTCTGGCTGCTGGTTCGTCAGTAGCACCTCCGAATAGATTATAAGAACCTGCAAATTCCATCGGAAGAGCGACCACCCATACATCATAATCGTGGACATTTCCGGATTTGTCTAGAACATCCGCTTCAAGTCCAAAATAGTTTAATTGTGCTTTAAGCAAGTATGACCACGCACTCTTGTGTGAACTCTGCTTTGTTGAATAATTTGTAACGACGTCGTCAATCGCTATCTTTTTACCTTCTAATTCCTTTTTAATTTCTTGAATCTTAATCATTGCTTTCAATTTTCATCCATTTTTGTTCGCTATTCAGTCTAAAAGAACCAACACACTCTCGTCTCCACTGGCTAGGTTCAATTAAGGACAGGAAGACACTTCCATCATCTCCAACATAGAGATGGTATTCTTCTCCGATAACTGGTTCAAAATTAAATTTAGATGAATAGACTAATTCGTTCCATTGTAACTCCTCAATCATCTGCTGATACTCAGCCTTTAACTCTTCAAATT
>Ga0222718_10002809_pt1 | contig 15301 bp, 21 predicted proteins | sample C33_27DmetaG_FD_165045 | JGI IMG/M metagenome (GOLD analysis project Ga0222718, IMG submission 165045) | Estuarine water microbial communities from San Francisco Bay, California, United States - C33_27D | ecosystem: Environmental > Aquatic > Marine > Unclassified | place: USA: California... | reverse complement strand
TTATATTTCTTTTTTCGCTCTTTACTTAAAAAATACTTTTTCTTGCGCATTTCAAGTTTTTCAGATTCGCTAATCTCTACCATAATAGTATTAATCTATCCTTCTAATAAATCGCCCCTCTTCACAAGACACGTATTCCATTCCATACCGATCCTTAAGCACACGCTTAACCGATTCAAACCTAGTGTATTCGAACTTTTTTGCGATAGCACTTAGCGATAGGTCCGTCATAAGTAGGTACTTAAGCTTCTTTACATCTTCTTCTTTTAGTTTTCTTTCTTTGATTGGCATCGTTATTCTTTCTACTTAACTTATACTCTCGCATCTTCTTTTTTAACCGCTCTTTATTTTTTAGGTAATATTCTTGACTATATTTTTTCTTTCGCTCTTTGCTTAGGAGATATTTTGCTTTTCGTTCCTCTAGGTTCGTCATAGGCCGTTTCCATTTCCGTATCCGTATCCGTCTCCTGTCCCGTCTACGCACCCGTAACCTAATAAACTCCCGCACCCTTCCTCTAACAAGCACCCCCCGTACCCATATGCGTTTCCGTCTCCTTCTCCTTCTCCATTTTTGTATCCGTCTCCGTACCCGTCTCCGTACCCGTCTCCGTACCCGTTTCCATTTTTGTTTCCGTATCCGTCTCCGTATCCGTATCCGTATCCAGTTTTATATATCTCGTGCACAGACAAAACCTAGTACCAAAGAGACTCTTTTGTTGGGATAAAATGTTTCAATTCAGAATTGAAACCTTTAATCTCACCACTATATGAGTCCAGAGTCATATCTTTAGAACCATTTTCAGCGTGCCATAATAACCCATTACCAGAATCGTAACTACGGATGTTTTGAGGCATAGTAATTGTGAAATATTTAGGGCCAACCGATAAATATCCAATGTACATGAACCCATTATTTAACACGCAGATACATACACCGTGGTTATCTGATTCGTTATTTACTGTCGAAACATCCTGTAATGTTGGTGTGTTGAATAGCTCCGATAATTCAGCATGTCGTAATTTACAGTTTTCAAGCTCTTTTTTTGCTTCACCTATTGTTAATTCGTTTATTTCTTTTTTCATTTTATTCTCTTTTATTTATTCGATAAATCTATCGTACAGCACATCGTTGTGTATGTCAACTTGTTTACACTGTTTTTTTTGTGTTATAATTAGAATATGACAGAGAAAAAAACTAAATCAAAGATGGGTAGAAAAACTGTGATGACTCAAAAGACCCTCGAAAAACTCGAAAAAGCCTTTATGATGGGTTGCACTGTTGATGAAGCGTCACTTTATGCTGAAATTGATCATTCAACTTACTATAATTACATAAAAAATAATCCAGAATATAAAGACAAAATCGAGAATTTACGCAATAGCCCTAGAATGAAGGCTAGAATGAACGTTGTTGAGAAGATTAACAAGAAGTGCCTAGAAACGTCTAAATGGTACCTAGAACGAAAGGCAAAGGATGAATTCGGCACTAGAGTTGAGATGAATACCAATTCAACTATACACCAATTTAATCACGATCTATCAGCTGAAGAGGCCGACGCAGCTATCAAATCACTAGCCGAGGCATTAAATAATGAATCAAATACAGCTAAATCAAATACAGACGATACAGAGCTCTCTACGCAATAAACTAATATCGCCATACGATGCCATTAGGTTAATCAAATCTAGTGGGTTATTAACTGAACTAGAGAAAGACCCTCTTATGTGGGGTAAAACTCTATTCCCTCGTAAATTGTATAAGCCTTTTTGCAATGAGATGCACGGCTATTTCATCGATATTATGTTTGAGCCGTTTACCGCGACCCTTGCGCCTCGTGGCTACGCCAAGACAACTATCAAGTGCTTTTTGATACCAATTTACCTTGCTTGTGTGTACCCTAAAAAGTTTATGCACTTCTTGAACGTTCAGAATACAGCGTCAAAAGCCATAAATATAAACCTGTCTATTAGAGAAGAATTTGAAAAGAACCCTCTGTTAATCGCTTTGTATGGCGACATGACAGACACGGTTAAATGGACCGAAAAGAGATTTGTGTTGAAAAATGGTACGGTTTTTAGTGCGATTAGTTCTAATGAGGGTATGCGAGGTCTAAATCATAACTCACTACGTCCCGATTACTGTATAGCGGATGACCTATACGACGATCCAGATAGGTACAACCCTGAACGTATAGAGAAGATCAACGATTGGTATTTATCGTCGTTGTATCCAGCACTAGCATTACCCTATGGCGACAATATTCCATGTCAGCACATACAGGGTACTGCATTTAGTTTAAAAGATCTTATGTTTAGGCACAGGGATAACCCTAACTGGAAATTCAAGAAATTTCAGGCAATTAAAGACGAGTATAATAAAATTGTATTATGGCCAGAAGGTCAATCCTATGAAGATTTAATGGTCGAAAAAGAGAACCTAGGCTCTAGGATATTTGCCAGAGAAAAGCAAAACGATATTATTGATAGTGAAAACTCTGTTATTACAGCCAAAGATATACGGCATTGGGTAATATTGCCAACAGATAAATTCGAAAAAACATGTATCAGTGTTGATGCGGCATTCGATGGCAAGAAAACTACTAAAGCAAAGCGTGGTTCTGATTATGTAGTCATAGGGGCTTGGGGTAGGATAGGGTCTAGTTATTACCTAATTGACCAGATAAGGGGGCAATGGGACTTTATGAAGACACGGCGTATGCTATTAGAGTTCTGCGAAAAACATCCCGATATTGTTAAAAAGATTATTGAGAAGAAGGCAAACGGCGATGCTATTATCAACTCATTAGAAGAGATCATCGACGGTATCATGCCGTATAGCCCAAAAGAAGGGAAGGTATCTAGGTTTGAATCGGTGTCCGCTCTATTTGAGGCAGGAAACGTGTTCTTTCCACCTAAATCACTTGGGGTATGGGTAGATGATTTAGTTGAGGAGTTCTTAAACTTCCCAAACCCTACAATGCCAGACGATCAAGTGGACTGCTGTTCACAGGCACTAATATACCTAAAATCAAAGAAAACTTACAAATTTGTACTCTAATCTTTTATCCAGCTAAATAAAATAGTACAATGTATGTATGTTTACTAAAATATCAAGGTATTTTCAAATGATACTATGTGAACATAACTATGTACGATTCATGACATATCGTGGAATTTATCTAAGATGCAAGAAATGCAATAGGAAGGTTAAGGCTAAGTTTAAAAATGGGAATAACTAAAAAAATAAAAGATGGGTTTCAAAATGTGATTAACTCACTGAACTTTAATCAAATGCTTGATACGCCATCATATACGGTTCAAACTCTTACCGATCAAAGCAGAACATCAGCTTACCAAAATCCTATGGTCAAGAAGATTGTTAATCGGATTCCTATTGACGGGATGAAGAAGAAGTTTCAATTTGAAAATCTTGACCCTGAAATAGTTGAGGTTATTGATAGAAGGATAAACGATCTTAATTTTCATAAAATAGCATTAGCGTCTTGGATAGATAGTCGTATATATGGTCAGTCGTACATACCTATGTTCACGAATCAAAATGTTGACGAATATATGAATGAAATAGACGAGAATGATGTGATTTCAATTGAATCATTCTCTACCGAAATTAACCCAGGTCAAGAAGATAAGCTGATCTTAAAAGAAGACGGCACTAGGAACCCAAACTTTAGGCTACCCAAATCATATTCGATTACCGACACAGTTAATTTGCCACAAATTCATAATAGCCGTGTTATTCGGGTTGATGGTGAGTATAGCCCACGTGATACTTTTAGGGCTGTTAATTTTAGGAATGCCAGTACAATCGATAAGGTTTACTGGAAAGTTGCGAATAGTGATTTAGCGCACAAAGCGATCGGTCCTTTAGTTAGATCATACAATACCAAGATTATTAAAATGAATAACTTGCCAGAACTTCAAGAGGGGCCAAGTGATGCTGAAGAGAATCTAAAGAATAAACTTAGGATTATCCAAGAGGCAGTCATTAACGGTAATTTGCTATTACTATTCGAAGATGACGAGTATATCAACAACACAATTAATTTAAGTAATATTGACAATGCAGTTAACCTACTCAAAGATGAGATGGTTGCGGCTTCAGGTATTCCAAGAACAATACTGCTAGGAGACTCACCTAAAGGGATGCAGTCTAGCGGGCAATCTGAATTAACGGATTATTACGACTATGTACGACAAGAGCAGGTTCGAGTATTAGAGCCAGTTATTAGGCAATTGGTCAATCAGATCATGTTAGCTGAGTATGGCATGATACATGACTATGACATCTATTTCCCACCGCTTAGAGAGCTAACAGAATTAGAAGAAGCTGAATTTAGGCTTAAAGTTGCACAGCAGATGCAAATTATGTCTGATATGGGCGTTTTACATGAAGACGAGATAAGAGAATCGCTATACAGAAATAAGTTTTCTACTAATATTGAATTGATGGAAGACATAGATAGAGACGAACCTGAAAATGAAGATACCTGAAGTAGTTAAAGAATTATCAAGCAGAAGTAAACGATTTAAAATAAAAAAAGCCCCTAAGCAAAACCACCCTCTTGCTATAGAGAAGAAATACGAATCAAATTTATTAAAGCTAGTTCGTAAGCAACATAAATTACTTAAGCAGTATCTCTACCCTCAACTACCTAAATTTGTTCAGGAATATACAGTTGATACCTATGCAGACGAGACGCAGGACATTACTAATTTTGTTGATGAGATTATGGCGGGAGATATTGACGGCATGATCACTCGTAATATGGTGTATAGCACGGCCCTTAGCGTTGGCTCTTTTAACAAAAAGCAGGTCGATAAGGTATTTAGAAAGATGGTCGGAGTAGACCTATTTTCTGATGACATTAACCTACAGAAGGCTATATCGCCGTTCGTTACAGAGAACGTTAATTTAATTAAGACTATACCGCAAGAATATACCAAAAGAGTTAGAAATGCTATTGCGGTAGGTGCTAGAAATGGATTTACCTCTACTGAAGTAGCTAAGCTTCTCGAGAAAGAATTTAAGATCACAAAAAATAGGGCTAAATTAATAGCTCGTGACCAAATTGGTAAGTTTAACGGTAATCTAACACGCATTAGACAAGAAAGGGTCGGTATCAAGGAATATACTTGGAGAACCTCATTAGATGAACGTGTACGGGGTAACCCTTCAGGGAGGTATCCAAACGCAAGGCCAAGTCATTTTGCAAGAGAGGGTAAAAAGTTTAAGTATAAAAAGCCTCCACCTGGTGGTAATCCAGGCGAGCCAGTCCAGTGCAGATGCACAGCTGAACCAGTAATAGAATTGTAATTTAGATAAGAAAGGAAAAGAAAAGAAAATGAAAGTAATTAGCGAAAATGATGAGACATATGTGTGTAGTGTTGGTATGCCCTTGGAATCTTTTAGATTAAAAAAAGTATTTCTTTGGCGATGTGAAACCAATGATCAATCTATCCAAAAGTTTTTTCCTGAAAAGACTTGGTTAGAGTATGAACGTTACATATTAACTCGATTCCCTAAGCAGGTTTCAAAGGTTATTAAAATAGATACAAGACGAGATTGCACTTGCGATATTTGTTCAAATAAAACAGATAAAGAAAAATAAATTTAGTAAATTCTTGCTTTAATACAAAAATGAAGGATATAATTTAATTATGTCAGATAAAATTAATCAAACAAAACATAAAAATGTAGACGTTTTTGAAGTTGACTCAAAAGGGTTTGAGCTTACTGATGAAGGTTACTTAATTATAGATAGCTATGCGACTCGAACAGGTGTTTTTAAATATCAATTATCGGATGGCACTACACTAAGACAATATCGTCCGTCTGAAGAGGTATTTAATCCCGATAGTTATTCGACATTAGCTAATAAACCAGTCACTAATAACCATCCACCTGAATTCGTAGACGCGACAAATGCTAAAAAATATAAAGTTGGCCACGTAAGAGATGGTGTTAAGGTTGTTAATAATAAATACCTAAAAGCAAGCCTTGTAATAGATGACGCGGATACAATCGCAGAAATTAAAGAACGAAATAAGGTTCAGGTTTCTTGTGGGTATACCTGTGTTCATGACGAAACTGATGGGGTGGACGGTAACGAAAGATATGATGTTATACAGCGTAACATACGCTATAACCACATATCTTTAGTTGATAAAGGACGGGCTGGGGAGTCTGTTCGATTGCTAACGGATTCAAAAGACGATGTTTACTATATGGTGGACTCAGAATCGGAAGATAAACAAGAGCAACCGCTCGAAGATAAGGACAATTGTATTAAAAAGAGGTCAAAAATGGAGACTATTACTATTGATGGCGTATCTCAAGAAGTAAGCAAGGAATTTAAAGATGCTTATGAGAAGTTGCGCGATTCCAAAAAAGTAGCTGATGCAGTAGCAGAGGCAGAAGAATTAAAAAAGGGATTCGACAGCAAAGTTGCTGAGTGTGATTCTTTATCGGAGAAGGTAGAAAAGCTTGAAGGTGAAGTTAAAAAGTATGACGCTTTAATTTCAGATAGAAATAAAGCTGATTTAGTTTTTGAGGCAGTTTCAAAGGGTTTAGTTGAAAAAGACTTTATCGTTATAGATGGCCTTTCAGAAGTAGAGATCAAGAAAGCTATTCTTGAAAAAAATGAAGTGAGAATGTCACTTGATTCAGAAGAGTATATCACAGGTCGTTACGCTGATTTTTTAGTAGATTCAGAGCAATCTAAAAAAGAAAAAGTTAAATTCGATAGTGAGAGTATTGTAAAAAAAGAAGATTCAGTTGCGTCACCAAAGGTAAATGAAGATAGCTTCGCTTATCAGTCACGACGTAAAGAAAGAATGTCTAAAAAAGGAGTTAATTAATGTCTGTACAAAATTCAGTAAGTAACGATCCCGCTAAAGCAGTTGCTGGAATGGAAGCTGATAACGGCCCAAAAGACGTAATCAGCAAAGTTGCAAACGAAACAGTATTATACGGTAATTTTGTTACACGTGTAGCAGGTGATGAAGGTAAATGTAAGCGTCCAGCAGAAGAAACGGACATTACAGCAGTTGCTAGCCAGTTAGGTATTGCAAGAGCCGCATTTGATGTTGAGTCAAAATCAGATGGACTAGACCCTAACTATTCACAGTATGACCTAGTTAGTGTCGCTCAATCAGGACGATACTACGTTAAAGTAGAAGAGGCTGTTACTACAGCTGATCCAGTATTTGTTCGCTATGCTAACAAACCTGAAATCGTTACTATCGTATATAGTAAAGATTTTGAAAATGGTGATTCAGCAGACATTACAATCAATGGTGCGCTTGTACAAACCGCTTTTGACACTAATAACGCTGCAACTTATGCCGCTATCGATGCCGCATTAACAGCCGCGTTTGCAGGTACATTGCAAGATGTAACAGTAGCCGCAGGGACTAACACTATTACACTAACAAGTGCGCTAGGTGTTGATTTAACTGTATCAGCGGCAGATACCGCGAGCCTTGGAACTGCTACCGTTGCTACAACTCAAGTTGGTACTAGCGAATTAACAAAAGGTAACTTCCGTAAAGATGCTGATACAGCAACAGCCGCGCAATGGTCGCAAGCGCGTTATGTAGAAGGTGCCGCAGCAAACGGTTTTGCTGTGATTGATATTGCACAATAGGAGAATTTAAATGACAGCAGATAAAAAAGTCGTAGAACAATTCATTGCTGATGCAAATGAGTCTACGTTTCAATCAAAACAACTTACTTATGTTGATCCAACACAAAGAGAAGTGCTTTACCCAGATCTAGTTTTTTCAAACGGTACATTTCCAATTTCTAGCCGTGCTGGTGCTGGTGCGGTATCTATCGCTTACCACGTATATGATAAGCAAGGATTAGCAAAAGCAAGAGCCACTTACGCTAAAGATGCACCAAAAATCAACGTTACTGGGAAAGAGGTTTTAGCTAAGATCTACCCAATCGAAGGGTCAATGGACTACAACATCACAGAGCTTAACGCGTCACAAATGACTAACATTGATTTAATTGGTCGTAAACGACGTGCATTAGAAAGCTCATTCTTACGTGAATTAGATCGTTTAGTCGCTTCAGGTGACACTGATCTAAATATTTATGGTATGACTAATCACCCAAACATGACTGAATACACTATTCCAAACGGAGCTGGTGGCGATTCAGAATGGGCTACAAAAACACCGCAAGAGATTATTGCAGATGTTAACGGTATGATCAGAGCTATGACTACAGCGTCTAAAGGTATTCATAAGCCTAATATGATCCTTTTACCTTCAGATCAGTACGAATTGATTGCAGGTTTACAGATTGCCCCAGAAACAGCAACAACTGTACTTGAATTACTTGAAAAGCGTTACGCTTCTCGTGGTATCGAATTTGTTCAGTCTCCTCGACTAGTTGATGCTGGTGATGGTAACGATGATATGATCATCGCTTTACAAGCTGATCCAGAAAACTTTGAAATCGAAGTTTCTCAAGATTTTGCAACTTTCCCAATCAACCAAACTGGGCCGTTATTCGAGCAAAACGCGCATATGCGTACCCCTGGTTTAATGGTGTATCGACCTCTTGCATTTGTACGAGGCGAAGGCATTTAGAAAGTATTAAGGAAAGGAAAGAATTATGAAATTAGTATGTACAGAAGCACAGGTAATCGCAGTTCAGGCAGGAAATCAGATCATTTCTATTTCGTCTGAGCCAGTAGAGGTTACTAAAGAGCAATTAGACGAACTTAAGAAGCAGGTCCAGTTCCAAAAGAAATTAGGGAATGGAAAGATCAAAGTTATAGATGATGCTCCTGTTGTTGAGTCACCTAAGCAAGAAGAAGTGAAAGAGACTGAAGAAGTGACGGAATCTGAAGAGGTTGAAGCAGATGAAGAGACTGAAGAAGATAATAAGCCACGTCGTGGAAGACCTAAAAGATAGAGGGTAGTAATGGCAGTCACATACGCAAGTTTTAAGATACGGTTTCCTGAATTATCAGAGACATCCGAGAATTATTATAACGCCGCGTATGTGGCTGCTAACTCTTTGATTGATCCATCTAACTTTGGATCAAAAGCAGACGAAGCGACAAACTTACTTGTCGCTCATTACGTCACCTTAGCTAAACGTGGTGGTGCTTCAGGGACTATTACGTCAGAGAAGGTTGGCGATTTAATGCGATCATACAATAATGATGGTGGTAATTTTTTAGATACCACTGTTTATGGTCAGATGTACAAGGCATTAGGTAAAAATACTTTTTTTCGTGTGGTGACAGTATGATTAAGGATAAGGACTTTGGATATAAGGCCTTAAAAAAAGAGCTTAAAAAGCTAAACAAAAAACCATTTGTAAAAACGGGGGTTCTTACAGGTGTTAAAAATAAATTATATGAAGATGGCCAGCAGGTCGTTGACGTCGCTATTCTAAATGAATTAGGCGGTGTAGCATCGAATGGGGCGAAGATTCCAGCAAGACCATTTTTACGTGTTCCGTTCGATAAGAACAGAAATAAGTATTTCAAAATCATCCATAGAAACTTTAATAGAATTCTCGAAGGAAAAACAACAATAAAGCCTTTCTTAGATAAGCTAGGATTGGTTTCAGAGACAGATGTTAAGAAGCGTCTAAGGTCAGGTCCATGGACACCCAATGCACCGATGACAATTAAATTAAAAAAATCGTCACGTCCCCTTATTGATACAGGTCAATTAATAAATAGCATTGTATCTAAAACTGTTATGAATGGGGTCGAGAAATGAGCTTTTCTGAGGAGTTTTACACTGATAGGCAAGTAGAATTTACTAGAAACATAGAGGCTGCGGATTACGGTTATCAAGATAGTACAGGTAAGCCCAACGAAGGTCAGTTTAAAATAGTTAAAATTGACTGTTGTATTCGATCACGTTCAGGTGACGTTTCTAATAACAGAATAAACGGACGACTACTAGAAAATGAACTAACTATTTACACAAAAGACATCGTTTATACAGATAGAGATGACCTTAAAGCAGATTGTCTTACTTGGAATGGTTGTAATTACAGAGTAAATGAAGTCGTAGACAACAATAATTCATTTATACCTCATTACAGAGCTATCTGTGAAAAAACTGAGGTAAATTGATGATTGCTAATGTAGAAGGTATAATTACTAAGTGGGTCGCTGATAATGCTGAGTTGGGTAAAGGTAAAGTTTTTTTAGCTTACCAAAACCACAGAACCCCTACCACTCCTTATATCGTCGTAGAAACTATCAGCGGCCCCACTCCTATATCTAGTGGTCGTCATAAATACAACACAACATCACAAAATTTCGACCATATCCTTACCTATAATCTAACAGTGCAATTGAGTGTCTATTCTAATGAAACGACACCGCTTGTCATTGTTGATAGGCTATTACACGCACTATGTTCGTCTGAGACTCGAATTTACTTTGATTCTAATAATATAGTGAACACGGACTTCTTTAATTTTGGTATAATTAATGAAGCTAATATACAAAATACCAATTTTTTAAGAAGAGCAGTACTTGAATTAGAGTTTTTATTTGAATCAACTAATTTAGGTGCGGAAGAATTAATGGCGACAGTTGATATTGAGCCAGAAGGAGAATTAGAAGATAAGATGCAAAATATAGTTGTTAATTTATAGGAGTTTTAAATGAATATTAACAAAATAGCCACGGTTAATGTTGATCTGCAAACAGCGGCGTTATCACGTGCAGGGTTCGGGAATATACTTATTTTAGGTGATTCGACAGTCATTACAGGAACAAGACAGGTACAGACATTAGTTTTTTCTGATGATTTAGTTACAGCTAATAGTTTCGCGATGGATATTGACGGGGTTGCAATTACGCCAGTTGTATTTAACACTAATAACGATACAACATTAGATGATATTGCTACAGAAATACAGGGTAATGCGTCAGTATTTCGTGCAGAGCGTACGAATAACAGAACGATCACGATCACTACAGTAGCGTATAAAGAAATCGTTTTATCCGATGCTCTTGTAACGTTAGGTGCATCACAAGCAACTGTTATTATTGCTGAGACAGTAGAACAGCGCGACGAAGTTAAGACATATACGTCTATCGAAGGAGTTGCAGAAGATTTTGCGACTACTGATACCGAGTATAAGAAGGCATTGGCTTGTTTCTCTCAAAGCCCGCGTATCAAGGAATTAAAAATAGCACGTCGTAGACCAGCTATCGCACAGGTGGTTACCGTATCAGTTTCAACTGTTACTGATGATACAGACTATGTTGTAACTCTTAATGGAAACCCGTACACATATTCAACAGGTGCAGGCGCAACCGCTGAAACTATCGTTGATGGCCTAATTATTGCAATCAATGCAGGAGCAGATCCCGTTACACTTGCAGACCTAGGAACAACGTTCACAATCACTGCAAATATTCCAGGTGAGTCAATTTCTACACAGGTTACAAGCAATTTAGCGTTCACTAACACTGTACCTGGACAAGGTATGGCTGATGATATTCTAAGAGCTAAGCAAGTTGATGATAATTTCTATTTCATTATTATCAACACAACGTTAGACCTAGACATCAAAGAAGCGGCTAAAACCACTCAAGCACTTGAAAAGCTATTTTTCTGTCAAACGTCGTCAGCAGACGTCAAAAACAACGTCGCTAATAACGTAGCCGCAGTCCTTAAAGGAAAAAGCTATACAAGAACAGCTTTATCGTTCACAGACGACACTACAGAGAATAGAGACGCTACTTATGCAGCCGTAGGCGCAACGCAAGACCCTGGTTCTATTACTTGGGTATATAAAAGCGAGGTTGGGGTTACTGCACCTGTATTAACAGCATCTCAAGAAGACAACCTAACTAATCTTAACGTTAATTACCAAGTTGTCGTTAAAGGACAAACATTTAGCTTTACTGGAAAGGTTATTGGCGGTGAATACATCGATGTAATGCGTGGGATAGATTTTTTTACAATTCGTTTACAAGAGGACTTTTTGGAGTCACAGCTTAATAGTAAGAAAATTCCGTACACTGATAAAGGTATTCAGGTTGTAGGGATGCTAGTTAAGAATAGAGCGCAGCAATGTGCAGATCAAGGGATATTTGACGAGAACAGTATTGTTGTCACTACGCCAAAGTTATCCGAAACGCAGCAGGCAGATCGATTAATTCGTAAATTATCATTAAACGCCTCTGCACGATTACAAGGTGCAATTCAAGATATGGTTTTAAACGTTAACGTAACGGTATAAGGATAGGAGAGAGAAATGAGTACAATTTCACCAAAAGACGTAGCATTGATCATAGACGGTAATAACATCACTGATTTTACAGGCGATATTATAACGGTTGATTACAATTCAGATGTATATGAGCATGTTGTCGGGGTTAATAGTAGCACCCGAAAAAGAATGATGGACGAGTCAGGATTTGTCGAATTTACACTAATGAGAACATCGCCTCAAAACGGTGTAATCAAAGCGTTAATGGACGAAGATTTGCTGACTAACAATAAACGAGTTGGATTTAGCTGTGTTGATACCATTAATGGGGAAGCTTATTCAGGTACAAACTGTTACTTTCAAAGACGTGCAGCTGCACCATTTGGAGAAGATTCAACAGAACGCGTCTATCGTTTGGTTGTTCCAATCCTAAAAATGGATAGCTCAATAGAAGAAGCATAATAAGAATTAAGTAAGATATTAAAAGGAATTTAATAATGAAAGAAAAAATAGTAGAAGTTCAAGGAATCGAAGTTAAGATGATGAAAATGCCAGCAGTATCGGCGTTATCGTTATGGGACGATCTAGTTGCTATGACTAAGGCTTCAATAAAAGAAATCAAATTACAGCTAGACTCACCTGATATTCAAGGTTTATTGAGTGCCTCTATAGATGCCTCTCAAGTTGTTTCTGCCTTATTAACAATTCTAGGTAGTGGAAATTTATCAAAAATTATTAGTAGTTCAATTAAACATATTCATATTAGCGATAAGAATATTTCTAGCCTAGATCAGTTGACTGCAAGGCTTGAAAGTTTAGATCCTGAAATTGACACTTTGAGCTTTATTGATGATTTCATTATTGAGTTTATTAGATACCAATACGAAAAAAAAATTATGAATTTAATGTCTCAAGTAAATTTAGCAATGGACAATCCAAAATTAAAAGATCTAAGACAATCAAAGCCGACTGGCGAATCTGGCGAGTAGTAATGGATGATCAAATATCCTCAACCCTACAAGAAATTAAGTGGGGTTGGGATATTGATGATCTGAGTGATGCGCATGAGATGATTAATTATAAAGAAGAGTTGATCCATATAGAACAAAAGAAAAATGAGGTAAAAAGGTGAAAGTTAGAGAAATTATAACAAAATTAGGTTTTGACATAGATCAAAAAAAACTTGATGCATATGATAAATCTTTAAAAGATACTAAATCAAATTTAGAAAAACTTTCAAAAACATCTAAAGATATAGGCGGTAAGCTTACTTTAGGTTTTGCCCTTCCAGCAATAGCTTTAGGAGCGTTTGCCGTTAAATTGAGTTCTGATGCGGAAGAAATAACGTCTAAATTTAATGTAATTTTTAAAGATATACGAGAGCAATCGGATCTAACAGCTAGAAAATTAGCTCACGATTATGGGTTAAGCATAACTAAATCAAAAGAATTACTTGGAAATACGTCAGATTTACTTACAGGTTTCGGATTTACACAAAAATCTGCGTTAGATCTATCAAATCAAGTCAATCAACTAGCAGTTGATTTAGCAAGTTTTAATAATTTTTCAGGTGGTGCAGAAGGTGCAAGTGCAGCTTTAACTAAAGCTCTTTTAGGGGAGCGAGAGTCCATAAAATCTTTGGGCATCACAATAAATGAGGAAATGGTAAAACGAAAAATAGCCATAAATTCTACGAAGGGGCTTACATTTGAAACAGAAAGACAAGCAAAAGTTTTCGCAACATTACAATTAGCACAAGAGCAGTCTTTAAATGCAATTGGGGACACCGCTAGAACTATGGATACGTTTGCAGCAAAAATGAGGATTTTTAAATTTAGATTACAAGATTTAGGAGAAGCTTTTGGAAAAATCCTATTACCATTTGCAAATAAGTTATTAGATGTGACAACAAAGTTAGTAGTATCTTTCGCAAACCTTTCGCCAGGTGTACAAAAAGCAATTGTTGCGATAACTGCGTTAGGAGCAGCTATTAGCTTTGGGTTGTTAGGATTTGGGTTGTTTATTGGGGCAATAACGCCAGCTATAAAGGTTTTGGGATTATTGTCTACGGCATATAGAGCGGTAGCCGTTTCAGCAGCGGTCGCACATGGCTCTATATTTGCGATTCCGATAGCAATTGGAGCCGCAATCGCTGGAACGATATTATTAATAGAAGACCTTTTCTCTTACTTTCAAGGAAAAGAATCTGTTTTTGGTAAAATATTTCAGTTCATAGAAACTATGGGTATTAGAATGGTGAATAAATTTGATGAATTTATCATGATGATCATAGATAAGATTAAATCTATCCCGTCCATGCTTAGTTCTTCCCTTGGTTCGTTTGGGAATTTCCTACTTGATACAGTAGGAACAATGCCAATTCAGCCAGCCTTAAGTATGGGTAGGCAAATGCAAAACCAGTCAAATAATTTTAATATTAAAGTAGACTCGCCTATAACAGTAAATGGGTCTGATGATCCTGAAAAAACTGGTGGTATAATTAAAGATAAGATAGCAAATGAATTGCAAGCAGAGATATACAAGGCAACCGTGAATAATAATTTAGTAATGGAGTATTAATGGCATTATTATCAGCATTTTTTCCATCAAATAAATTAGTGAGCTTAGAATCACAGGCAAGTGACAACTCTGTAATTTATCTTGAAATAGACGCCGTTCGTTCAGTAGGACATTCAAGTGCGGCTACTGTAACGTCATTCCCTATAGAGTCAGGTTCTAATGTTTCAGATCATGCTGTATTGGCTAATAGGCAATTAGAACTAAATTGTGTTGTCAGTGGCAACCCGTTTGAGTTCATTAATACAACTAGAGAGCTTTTTGACATCGATCAAATCAAAAACCCTATGTCGGCAGCAGAGAAAGCGAAAAGAACGATTCGACAGCTTGGTAGTGTTGGCAAGATCCTTCAAACAGACGAATCTAGGTTGGAAAACTCTTATAGATACGTAAAAGAGCTACATAAAAACAGAAACCCGATTAAGATCGTTACTAACTATGAATTATACGAAAATATGATCATGACGAACCTATCTATAAGCGAGAACCCAA
>Ga0222718_10002804_pt1 | contig 15314 bp, 15 predicted proteins | sample C33_27DmetaG_FD_165045 | JGI IMG/M metagenome (GOLD analysis project Ga0222718, IMG submission 165045) | Estuarine water microbial communities from San Francisco Bay, California, United States - C33_27D | ecosystem: Environmental > Aquatic > Marine > Unclassified | place: USA: California... | reverse complement strand
AAGTTGTATTAGTTGCCTTAATAATTGAAAGTTAAATAATAAATACAAAATCTCTTATTTTAAAAAAATAACAACACTTTAGTTGCTAATAAGAATTTACTATCTTTGCTTCAAAAATATAATATTAAATTAATTGAAAGCAATGTGTTGAGTCATTCAAATAAAAATTTGATTTTTGGGATTTAACAGTGAAAACATTGAAACTGTTGTTTGAAAGTTGATATTTTTATCAGAACAGTTTATAAAGTCAGTCATTACTAAAGATTACATCTTATATAAATACTTTATATTTGTTAATTTATAGTTGTTAACCAGATTATTATCTTAAATAATGGATAAAAAATTATTTTTTGTTATCGGAATCGAAGGCTCAGGACACTACATGCTGAGGGATGTTATTAAGAATTCTTTAACTAATGAAGTAAATTTGGACAGTACTTTAATATATGACTTAAAATCTTCTCATCCAAAATTATGCAATTTTTTACATTACTTAAAAACGCCTAATCATGTTGAAAATAAAGAATCTTATTACAGATATGCCGACTTCTATTCTTATGAAGATGGTCTCTCAGAGTTTAAAAATATCTTATCAAAATATGATTCTTTTTATATTGACTATAGTTTTCCATTTAATATGGATACTACACGTTTTTTTGATTATCCGTCTTTGAGTAGTATTCATAAATTTATCTCAAATCTAGAGAATATAAAATTAGAAGTTATATTCTTAAACAGAAATTTGGCAGAAGCTTGTAAGAGTACCGTACGACGTGGCCACGCTCGTGATAATCAAATAGTTGGAGCTTATACTGTGCATTTTTCATATTTAGAAGTTTTAAATAACAAGTATTTTGCCAAAAAAAGAGGGTTAAATTACCTAAATTTAGATTTTGAAAAGATGGTTAAGAGAGATGCAGATGAGTTTCAGAAACTAGAAGAACTACTTAGCATTTCAATTACTAATAGTGATTTAGATAAAATTAGAGAACCAAACATATATGACGATAGTTTCGAAGTAGTTGATAAATTTTTCTCTGAAAATATGTATCCCAACATTGAATAGATTTACAATTCGTATAAAAAGTTATTTAGATGTTTATTTTCCCAAATATTTAACTCTTGAAAATATTGGACACCATATTTTAAAAACATAAGTTCAATTTCTTTGAAATACCACAAAGACTTTGGATTTTGTGTCTGAATATTTTCAAAATTTGACTTATCTACAAACCATTTGCTTTTTGATTTTGAGTACTTGATTCCTTCTTCATTCATTGAGTGAACATATTTTTGGTTTATTTCTTCAGAAGAAATTCCACTAATCAACTCTTTACACATATACCATACTTGTTTCATTTGTGACCTTTCCCAGTTAGCAAACTGGAGGTGAATTAATGGCATTTTTAATTCAATTGTTTGCTTGGTGTTAAGAGTTGGAACCCTAGATGTGTGGTCATTGATTGTAAAATTTTTCTCATAGCCTACCTTGCCATCGTCAAGAAACATGTAACTTTTCTTATTTTTTTTTGGATTCCACACACTATTATCATTTCTGTATTGATTGATTGACCTCCAGAGTTGAACCCATGGTGAAGAAAAGATAGTGCCTAATTGTTGGTTAACAATCTTTTTTTTGTTTCTAAGAAATAGGTACTGTGGAAGAAATTCATCTGCATCTAAATTCAACACTAAATTTTTATAACCAAATTTTTTTCTAGATTCCTCTAGAAGTTCCCATCTCACAATATTTGAGTGATCAGATCTTTTATTACTAATTATTTCTACTTTTTTAAAAGCCTCTAAAATTTCAATTGTTTTATCAGTTGAAGATTGGTCAGAAACAATTATATTATCTACAAATTCACTAGCCGAAGATATTGTTTGCTTTATTATCCAGTCCTCATTTTTAGTTGGCATTAAAAGGATTGTTCTCAATAGTTCACCATTAATTTATTAACTTCTCTAAATATAGTCTAGTAAGCACAGTTCGGGGAGGATCAATTATTAATCAAAACATTAGAGAAAACTTTTTCTTTGTAATATTCTAAAACATATGAAAATAAAGTTATATATAACTACTTATAACAATGCAAATAGAATAAATACTACTATCACACAGTTGGAGAAATGTAAAAACTTAAATCATTTAGAAATCAATATAATAAACAATCATTCTAATTTTTTCATAAATAATTCCAACTTAAATATTAATGTTATACACAATGCGACACGTCCTGATTTTTCTACTGGCCATTTATCAAGAACTTGGAATCAATGTATAGTAAATGGATTTAAGTCACTGGTCAAACCTGACTGTGATTTATTAGTTACAGCTCAAGATGATACATATTTTCATAAAAACTGGATAGAAAGAATTATAAAATTATCAGAGAAATTTGAATTTATTCAAAATGGACATGGCGACCATATTTGTGTCTACAGGCCTGAACATATCATAAAAACAGGTCTATGGGATGAGAGATTTTGTGGTATTTCAAGACAAGCTGCTGACTACTTTTATAGAAGCCTAATTTATAATAAGGAAAATATTTCAATTAATGATATTGGTCATCAAAGAGTATGGAACCCAATTTTTGAAAATAATCTTAAGAAATCTCAAAATTATTTAGTAAAAAGTGATAGCAGAAAAATTTTTGGAGATGAAGTATATAATAATATGACTGATAACAATAATGATATATCTTTAAAACTTCTAATAGCAAAATATGGGAAAGACCCATTCCCATGGAATGAAAATCTCATTTCAAATCTTCCTAATCATACCAAGATTGAGAATTATATTACCTATCCTTATTTTGAAAAAGATATAAAAGAACTAAAAGAAAAGAATTATCTTATATAGGTAAATCATCCATTCCTTAGGTGGTTAACTTTAAAATCTTTTCCAGGTTCTATTTCTTTAATTGCCCACCAATCTATTGGAAATCCATACTCTAGATACTCTTTTGGATAACCGGGGTGACCATCTCTGCAAGACTCGGTAAAGAAATTACTAGGTTGTTCTTTATTATGCTTCCACAAATTTATCATAAAAGTTTGTACAGCGGTACAAACTCCTAATTGGTCATAATCATGACCTCCGAGGATACCTCCTATGACTATTTTGTCATAACTGATTTCAATTTCTTTAACAACATATTCATATTCATGGGATGCATCAAGATACACAAAATCTAAATCTTCATTAATTTTACTTAAGCAGTCAAGAGAGTCTCCTTGGAGAAAATATACTCTTTCATCTTTTAAAACTTTATCTCCGGGAGGTAATGGGGGTGAGTTTCTATCGATTATGTATAATTTTTTAATATCTAGATTATTAAGAATATTTAAACTATTCAAACCATTGCCCATTCCAACCTCTACCCCTACTAAATCTTTCTTATTTTGTAAATTATTAAAAAATGGTCTTAATATATTAAGTTCTTTATTTTCTGTAAATGACTCTTCTTTGAAATACCTGTCAACATCATACCAATTTTGCATTAAATCTCTAGATCCGTATCTGGTATCGAGCTTTTTAACTTCTTCTTGAGGTTTTCGAGTTAATATACTTTTTAAAAATTCTTTCATCATTATTATTTTTAAGTTGATTATATGTTTATTTATAACTTAAAAAAGATAATATTTCTAAATAAAAGAATTTCTTTGATTTTGTTAATTATATACTCCACTTAATTTTTTGGAAGTGAAATATAAATAGTGAAGAAAAGCAAGGGATCGGCTGTCGATTCTGCCCTTGATTACTTATAAACATAAAAGCTTTGCTCTACCTCCAACGCACTGGCAAAAAATTTAAATAACTTTGAAACAGGTTTTATTGTTATTTTTTTTTATACTAATAACATATGAATCTATTAATTTGCATGGCAGGATTGAATACAAGATTTCATAATGTAGGATTTGATATTCCAAAATACCTTCTACCCTGGAATAATTCTGTAGTTATTTTTGATATTTTAAAAAACTTAACAGCCGACAATGTTTATCTGATTGCTCATCAGCGTGACAAATATTACAAAAAAGAACTTATAAAAGCTATAAACCCTTTGGGATTAACAACTAAAAATTTACTTTATATTGGTGATACTGATGGACAAGCTCAGACTGCCATGGAAGGTTTGCAAAGCTTCAACTTAAAAAGTGGCCCGATTTTTTTTCATAATGCAGATACGATTTTAATTAATAGAAAGCTTTCTAAAGTCACTAATCAACTTTCTAAAAAATTTACAGCGTATATCGATATTTTTTATGGGGACTCAGTAAAATATTCGTATGTAGAAATATCTGAAGACAATCTTGTCAAAAATATTAAAGAAAAAGAAGTTATTTCAAAATTTGCTTCATCTGGCTTGTACGGTTTTCAAAATAAAGAAATTTTTCTAAACTATTATAAAAAATTAGAAAAAAAAGAAGGAGAATTGTATATTTCAGACGTTCTCAAAAAAATGATTAAATTTGATGAGAAAATATTTACAAATAAAATATTTGATGAAGATAAAACAATTGTGGTCGGTTCTCCTGAGGAGTATGGAATTGAAGTAACGAAAAGTATAGTTACGTAATATGGGAAAAAAAATATTATTAAAAGGAGGATCTTTAAGCAAGACTTATCGTGAAGGAAATAAAGTAGTAAAAACTATTGCATTAACTGAAGAAAGGGAATATGGATATGTTAGATGGTATTCTCAGCAGAAAAAAATGCAAAAATATGTAGGTCTTTATCCAGAATTATTTCCAAAAATTTACAAAATAAAAAATACTGAATTAGAAGCTGAAATTCAGATGGAATATATGGAAGGTTTCAAAGACATTAAAACAGTATTTCAACAAAAAGAACTTTCTTTAGGAGAGCTTAGTAAAATAAATGAATCTATCTGGGAAGGATTTAATAAACTACATTCAAACACTTTTCATTCAATAGATGGACTTGGTAATTTATACTTTCAAGAAGAAGTGGTGCAAAAAATAAATGATGCATTAAGTGCTTCGGAAGACTTTAAAGACTTTTACAGTTATAAAAATTATAATTTTGGTGATAAAAATATTTCTGGATTTCAAACTTATAAAGATTTGCTTTCTAATTTTTTTAAAAAATTAAAACTTGAAAAAGAAGAGTTAATATTTGGGAACCCTACTCTTGAAAATATTTTATATTCATTTGAGGAAAATAGATCAGTTTTCATTGATCTTTACGAAGAGAGTATCCTAGATAGTAAATTTTTAGACTATTCTATGGTCCTTCAATGTTCAAATAGTTATTACGGATATTTAAACGATAATGAACTATTTGTTGAAAAAAATTATGTTTCACATAATTTAGAGGTACCTGCAAATTTTAAAAATTTTAACTCATTATTTTATAATAAACTTGAGAGCAAGGATACTGAATTAATTAAAATTTTGGAAGCAACTCAATTTTTTAGAATGCTGCCATTTAAATTAAAATCGAATGAGTTAACTAAGGCAAAATATTTCTATGTGTATGGATGTAAACTATTAGGTGAGGTGTTTTCATGAATGACGGATTAACAATAGATTATAACTTTTTGAAAAAAATGTGGAACCTTAAAGCAGAATTGTCAGTCGATGCAAAAATAATTTACTCAACAGATATTTTTAATCCTAAATCAAGTGACCTAACATCTTTAACAAGTAACAACAGATTAGTAATAATAATCGATAAAGATTTTGAAAAAATTTATAAAAAAAAGATATTGAACTATTTTGAATTAACAAAAATTAATGTTGAAATTTGTTCAATTGAAACAGGCGAAAAAAATAAAAAATGGAAAACAGTTGAAAAAATACTAGATTTTTTTGAATCAGTATCTGTTTTAAGACAAGAAAATATTGTTATTATTGGGGGAGGAGTTCTTTTAGACATAGGGGGCTTTGCATGTAGTATTTACAGAAGAGGAATCCCATATATTAAAGTACCTACAACATTGTTATCTATAGTAGATGCATCTGTAGGTGCAAAAGTTGGTGTCAATCATTTAGAAAAAAGAAACCGCATAGGGAGTTATTATCCTGCCTCTCAAACATTAATTGACAAATCGTTTATCAGCACTCAAACAGAAAGAGAGATTGTTAATGGTTTAGGAGAAATATTTAAAATCGCTATCATTAAATCTTCAGAACTCTTTAACATACTAAATGTTAGCTACGAAGATTTACTTAGGGAAAAATTTCAATACGGTGCAGTTCCTGTAAAAGTTATCAACCTTGCGATCTCTTTAATGTTGGAAGAGTTAGGACCAAACCTTTGGGAAAAGAATTTAAAGAGAGCAGTTGATTTTGGTCACACTTTTAGCCCAGTTATTGAAATAAAAAATATACCAAACCTCCTTCATGGTGAAGCGGTTGCATTAGACTGTCTTTTAAGCTCTTGTCTTTCTTTTAATAGGGGATATTTTAAAAAATCCTCTCTGGAAAATATTTTTGAGGTTGCAAAAAAATTAAAATTACCAACCTATCATGAAGATTTTTGTAATTTTTCTTTAATAAAAGAAAGCTTAAATGACGCGTGTAAACACAGAAATGGAAATCAGCACATAACATTGCCGCTAGAAATAGGAAGATATAAAATTGTTGATGATGTTACAGACGCTGAAATTAAAAAAGCAATAAGAGTATTCAGAGGAATGAAGTGAAAAAAGTTTTAATTACTGGAGTTAGCTACGGATTGGGTGAAAGTATGTCAAAATTACTAATTGACACAGGTTATCTTGTTTATGGAATATCAAGAACTAAACCATCAAAAGAATTAGTTGAAAATAAAAACTTTGTTTGGTTTAAAGCAGATATCTCAGAATTAAATGAACTAAAAGAAACTTATGAAAAGATTGATGATTTAGATATTCTCATAAATAATGTAGGAATTTATTCAAACTCTTTATTTGAAAATGAAAGTTTTGAAAATATAGAAAATATAATTGACACTAATTTAAAGGGAAATATTTATGTAACTAAATTAGCTGTCCAGAAACTAAATGAGAATTCCAGAATTATTTTTGTTAATTCCATTGCTGGTTTAAATTTAATCAATCAAGAATCAATTTATGTAGCTACAAAACATGGTTTATCAGCTTTTGCAAGCGTTTTAGGAAGTGAACTTAAGTCAAGAAAGATTAAAGTAACTTCTGTTTATCCAGGCGGAATCAACACACCTTTGCAAAGTAAAAATCCTAATAAAGAAGAACTCTTAACTACGGAATTTGTGTCAAATTATATTTTACAAATTATTGAAGCTAGGAATGTTGAATTTAAAAGTTTAAGTTTTTACCCCGATATAGAAAATCATTGAAATTCGTGCAAAGTGCATAGTTGTAGCAAATAGCCTAGAGTGAGACACAATTCAATAGTGAGTGTTCCAGACTTTTTATTAAGATATCTACCGTATTCAACATACTCAACATACTCAAGAAAACTATACGAGATTGTCGAGTTTAATATTTACTTTTAGTGTTCATAAAAGTGAATTAAAACAGTTTAAATCTATGTATAAAAAGAAAAAATTTGTTGGTTAATTTATAACTTTAATTTTTTCAAATATTCCTGATTTTAAATTATTGTTAATGGGATTGTCTTCAGTATGTTCGTAAATATATTTTTTAAAATTAGATCTAAAATAATCTATTTCACTTTTATGAACACAAACATGGTCTGAAGGGTAAGAATAATCTAAATAAAATATGTAATAGTCTAATTCTTTAATGTACGCTATTAACTCTTCAACAGAAGTAACTGTTTTTAGTAATTGGTGATTTTCAAATTCAATAATTAATAAAGGTTTACATCGCTTTAAAGTTTCTTCTGCGCCTTTCAATACTTTTTTTTCCCACCCCTGTACATCAATTTTAATAAGTGCAATATTTTCTAAATTGAAACTATCTAATGTTCTAGAATCTATTTTTGCATACATGTTGGAAGTTAAATTGTTAATTGTAAAATCACCCATATTTCCTTTAACTTTGCTTTTTGAAACCAAAGGAATCTTAGAAGATTCATTAATGTCTGATAGACCCATCATTATTGGATGAATATTTTTTAAGTTATTTTGTTTGGCATTTAAGTGTAAGAGTTTATAGTTTTGAGGTTGAGGTTCAAACGAATAAACTTTACCTTTGGTCAATGTAGCAAAATTCATGGAGTGATATCCTATGTGAGCACCAATATCTAATATATTTTTATCATTAAATTCGCTTAGATACATTTGTGAAAACTTTAATATATGAGGTTCCCAAAGTTTTGATTTTCCTATTGAATTAACTGAAAGTAGGTCTTGCAAGTAGTATGTATATTTAAACCCACTTAGTTTTTTTTCTGATGTTTCTAGTGCTATAAATCTAGTAAAAACAATTGGAATTAATATTTTGATACTTTTTAAATAAGTTTTGAATTCAATAGGAATTAATTTTTTTAAACTTTTTATCATTATAAATATTATATGTAGTTTTTTTAAAAATTATTCTGATTAAAGTCGAAACTTAACTAAATAGATTTTGTAATTTTTGTGGCCAGAGGCAGAATCGAATTGCCGACCCCTTGTTTTTCAGATAGAGGCAAGCCACTTGACCTAAGAGAATTACAACTTATTCTACAGTAATAAGAAGTACTTTCACAGACACGAATTTTAGGCACTGAGTATGTAAAATATCGTATTGTCATCTATTGAGTGGACGAAGTCAGAATTCACATTTAAGAGTTACGCAAAGGTTGGGTAAAAGTTAGTAATTTATTATTTTTATGTGATTGAGGTTTTTCTTCCAGAACTATTAAATTAGAAATAATTTCTTTTAATTCATCTATTGTGTAAAAGTTGTATTTTTTTAAAAAAAAGGCTTTCTCAAGGTTGTGACTATTAACAATCATATATCCACTCCTAGATTTATTGATTATTTTATTTAATGCAAGGTTTTGAAGATTTCTAGGAAGTTCACTAAATGCGTAATTAGAAATTATTAAATCGAATTCAAAATTATCTTGAAAATCATCTTCTAAGCTTTTAAAGGAATAATTAAAATTTACTTTAAAATTATTTAGGAATCTATCTATTAAAAGATTTACCTCTTTTAAGTCAACAAAAAGATAATTTTCAATATTAATAATTTTATCAAGTATTACCGATTGACCACCATAGCCTGCACCAATTTCAACTACATTTATTTTTTCAGTTATATTGAGCTTGCTTTTTATATCTAATCCTGTGTATAAGTATCTTAAAGATGAACCAGTAAGCTCAGTTGTAGAATCATTAAATTTAATTTTTTTAGGATTTCCAGGTTGGTCTAAAATTTTACAAATGGAATAAATATAATCATCTGAATAATTTAAATTTTTTAAAGCTTGATAATATTCCTTAGAAAGTTCAGGTGAAACATGTTCAAGAACGCTCGTATATGAATTATTATTTCTAAAATTTTGAAATGCTTCATTATCTTCTGAGGCGATTTTACAATATTCAGGATACCTTTTATTTGAAGAACGTGATAATTTAAAGTCGGACTTTAAATATTCAATGATTTTATAGATTAACTTTAAAACTCTGTTTTTAAGATTTCTCATATATATTATTTTAAAGACAATCTTAATTCAATTCTTTAAAATAATATATAATGAACATTCTTATTTATTTAATCTTTTATTTAATTCTCTTCACGCTTGGTGAAGTAATCAGAAGTTTGGTTTTTAAAGATCAAACTAAAATTTTTGGGGTAAATATATCAGTTTTTAATCCACTCTTTTTTTTATTTTTTACCGCAAATGCAGTATTTTTTTTAAATTTCTTTTTACCAGGACTTAATATAGTTTACGGAGTATGGATTTTTTCATTCCTAACATTATTTTTAAAATTAAAAACAATTAATGTTGATTTTGTATTTTTAATTCCTCCTTTAATTATTTCAGCTCTCTTGGGTTTTTCGATTTATGGAATTGACTTTCATTACGATGCAGGTTTCTATCATCTCTTAAATCAAAGCTGGATTATCAAGGAAAAGGTTGTCTTTGGTTTAAGCAATATAATGTTTCCATTAGGTAATCAAAGTTTATATGAGTATTTATCAACATTGTTTTGGATTTCGGATAATTATTTAAATCTTCATTATTTAAATTTATCTTTTATAACTGTATTTTTTCACTTTATTTTTGAGATTACTAAAAATGGTAACTCAAATTTTTTAAGACTTGCTGGAATAACCATAACAGTGTTTGGTTTTTTAGATAATGTAGGGTACAGGGGTGGTGCAAATGGTTTCCCAAACCTCCAGCACATTGGCAAACCAGATACTACTGTTGCAGTTCTTGTAATTATTTTTAATATATTAATAATTAATTATCTGCTTTCAAACGATACATCCCACATAAATATGAAGTTAATCTTATTCTTTGGCATTTTTTTAATTCAAATAAAGCCAACCAGTATGTACATACTCTTAATAGTTTTAATTCATTTTTTTAGTACTAATTTTTCTTTTTTAAAGACCAAATCCAACTTTAGATTTATAATTTCAGCAATAGTACTGAATTTTTTTTGGGTATTAAAAAATATTATTACAACAGGATGCCTTCTTTTTCCTGTGTCATTTACATGTTTTTATAGTTTACCTTGGTCAAATCAAAACTTAGTAAATGAAGCAAACAAACACTATAGTGATGCATATTTGCCATACAAGATTGGTACTAATCCAATTGAATGGTTTCACAGTTGGAGAGAAGTAAATGTAAATAATCAAATTATGATAAATTTTTTATTAAGTTTTGTGTGTATTTATTTTCTATTGAAATTGTTTACAGTTAAATCTGATAAAAAATCTTCTAAAACCTTTGCTGTCAAAGCGTACCTGTGGATTTCTTTAATATCTTTCTTTATATCGGTGCCATTATTTAGATACTCTTACGGAATACTGTCTTCACTCATTCTAGTTTTACTAGTAGATAGATCTCTAAAGTTTGATTTAAGCCAAAAAAGAATATTGAACAATTTGTTGTTAATTATAATCTTAATCAGTCCTGGTCTTGTTGTTCGAGGGTACAGCTATATAAACTTTATAAATATGCCCACAAATTATATACAGCTAAAAATTCCATCTATCCAGTTCACAAAGAGCCAATTTTATGGCGAATTACCCATTAAAGAAACCCTAAATCCAAATAAAAAATGCTGGATTAATGTTGAGTGCAATCCGGAAAACAAACAAATTGCAAAGAGAGAATATTTTGGTTATGTTTTTTTATCAGAAGAAAACGATTAATCTAGAGCCGATTAAAAAAGTCATCTAAAGTATTTGGGGTGGTAAAACTACTCCCTAGAAAAAAATATACCCCCCAAGTTTATTGGGTTTTATGGATAGGTAGGACGACGTTTTGTTTTTAAGAGGAAAAAACTCTGTGGCCAGAGGCAGAATCGAACTGCCGACCCCTTGTTTTTCAGGTAAGGGCTAACCATTTGACCTTAATTGATTATAACTTATTTAGTTTGATTTTACGCTCGTTGTTAACAGGCTCTAGGTAGCAGTGAGTGAATAATAAAACGAGCTACAAAATAATTGTTCAGTAAATGTTCTAGTTTTGCTAATCATGGAAATATTTTAGATATATCAATTACATTTAGATTTTCGTTAATATAAAAAGCCTTTGACTCGATTTTAAAATAATTTTTATCAGATAAACAATTTATTAAATAAGCAAATGTATTTGGTCCACCAAAATTTTTATTTATTTCATTACAGGAATTAAGAATATTGGAAAATGAAAATGTTTGATAATGGTAGTAAATTTGTTCTAAATTTTTCTCAGATATATTTTCTAAATCATATATTTCATACCCAGAAGTTATCCCATGGTCAGATTGAAAAATTAAAATAGAATCTTTATCTATATTTTCTAGAAATGCATCTAAATCAGTTAAAAAACAATTAAATGCATCTAAATAAGGTTTTGAATTTTCAAATGGATTTATAAAAATAGGGTTTATATTTTCACATTCACTATTTAAAAGAAATGGATTATGTAAATTCATTAAGTGTACAAGATATAATTTTGGAGAAGATATCTCTGGCTGAATAAAAAAAGTTAAGTCTGGATCTCCACAATAATCTTCAATACATGAAAATTCAAAATACTTTGATAAAAATGGAACTTGGGAAATTTTCTCAATATTAAATTTATTTATTAAAGGTAGTAAAGGTGTTTGGTTAAACAATTCAACAGTTACCGTGTCAAGATTAGAGTAATTATTATTAAAACAACTAATTGATTGAGTTTTTCTACAAGGAAAATTAATTCCATATTTTAAAATACTGTATCCATTTTCTATAAATATTTGTTCAGTAAGAGTATTTTGACTTGTGATGTCTATAAAGTTATTTAAATTAGCTTCATTTTCAAGAAAGCCTTGCAATACATAGTCAATATTCAATATTGAAGCAATTGATTTAGCTGTTCCAGCATAACTAGAAAGACTGTCTTCAAATAAGTTAAAATTATATGTTTTTTGATAATTATTAAATTTTTTATAGTAACTTTGACTGAATATATTATCAAAATTATTAACTGTTACAACACTATCAATAAGAAAAAAATAGATATCTGGTTTTTCTAATAATGTAATGTTCGCCTCATAATCTGTTTCATTATTTTGAAGGTAAATATTAGGTATTAAGAGTGACCAAATCAGGAGTAATGTCTGTGCTGAAAAAAATATTATTGTAAAGCTAAATGAGAAATTTTTAAATTTAAAAATAAAATATAAGCAAATTAAGTACAAACTTAACCAACCAACAAAACCTACACTATTAATTAATTTATAGCCATTAATAAAGTTTGTAATATCTTTATAAAAAAAGAAAAATAAACTTGAAGCCATTGAAAAAGGTAATGAAATTTTAATATTTTTAATAAAAAGCCAATCTAAAACAAATATTGAAATTCCTATTAATAAAGATACAAGTAATGAAATTTTTATAAATATGACTTTTTCAAATTCAAAAAATTGAAAATAATTTGAACGATATATTTCAAGTAGAGGGGTGGATGAGACCAATGAAATTAAAAAAAAGTTGTAAAACTTATTCACTTCGAATGATCAATCTTATTAGATAAGGATCTGAATTCAAATCTGCAACTTTATAATTAGAATTGTATACCGAAAATTGATTGGAAATTTCAGAATGAAGTATTTCAAATCCATAACTAGAAATTTTTTTTATTAGTGTGTCGGGTGATTCCAGTCGTCTATGATGTAATTGCTTTTGATTATGCGTTTCTGAATTATAGATTCGATTTTCAATAAATATTTCTTTTCTTACGGTCAATTTAACCTTCTTGAAAAATTTAACTTCTTCTGATAAAGATAACGAATGCAGTAAAAATCTAGCATAACCATAATCAAATTTTTTGTTTTTATTTAGTTTTTCAACAGTTGTGTTTTGAAATTCTAGATAACTACTCTCATAACTTTTAAGATTATTAATTGCTACGGAACTTGGGTCTATACCAAGAGTTTTAATTTTGTTTTTTGCAAAAAATACTGAATCTCTACCATTTCCACAACCTATATCAATGATTGTAGAATTTTTTGTAAGTTGTTTTAGTACAAATGTAGCAAAGTCAGATTCCTGAAATGGTTTAGAATTTTCGGAATAATAATTATTCCAATGTTGTAAATTCATCTTATTTCTTTTTAAATTTACTTAAAATATAATTTTTAATATTTTTGTAATACACTACTACAGTTGCAGAAGCTGCAAGTAGAGCTTGTAAAAGAAAACTAGAGGTACCAGGATCTATATAATTAACAGATTCTAAATAAAACATTATATTCAATATTATCTTTATACTAAATTTATATAATTGGATACATGAAAAAAAAAATAGTTCTGTTTATCGAAGGTGATGAGCACTTTAGATTTATTGAACCTTATTTAGAGGTTCTAAAGACTAAAAACTTCGACCTAAAAATTATTACTTTAAATAATTTAAAATTTAAATTTGAAAATACATTAAAAATTAACCAAAAAGACATTAGAAAAACATTTTTAAATTTAAATGCAGATGCAGTTATAACAACAACTCCAGGTATAGGAAGTTATTATTTTCCAAAAAATAAAAAGAGGAAAACTACTTATATTTATATATTTCATTCATTGGTTAGTCCAAATGAAATTTATTTAAATAATTCGTTCAAAAGTTTTGATATTATTTTTTCTCCAAATGATATAATTTCTAGTCAATTAAAAAAACTTACCAAAAAAGACAGTAAAATTTATACAGTTGGATATCCTTTGTTGGTTAACAATTACTATAAAAAAAGTCAAAATTCTCTAAAAAACTCATTGCTTATTGCTCCTTCTTGGGGACGAGAGAGTTTATTGAATCATCAATTAGAACTAACTTTACTATTAAACAATCTGGCAAAAAACAGCTTTGATATCACCCTTCGCCCTCACCCTATGGAACTAGATAAACTTAATAAAATTGAATTACCAAAAAATATAAACATAGACTCAAATAAAGATTTGATAAATTTAAGCAGTTTTAAATATTTAATTACCGATTGGTCTGGAATTGCTATTGAGTTTTCTTTAATTAAAAAGTTTAAATCAATTTTTTTAGATCTACCAAAAAAAATTAGAAGAAAATCAAAAAGTGAAACAGAACATGAATTGATTGAAAACAAATTTAGAGTAAATTATGGACTTGTAGTCAAAAAAGACAATTTTTCAAAAATTTCGAAAATAATACATAACTACAATAATTGGAATATTGCTAGTGATGATTATATTAGACTCCTAACTTCTCCAGAGTTTGATAAATTTAATATTAGCAAAATACTAGATAGCAACCTATAAAAATTTATGATGATGCCATTAAAAAATTATAATTACAATGAATAAATTATTAATCCAATTGCCAGAAATATAGTATTTGTAGAAAAAGTTAAAACTTTATAACTGTCATATACAGACACTAAAAAAAATGAACAGAATACCCCCACCAGTCTTGGGGTCGTGATTGGAAATCACTAGGTCGAACTAGAAAAATAGGTATAAAAATCTAAGAAAGACCCCCTAGGTTTATTGGGTTTTTCAATAAGCGTGGTAATAGAATTGGTCATAATTTTTATTAGTGTGTTTGTGATTGGGCAAAAACCCCAATGTTTATAAGTGGCCAGAGGCAGAATCGAACTGCCGACCCCTTGTTTTTCAGACAAGTGCTCTACCGACTGAGCTATCTGGCCGTATGGCGGGGACGACGGGATTCGAACCCGCGACCTCCTGCGTGACAGG
>Ga0222718_10002803_pt1 | contig 15318 bp, 13 predicted proteins | sample C33_27DmetaG_FD_165045 | JGI IMG/M metagenome (GOLD analysis project Ga0222718, IMG submission 165045) | Estuarine water microbial communities from San Francisco Bay, California, United States - C33_27D | ecosystem: Environmental > Aquatic > Marine > Unclassified | place: USA: California... | reverse complement strand
CACTTTCAATGCCTCAATCATTTCTTTTTCAGAAACACCATCCATCTCACCTTCAACCATGTTGATATCAGCAGCTGTACCAGCTACGATTAGGTCGATATCGCTGTTCGCTACTTCTTCACGGTAAGGATTAACGATAAAATTACCATCAACACGTCCGATTCGAACTGTTGAAATAGGTCCGTCAAATGGGATATCTGTTAATGTCAGCGCTGCAGATGCGGCTAAACCAACAAGTGCGTCAGGCATAACATTATCGTCAGACGACATTAGTTGGATCATTACTTGTGTTTCCGCGTGGTAATCAGATGGGAACAATGGTCGTAATGTTCTGTCGACGATACGACAGATTAGCACTTCGTAATCAGATAATCTACCTTCTCTTCTGAGGAAACTTCCTGGAACACGCCCTACAGCTGCAAATTTTTCTTGATAATCTACAGACATGGGTAAAAAGTCAACACCTTCTCGTGCTGTTTTTGCTGAAACTACTGTTGCTAAAATTCTAGTATCACCACATGATAAAAAGATGGAACCATTGGCTTGTCTAGCTAATCGGCCAGTTTCTAGCGTTATCTCTCGGCCATCTCCGAGATCAATTGTTTTTTGGATTGCTTCAAATTTCATATAATTCTTCTGTTAATGGGCCCAATGCCCTGTTCGATAAAATGCAGAAAAAAAGGCCTTAAGCATAACTTCCTAAAGGCCTTTTTTGTATTACATTAACTGTAATGTTATTTTCTTAAACCAAGTTTTTGGATAATATCTCTGTATCTAAAGATATCTTTCTTGGCAACGTAGTTAAGCAATGCGCGTCGTTTACCAACTAACGCGATTAAGCTTTTTTCTGCGGAATAGTCTTTTTTGTTGATTTTCAAATGCTCTGTTAAGTGCTTGATTCTATGCGAGAACATAGCAATCTGAGCTTCACTGTTTCCAGTGTTTTTTTCATTCCCACCGTGATCAGTGAACATTTGTTTTTTTAAGTCTGATGTTAATCTCATGTTAACCTTTAATAATTCGTTTCGTCTGTCGTTTTCTAAATAGTCCGCAAAGATATCACTTTATCCATTAATAATGGAACAAATTGCTCTTTTTTAAAACAGGGCCATTTACACCTAATAACCACCCAACCAACGTCGGGAAAACCATTCAATGCAAAGCAGTCCGACAATAAAGAAGAACAACCACTTTTGGCTAATTAAATCACGGTACCGGCTACTCTCTTTAACCACAGACGAGGCGTTAGGCAAAGCCAATAATTCGTCTGCTAATGCATCCCAGTTTTCTTTTGAATAGTAAGCTCCTCCCGATTCTGTTGCCAGTTGTCGCATTAACGCGTAGTCGGCCGTTAATGTTTGGCTTTCGAGTTGAACTGCTTTAACTATCAAACTTCCTGACTCCTTGAACAATGCTCCATTATGTTGCGCAGTTGCATTAAAACTATAAGTACCAATAGGCAATGCACCAACCGAATACCTGTATGCCCCTTGTTGTGGCACTAACGTATAGGTATATTGTGTTCCATCAGCATGGCTTAAGGTTAACTCAACATTTGCATCCTCTGTAAATTCGTAACTGTCGTTATATACCTCGCCAATAAATGAAATCTTATCATTTTCGAAATAACTTTTACCCGAGGTGTACACTTTAAACTTGCGTTTATCATCTTTTAATGCCAGGTACTGAATCGACTTTCGTAACAGTTGTTCAATATTTTCAAAAGACTCATTTTGTTCATAGTCTTGGTATTGCCATCTCCACAACCCTTCTCCTGAACACACGCCAATCCGATACCCAGAATTATTCGTAAAAGACAACATCGGCATAGACGTTTCTACTGAGCCAATACGCTGATATGCCAAGATGTTAGCTGTTACTGGAAGCTTAAACTCACCAAAAGGTATCGTTAGTGGTGGCGCATTTTGCATAAATTGGGCAATATCATCACCAACATCAAATAGGGCAAACTGTGGATTTACTTTTGCCAAACCTTGATTAAAATTACGCCTGTTACCTTGTATTTCAATGCCTAAATCTAATCGGTTTAACAAATCGATATTGGTTTGGGTACCAAGAATAGACAACAATGGTATTTTAAGCTCTTTAATTCCTTGCAGCAAATTGGACTCATAAGCATTTACAGGGAGTTGATGGGTAATTACAAGATCATATTTATTCGCTTCTAGTTTATCAAATAAACCAATCTGAACGTCCAGTTCGTATTGGTCATTGCTTGAGATTACTTTGCGCAACAGCGCCACATCAGGGTGAGGTGCATGAGCAGCAACCAAAATCTTTTGCTTAACATCCAAAACGTCGGTATACACCAATCTTGAATTGTTTCCGGTATTCAGTTCATCTGGCAATCCTGAAACACTTACGCGATAAACTTGGTTTCCTGTTGCTTTCGCTTCAAGAAAAAACGTGTGCGATGTTGTAAATCTTGAGCCTTTAATCCCAATTCCTTTTTTAGCTAATTTCTTTCCGTTTTGCCAAATGCTCAATTCAACATTTTGGCCATTTGCCTTGTCGGCATTAACCACTACCTCAATCGGAAACATGTTCCCTAGAAAGGTTACGGCATTTGCTTTTGCATTATAGATAGATACGTCTTGATAAAGTGAAGTATCACCTACAGGTATTGTGAATACAGGGAAGTTTGCTTTTTGAGTTTCAAAACTTGGATTAACACCAACATTGTATATACCATCTGATACCAGCACAAGTCCTGCAACATTTCTGGTGTCATACAGTCTTCGAATTTCTCTAAAAGGCGCAGCAAGGTCTGTATTGGTGGTACTAAATTGAGGCGCTTCAGTTGAGGCACGAAGCCGAATTACATCATATTTATCGGATAACGTTTCATCCAATTTTGCAACGTCCTTGACAAGTTGATTTCTGGCGTAAGCACTATCACTGCCTAAAATCATAGATTGAGACTGGTCGGCATGAATAAATACAACGGGTTTTTCAATAGTCGTTTCAATGTATTTCAACAGTGGGTTTAACACCAAGATGGCCAATGCCGTAACAACGATGGTTCGCACAATCGCCAACACCCATTGAATTACAGGTCTTTTATTCGAGTCTTTTCGCAAAGATTTTCGATACAACAACATGCTGTAAATCACCCCTAGGCATAAACAGAGTAGCAAAAACGAAGTGGGCTGTTCTAGAATTAAATCCATACTCGAGGCGGCAAATATAATGGGCTAAACAATACCTACCCAACGTTTTAAATAGCCATTAATTGTCACCAAAGATGTTTATATATCAAGGGAAGGCGTAACCATAATATTCTTAATTTCGTGGCTTATTCGTCAGGTAACATAAATACAGAAAGAGTAGACGCAGAATGATTGTTTCTTATAATTGGTTAAAAAGCCTAATCCCATTTAAGGATTCCCCAGAAGACTTGAGCAAATTGCTTACCGACACTGGACTAGAAGTTGAAAAATTGCACAAAATTGAATCAATTAAAGGCGGTTTAGCAGGCTTGATCGTAGGCGAGGTTTTAACCTGTCAACCAGCAGAAAACACAGACAATTTAAAAGTCACAACTGTCGATGTTGGCACAGGCAATGCACTACCAATTGTATGCGGTGCCCCCAATGTAGCCGTAGGTCAAAAAGTAGTGGTGGCCCCAGTTGGAACAACGATTTATCCAGCTCAAGGAGAAAATTTCAAGATAAAAAAAGCCAAAATCAGAGGCCACGTTTCTGAAGGCATGTTGTGTGCTGAGGATGAAATTGGCTTAGGAAGTAATCACGACGGAATACTCTTGTTAGACAGCCAAGCAAAAGTTGGGACATCCGCCCGAGATTTGTTTGACCTTAACGAAGATTATCAAATTGAAATTGGATTAACACCCAATCGAGGGGATGCTGCTTCACACCTAGGAACGGCTAGAGACATTCAGGCGATGACAGATGCTTCGATTGCCCTTCCTAAAGTTGACGACATCCAGTGCGAGGTTGATTGCCCTATTAACGTTGTTATTGAAGACGATAAAGATTGCCCAAGGTACAGCGGCATATTACTGAACAACATTCACGTTACCGAAAGTCCAAAATGGTTAAAGGAGCGATTGCTTTCTATAGACATCAACCCTATCAATAATGTGGTTGACACAACCAACTTCGTTTTACATGAACTAGGACAACCCATTCACGCGTTTGATGCCAAAAAAATCAATGGCAATATTCATATAAGAAGGGCTAAAAATGATGAACAGATCACCACTCTTGATGATATCAAGCGAGATTTGATTGGCCACGAATTGCTAATAGCAGACGAAAAGAAAGCATTGGCAATGGCTGGTGTTTTTGGGGGATTGGATTCTGGTGTTACAGCAAGCACCACAGCTGTCTTTATTGAAAGTGCATATTTTGAACCTGCAGTAATACGAAAAGCTGCAAAGCAACATGGTCTTAATACGGATGCATCCTTTCGCTATGAAAGAGGTTGCGATCCAAACATTACCATTTATGCATTGAAACGCGTTGTAGACATATTAAAAGAAGTTGCAAATGCTAAAGAAGCTTCTAAAATCATTGACAACTACCCAAATAAAATTCCACACAACGAGATTACATTTAACACCACATGGTTAAATAGTTTTTGCGGAATATCACTGTCCAATGACGCCATTTCAGATATCTTGAGAAGGTTAGAGATTGATGTTATAAAAACCGACAACAATGACATTACCGTAAGTGTGGCTCCGTATCGTAGTGATGTATTAAGACCAGTGGATATTGCTGAAGAAGTTCTAAGAATCTATGGATTTAATCAAGTCGACATCCCAAAAAGGTTGTCGATGACGCCAAGCATTTCCACAAAATTTAACCCAACTCAATTACGCGATAAGGTGTCAGAATTTCTTGTCTCCAAGGGCTTTTTTGAGACAATGAGTAATAGTCAAACCAAGCCAAACGACAGAACAGATGTACAACCTGTAGCACTTTTGAATCCGCTAAGTATTGACCAATCAGTAATGCGGACAGATATGCTAGATGGCATGATGAGTTCTATAGCGTTCAACTTAAACCGTAAAAACAAAGACCTTTTATTTTTTGAATTCGGCAAGACCTATCAGAAACTAGATAGCACATATGACGAGACAAATCAGATAATCGTAGCTGCTTCTGGCCATACATCTGATAATAACTGGGCAACAAAAGCTCAGAAAGGAGACTACTTTTACTTAAAAGGATTGTTCGAATCGATGTCTGACATTTTAGGTTTACCGTTTAAGAAGTTTCTTAAGGATGTTAGTCTGCATACATTGAGCCCAACCTTGAAAAAAGAATATGGATTAAAGCAAGACGTACATTATGCCATAGTTAACTGGGATTCTTTGTGCCAACGCATGCAGAATGTTAAGTTTAAATTAGAAGACATACCTGTGTATCCCGTTGTTTCTCGAGATTTGAGTGTAGTATTAGACAAAGACGTGGCGTACAATTTGGTTGAACGAATTGTTAAAGAATGTACCGGGGCGTTTTTCAAGAATTTAACTTTGTTTGATGTTTATGAGGGCAAGAACATTAATGCAGATAAGAAATCGTATGCGATATCAATAGAATTGTATGATGCGAAACAAACAATGACCGACGAACGCATAGAAAAAATTATGAGCAAGGTGATGTCTCGCCTCGAAAAAGATGTACAAGCACTAATCAGAAAATAAATGACTGACGCTGAGCAAAAACTGTGGAATTTTGAAGTAAGTCTAAAAGAAATGCTTAATCGTTTAGGCGAATTAAAGACTGAAAATCAAGACTTAGCGAATAAAAACGAGTCATTAGAAACTCAACTTACGACCCAAAAAAACCTCATAAAAGATTTAGAGGAGAATAATAAAAACGTTAAACTTGCCGAGACAATGTCTCAATCGATGGGTGATCAAGAAGAGTTAAAACAACAAATTGATAACTATATTAAAGAGATAGATCGATGTATTGCACTTTTAAGTGATTAAAATTGGATAGTGCGCAAAATGAAATATCGATAAAGGTTACAATAGGAGATAGACAATATCCGCTTAAAATAAATGCTGCTGAAGAAGAATCCGTTCGAAAGGCAGCAAAATTGATAAATGAAAAATCGAAATTTTACCAAGAAAACTTCTCGGTAAAAGATAAACAAGATTCACTTGCCATGGCAGCCTTAGAATTTGCCACAGAGGTAGCTGGATATCAATTGGAGCAATCTTCTGACAAGCACCTTTTAGATAGAAAAATTTCGTACTTCCAAACACTTATAAATGATGCAATACGTTGACTCACAATTGTTTAATTAAAACAACAACGTACAATGGACATTACAACAATACTAATTGGATTACTCGCTGGAATTATTGCTGGAGGTGGGATAGCATTTTTGGTGCTAAACAACAAGTCAAATTCTAAGGCTACCCAAATTATAAAGGAAGCTGAACAAAAAGCGAATCAGTATAAAAAATCTCGAGAGCTAGAAGCAAAGGAAAAATTTTTAAAGCTTAAACAAGAGCACCAAAAGGAAACTCAACAGAGAGAAAGCTCTATTTCGCGCAAGGAAGATGACCTTAGAAAAAAGGACCAAAGCTTAAGTGACAAAATCCAAAACCAAGAGCATAAATTTAAAGAAGTTGAGTCCATTAAGAAAAACTTATCTCAGCAACTCGAAATTGTAAATATCAAAAAAACGGAGATTGAGAAAGCGCACGGCAACCAAGTAAAACAACTTGAAAAAATAGCAGGCTTAACCGCTGATGAAGCCAAAAAAGATCTTGTTGAAGCACTTGTTGACGAAGCCAAAACAGACGCTATATCCAAAATAAAATTAATCGTTGAAGAGGCTAAGCTTAAAGCAAACAAAGAAGCCAAGCGGATGATTCTCCAAACGATTCAGCGAACAGCCGCTGAACAGGCTATTGAAAATACCGTTACGGTGTTTAACATCGACAACGACGACATAAAAGGTAGAATAATTGGTAGAGAAGGTAGAAACATTAGAGCGTTAGAAGCTGCAACCGGCATCGAAATTATCGTTGACGATACGCCAGAAGCAATCATCCTATCAGGATTTGACCCAGTAAGACGAGAAATTGCAAGGTTATCACTACACAGATTGGTTACAGATGGAAGAATTCACCCAGCAAGAATTGAAGAGGTGGTTCAAAAAACCAAAAAAGATGTAGATAACGAAATAATCGAACATGGCGAACGCGCTGTAATCGACTTAGGCATTAACGGTTTACATCCTGAACTGATTCGTATCGTTGGAAGAATGCGTTACAGATCTAGTTACGGACAAAACTTATTGCAACACAGTCGTGAAGTAGCCAACATGTGTGCCATCATGGCTGCCGAATTTGGCCTTGATCCGAAAATGGCCAAACGTGCAGGGTTGTTGCATGATATTGGTAAGGTGCCTGATGAAGATGCTGAGACTCCTCACGCACTTCTAGGTATGAAATGGGCTGAAAAATATGGCGAAAGTCCTGAGGTTTGTAATGCCATCGGAGCTCACCACGACGAAATCGAAATGACCAATTTGATATCACCAATAGTACAAGCGTGTGATGCAATAAGTGGGTCGAGACCGGGTGCCAGAAGAGAAGATGGTGAAGCGTACATCAAACGTCTTCAAGATTTGGAAAAACTTGCCTTAGGCTTTGACGGTGTCGAAAAAGCATTTGCGATACAAGCTGGCCGCGAGCTACGGGTTATTGTAGACAGTGACGTATTGCAAGACAAGCAAGCCGATCTACTCTCTTTTGATATTAGCCAAAAGATTATGAAAGAAATGATCTATCCTGGCCAAATCAAAGTGACCGTTATTCGAGAAAGACGGGCCGTTAATTTCGCAAAATAGACCACAGCTTGCAATGCGTTTGTTGACCATTGTGCTCTGCTTATTATTATCTAGGTGCACATCTACGCCCCAATCTGAAGTTAAGTCTACTGAAGCACCCTCACTTATTGCTGTCATTGAACCTTTACCTAATAAAGATTCAGTCGTGCTTAGCACGCTAGAGTTGCAAATGCAGGAGGCTAATTTGATTAATGTACAATGGCTTAATTCAGATATCGTTGTAGACCTAAAATACAGCACAACAGACAACTTTCTTCAGCAAGACGTCTATGGGAAATTCGAAAAAGCCTATCTAGAAGAGTTTACTGCAAAAAAGCTGGCATTAGCCCAGCATCACCTACGTCAATTACAAACGGGAGTGAATATAAAAATATGGGACGCCGCTCGACCAGTTTCATTGCAACAAAAGATGTGGGATGCATTAAACGTCCCTGCAAACCAAAAAGGTCGCTTTGTGAGCAACCCTAAGAACCACTCATTACATAACTACGGTTGTGCGGTTGACGTTACACTGGTCGACATCAACGGCATTGAACTTGACATGGGGACAATCTTCGACCAATTTGACTCGTTGGCACAACCCAAGTACGAGCAATTACTGATGCAGACAGGCGTTATTAGCAAAAAACAACTGTCCAACAGAAGACTGTTACGTCAAGTAATGACCTCAGCTGGATTTTCTACTATTACTTCTGAATGGTGGCATTTCAATAGTTGTTCTCGTGGTTATGCAAAATTGAATTACCCTTTGCTTAATTGAGGATGATGGTACGCATAAGTATAAAAGTTACGAATCAAAACTATCAGTAATTTGAAATGTTATTTTTGCAGGCGATTTCGAGAAAGAAATGATTGAAACGGATATAATTATAATTGGTGCTGGCCCATGTGGCCTTTTCACAGTGTTTGAAGCAGGGTTAATTAAACTGCGTTGTCATTTAATTGATTCTCTGGCTCAACCTGGAGGACAATTGGTGGAAATTTATCCCAAAAAACCGATATACGATGTACCGGGTTTCCCGTCGATTCTTGCAGGAGAGTTGGTCGATAATCTAATCAAACAAGGCGAGCCGTTTAAGCCAGGCTTCACACTTGGTGAACGCGCTGAGCAAATTGAAAAAACGGAAGACAACCAGTTTATTGTTACCACCAATAGAGGAACGCAGCATAAGGCCCCCGTGGTTGCGATTGCTGGCGGTTTAGGTTGTTTTGAACCTCGAAAACCAGAACTGACAAATCTGGAAAAATATGAAGATCACGGGGTTGACTATATTATCAAAGACCCAGAAAAATTCCGCGATAAGAATGTAGTGATTGCTGGTGGAGGTGATTCGGCTTTAGATTGGTCGATATTTTTAGCCGACGTGGCAAAAAGTGTTACGCTTGTACATCGTCGTTCCAAGTTTAGAGGAGCATTAGATAGTGTAGAAAAGGTGGAGATGCTGTCTCAAGCTGGAAAAATTGATTTAATCACCAATGCAGAAATCACTGAATTAGGTGGTGGCTCTGATTTAGAAAGCGTACACATTTTTAAGAAATTAGAGGAGACATCGGTTATAAAAGACGTTGATTACTTCATACCATTGTTTGGCCTATCACCAAAACTAGGCCCATTAAAAGAATGGGGATTAAACTTAAATAAAGAATCCATTCCGGTAAACACGGTTGATTATAGTACTAGTGTTCCAGGAATATATGCCATAGGCGACATCAATGACTACGAAGGGAAACTGCGTTTGATTCTCTGCGGATTTCATGAAGCCACTATTATGGTGCAGTCAGCGTATAGACGTATCCATCCTGAGAAAAATTTAGTCTTAAAGTACACCACCGTTAGTGGAGTAAACGCATTTAATTGATGGACGATATCATAACTATATACGTCACTGATCTTCATGGTGACCGTCATGAGATTCAAGCCCCAACCGACATGGGTTTAAACGTGATGGAGGCTATAAAAGCTAACAACCTGACTGTTAAGGCAACCTGTGGTGGTATGGCCATGTGTGCCACCTGCAACGTCATTATCAAAAGTGACCACGAACTACCCGAAATGAGTGAGTCTGAGGAAGACATGCTTGATGAAGCGTTTGTTTTGGAGGTAGAAGGCAGTCGGTTAAGTTGCCAGATTCCAGTGTCAGCTGAAATTGACGGGTTAGAGTTGTCGATGGCTCCTTTATCTAATCCAGAAGATTAGTGTAACATTTTCCAAAGTTGATCCTTGAGTTGGGGTATGTTGTACCCGGTCACAGAGGAAATAAATATTGTTTTCAAATCTTGCGGCAGTGTTGCTTGAATTTCTTCGGTTAATTCCTCGTCCAACATGTCCGATTTACTTATCGCCAGCACACGGTCTTTGAATAACATTTCGGGATTGTATTGCTTGAGCTCCGCCAACAATACCTCATATTCTTTTACGATATCATCGCTGTCGGCTGGAACCATAAACAGTAAAATGGAATTGCGCTCGATATGACGTAAAAACCTGTGTCCTAAGCCCTTACCTTCGCTTGCCCCCTCTATTATTCCAGGAATATCAGCCATAACAAACGACTGATAGTCATGATATTTCACAATGCCTAAATTAGGCACTAGTGTTGTAAATGGATAATCTGCAATTTCTGGTTTAGCAGCCGAAACTACTGAAAGCAAAGTTGATTTACCCGCATTCGGAAAGCCAACTAAACCTACGTCTGCAAGTACTTTTAATTCAAGTACTTTCCACTCATCAAGGCCATCCTCTCCTGGCTGGGCATAACGAGGTGTTTGGTTTACGGAGGATTTAAAATTCCAATTCCCTAAACCTCCACGCCCACCTTTGAGCAATATTTCTGTCTGATTGTCTTTAGTGATTTCAAAAAGGACCTCACCCGTTTCAGGATCTTTAGCGACTGTACCTAGTGGCACATCAATAATTTGGTTTGCTCCTGTTTTTCCCGTTTTTCGACCCTTACCACCATTTGTGCCGTCGTCACAGATAATGTGTTTTTTATACTTCAGGTGAAGTAAAGTCCAAAGTTGTGCATTACCTCTCAATACTACAGAACCACCTGGACCACCATCGCCACCATCTGGTCCACCTTTACTGTTAAATTTATCTCGAAATAACGACCAGCTTCCGCTTCCCCCGCTTCCAGAGCGGCAGTTAATTTTCACATAATCAATGAAATTTGGATTGGCCATGTATTGTCAGTGATTTTTAGCTACGTACAGAGTCTACCGCGGTGCAAAGTGAATTGAAGATATCATCAATTTCACCTAAACCATTAATTCTATGAAGGACGTTTTTGGCCGCATAAAATTCTAGGAGTGGCTCCGTTTTGTTGTTGTATTCTGCAAATCTGTTGCGAATTTTATCTTCACTCTGATCGTCAGTTCTTCCAGAAACTTTGCCTCTTTCAAGTAATCTTGAAACAAGTTCGTTTTCTTCAACCTCTAAGGCTAAAACCGCATGAATATTGGTGTCTAGCTGCATTAATATTTTAGACAATGCCTCACCTTGAGATATCGTTCTAGGGAAGCCATCAAATATGAAACCGTTTGATTCTTTCGTGGTTTTCAAAAAATCTTCTACCATAGCGATAGTTACCTCGTCAGGCACCAATTCACCTTTATCGATAAAAGATTTAGCAAGAATTCCGAGTTCTGTTTCGCCTTTAATGTTAGATCTAAAAACATCACCGGTACTTAGGTGAACTAGGTTGTACTTTTCAAGTAACATAGCACTTTGTGTGCCTTTGCCTGCTCCTGGAGGTCCGAATATTATTATGTTAAACATATTATGCTCGTGTTAAGTCCGCAAATTTAGCGCAATATCAGACTTAAGCTTAGTTCTGCAAGACAAAAATGAACCAATAATTGCCCAAGTATTTGGCTAACGGTGATTCTATGTTTTCCTTTGAAGAAAAGAATATCTATTGTGCTCCAAGCTGTCGTAAAAAAAGGCAAAGTTTTATCTGAATCAGTTCCTGCTCCAAACGTATCAAGTGGTGGTTTACTCATAAAAGTTGTTAACAGCTGTATTTCCGCTGGCACAGAAATGAGTAACGTATCCGAAACTGGGAAACCGCTTATCAAAAGAGCCCTGGAGCAACCGGCCGAAGTTCGAAACGCATTAAATTTTGCGAAAGAAAATGGCATCATGAAAACCATTGCTAGAATTAGAGGTACTCTAGAAGGTGGAAAGCCAACCGGATATTCTATTTCGGGTATTGTGATTGCAGTTGGAGACGGAGTCAAAGAGTATTCGATTGGAGATTATGTTGCAGCAGCAGGGGCTGGCATTGCCAATCATGCTGAATTTGTGGATGTTCCTGAAAATTTAGTTATGCCAATGCCCAAGGGTTTAGATTTCAAACTGGCATCAACTGTAACTCTTGGGGGTATTGCCATGCATGGCGTTAGACGAGCAGACTTAAACCTAGGTGAAATCTGTGTGGTTCAGGGAGCTGGGATACTCGGGTTAATTGCCCAGCAAATGTTACAAGCCTCAGGTATCAGAACCATCGTTATTGACCTTGACGATCATAGACTCGAAATCGCAAAGTCATTAGGCGCAGAAGCGACGCTAAACCCTAAGAATGAAGACATAATAAAAGTCGTTGAAGCCATATCTAATGGTTATGGTGCTGATGCGGTTCTGTTTACTGCCGCAACTTCAAGCAGTGAGCCATTGTCAACAGCCTTCAAAATGACGAAAAGAAAAGGCAAGGTTGTTTTAGTAGGCGTATCTGGGATGGAGATTAATCGAGGTGATATGTACAAAAAGGAAATTGACTTCCTCATATCTACAAGTTATGGTCCTGGTCGTTACGACGATAATTACGAAAAAAAGGGATTAGATTACCCCTATGGATATGTTCGATGGACAGAGAATCGCAACATGTCTGAATATTTAAGACTATTACATATTGGGGCCGTTGACATCAGTCAGATGGTAAATGCGGTTTACCCGATTGAACAGGTTGAAGAAGCCTTTGATGTTTTAAAAAACGGAGAACATCCCAAGCCAATTATCTCTATCTTGGACTATGGCGTTGATGTAAATCTTGAAATAAGTAAGTCGACTACAAGACGGGTTGACCTTGTCAAATCTACTAGTAGCTCAAAAATTGTGAATGTAGCGTTGATTGGCACAGGTGGATTTGCCACAGGCATGCACCTACCCAATATGGCCAAATTGTCGAACAAGTTCAAAATAAAAGCGATAGTTAATCGGACTGGACAAAAAGCCAAAGCTGTTGCCGAACAGTATAATGCCGATTACGCCACAACTGACATCCAAGAGGTTTTAAATGACCCTGATGTGGACTTGGTCATGATTACAACGCGACATGATAATCATGGCACTCTCACACTTAATAGTTTAAAGGCAGGAAAACATGTATTTGTTGAGAAGCCACTTTGCATAAACCGCCAAGAACTTGCAGAAATTAAAGCATTTTATGATGAAACGGAAGAACCGCCTTTATTGATGGTAGGTTTCAACAGGCGTTTTAGCCCCTATGCAAAAGAGATAAAAAAACATGTGTCACAAAGAGTTAATCCAATTGTGGCTCATTATAGAATGAATGCTGGGCATATTCCACTTGACCACTGGACACATGACCATGGGGGAAGAATTGTTGGAGAGGCATGCCATTTAATTGATTTAATGAATTACTTCACAGACGCCAGTATTGAAAGTATTAGCACGGAGCACATTACTCCGACTACTGAAAAAATTAGCAAACACGACAATCGCAGTATCGTCTTAAAGTATGCTGACGGATCCATATGTCACATACAATACTTTGCCGTAGGTAGTAAAAAATTATCGAAGGAATTTCTCGAAATACATTTTGACGAAAAAAGCATGATTATGGACAACTACAAGAAGCTTTCTGCTTATGGGTTTTCATGTAAAGAGGTATCGAGCTCTATTAGCAACAAAGGCCAGTTTGAGGAATTAAACGCCTTATATGAATGTTTAAAAGGTGACGGAAGATGGCCAATATCCTTAGACGACATGGTTCAGACCACCTTGGCTAGTTTTGAAGTGGAAGAAATCGATTGAGCAGTAAATATCCCATCATACTGATAGGCCCGTACCCTCCATTAATTGGTGGTGTTTCCACACACCTATTCAGAGCTCTGCCACTGTTAATCAAAGATGGACATAAGGCTTCTGTTATTAGTGTTAAAAGGACTGACAGTAAAGACCCGAGCGTTTCATACATTCCGGCGCTTCTATTGCCATTTTATTTATTTGTACAGCCTAAAAGTATTGTTCACTTTCACGTAGATAGTTTAAGTCACTTATTACTTTCTGCGATGCTTAAGTTAAGACACAAAACATTTTTAACGGTTCACAACAACCGTTATCCAACAACCATGGAGTCGGGTTCGTTTGCCACTCAGGTAAAGTGGAGATGTTTATCTACTTTTACTCGAATAATTTGTGTGAACAGCGATACACAAACCTACCTTGCACATAAATTAACAAATATTTTCAAAGACGTTGTTCCGGCTTTTTTGCCGCCAACAGACATAGACGAAGACAGTATTAAGGAGATAAAAAAATGGGGAAGCCAGTTTAAATTCGTTTTGAGTGGCTATGCTTATCGACTGTCGTTTTATGAGGATGAGGATTTGTATGGTATAGACATGATGATTGCTTTAGTCAATCGAATGGTATCCGAACAAATAAATGTAGGTCTAATCCTTTTGATAAACCTAGAAGAAAATGCATATTTGGAAAAATTAAAAAGGGAGATAACAAGATTGAATTTGCAAGACAACATTAATTTAGTTGACATCAACCAAGGTATAGATGCCGTAGCCTTATGGAAATACTCCGACGTTTATTTGCGACCAACAAACACTGATGGCAATAGCATTTCAGTTATGGAGGCACTTCACATGGGCACTACCGTTGTAGCAAGCGATTGCGTTGAAAGACCAGAAGGATGTGTTTTGTTTAAGAATCGTGATGCAGATGATTTTGGAGATGTGGTTGTTGGGGTGTTGGATGAGGGTGTAACTCAAAGGGGTGGCTTCAATATTCATCCTGAATTACACTTTTGCATTTATGCAGACCTATCAAGGTCAATATCATCAGCGAACAATTAGTTCAAGACCCTTAGGACATTAAATCAATTAACGAAATGGTAATTGCCTTCCCTACTCCAGAATATGTAACGAACAAAGAGTTCGGTGGATTAGCTACCTATTTGTACAAAACATCAAAATATCTTAAAGAGCTTAACCATAAACCCGTCATTTTCCTATTGACCAATTCTGAAGGCAAGTTCGAATACGAAGGAGTGGAAATAGTTAAGATTAAGAGAAAAAAGTATTGGTGGTTTTGGCTAGTCAATGCCCTTACCTTATTTACAGTCAATTCGTCACTCCTTATTTTAAACAACAGCTGGGCAATAAGATCAGCCCTTGTAGCATACAATAGATTTAACAAAA
>Ga0222718_10002799_pt1 | contig 15329 bp, 15 predicted proteins | sample C33_27DmetaG_FD_165045 | JGI IMG/M metagenome (GOLD analysis project Ga0222718, IMG submission 165045) | Estuarine water microbial communities from San Francisco Bay, California, United States - C33_27D | ecosystem: Environmental > Aquatic > Marine > Unclassified | place: USA: California... | reverse complement strand
CCGGTGTAGACTACGGTGGAACAATGGTCACTGGCCTACTGTTCACACAAGAAGCGGGTTGGGACAAAGCGGGTTGGTATGATTTCCCATGGGACAACTATGGTGATTCAAGGATCAAGGCATTCAGGGCCGATGGTAGCACACAGTCTTACACGTTTGATACTGCACCTGCCATAACAGATGTGTATCAAGTTTACCTGACACAGGACGACAGCACGAGAAAGAAACTTTCAGACGTGATCAGAGGAGATGGTTCAACTGCAACATTTACAATCAGTGAAACACCTGAAGAAAATGCACTAGTTGAGTTCATTCCTTTCGATGACGACGGTGTGTTAACGCCAACAGACGACAGGACTTTGGATTCGATTATCAAAGGCGGGTTGTTCACATCAGCACTGGGTCATGCACCGAGCGATATTATTTTAGAGGGCGATGATTTCGTTTCTCCTGACACAAGTTATGCTCCAGAAGAGACCGTACCAGGACAACTTTTTGACACTCTAGACATCAAGGTCTACACATCACCGGAGTCAGGTGTACCATTCATCAGTGAGAAAAATTACATAGGGAACGGAAGCACAACGACATACAGCATTGGAGACTACCCCGGAACATTGGGATCAGTAACAGTATCGGTGGATGGTGTTGTACAGAAATTGACAACAAACTATTCAGTAAACGTTGGTAACAAAACAATTACATTTACATCAGCACCTGCAAACAACAGCATTATATCAACAAAGGTTTTTGCAATTTCAGGTGAGAACTACAGAGTACTAAACACTTTTACAGGCGACGGAAGTACAACATCGTTCTTGACTTCTACAAGAGGAGAATTTAATTTAGATTCTACATCATCAGACATCTACGTAACGGTGGACGGAGTTCCTACAACATCATACACAACAACCACAAGAGCAAATACCATTACAGTTGTATTCGATTCGGCACCGGTGGCAAGTTCTTATATACAGATAGCAGGTTTCAACAAGTCAACTACAAGCACTAGAAGTTTTGCAAGTGTTAGGAATCAGGCAATTACGTATGACGGTTCAACAAACAGGTACACTTTGACTTATCCACCGGGAGCGATAGGACCATTCTCTGGTCTGACCACGGTCGAGTTGAACGGCAGAGTGTTACGAGGACCTGACAACACCTACTACGTTGGTGACGGAAGCACATACACATATGGTGTTGTATCTGGATTAGAAGATGATTCAACAGTTGACCCGGCAAAAACAATTTCAAGTGCAAGTCAGGTACAAGTTTTTGTAAACGGAACCAAAAAAGATCTTAACACGCACTACACTGTGGATGTTGGAAACAACAACATAGAATTCAACACAGCATCAGTGCCTATCTCGACAGATGTGATTTGTATTTCAACGTTGGTCGATCATCAGTATTACAATGAGGGCACGGACTTGATATTAGTACCTAGTGCAATAACATCTCCTTACAGTTTAAGTGCAAGTGATGTGCTATCTGTAACAACATTCAACAACGCACTTGGAATGAAACAGCGAAGAGAAGTTTTAGAAGGCAGACCAAGTGGTGTGTTTAAATTGAGATTCGACATATTACACGCAGGTTACACTTACGTTTGGCTGAATGGTGAGCAGTTGGTACAAGGTGCTGACTACACAGCAAGTGGCAACACGATTACAGTAACTGGCAAGACGATAACGTCATCAGAGAGACTAGACGTGATGTACTTTGCACTTGAATCAGCAACTGGCGCCACTGGATTCAGGATATTCAAAGACATGATGAACAGGACGTTCTACAAACGTATTTCAAAAAATGCGACTACTAAATTGACAATAGATATGACAGAAGGCACACAAACAATCACAGTGGAAGACGCAAGTGTGTTACCAACACCGGACGCGGCAATCAACACTCCGGGTGTCATATTCATAGACAAAGAGAGAATAGAATACTTTACAAAATCAGGTAACACGTTGGGACAACTAAGACGTGGAACACTTGGTACAGGAATTAAGGGGCATGGATCAGGCACGGAAGTGGTAGATGCGTCTGGTACTCAAACCATCCCTTATGCGGACACTGTGTACACCAACACCTTCACAGGTGACGGTAGCACAGTTACTTTCGCACTATCACAAACACCAGCCTCCGCTAGTGAGTTAGACATATTCATTGGTGGCCAACGATTGTTGCTCACTAGCGAGGATGGATCAACTATTAACTACTCTGTGGATGGAAGCACAACAGCAGTGACTTTGAGCACAACTCCTGCTTCGGGAACACAGATAAAGGTTTTACACAAGAAAGGACAGGTATGGTACACTGCTAAGGATGGAAACCCAGCGGACGGTAAGGGATTACAGGCTTCAAGCACACAACAGGCTAAATTCATTGCTAATGAACCCACAAACGCACCTGAATAAATACACTAGATGAAACAAGACAACAAACCAACAGAATCAAAAGACGAGAACAAAAAGCCTCAGGATAACACCGGTGTTATGATGACTGGCCACATAAAGATTTTTGACCCAGAAACAGGTGAGGTAATCGTAGACAAGAGAAACGCGATACACTACGAGAACATGTCTCAGGCGTTGGCCAATTCATTGGCAAACAAAACAACAGGTTTCGTACATGAGATGGCATTCGGAAATGGTGGTACCAGTGTAGATCCAACAGGTGTCATCACTTATCTGACACCAAACTCAACAGGCACAAATGCATCACTTTACAATCAGACATATTACAAAGTGATAGACGACAACAGTGCAACCAACAAGGACACAACCAGGAACAAAATGGAGGTGAGACACACTGCCGGCAACAAGTACACCGACATAGTCTGCACTTGCACATTGGACTATGGTGAGCCAACAGGACAGGCGGCGTTCGACAACACAACGGATTTCAATGGTGATTATGTTTTTGACGAGTTAGGATTGAAGAGTTGGGAAGGAACAGAAAACGGATCAACTAACAAACTGTTGACACACGTGGTATTCCATCCGGTACAGAAGTCACTAAACAGACTTATACAGATAGACTACACTTTGAGAATTCAAAGTTTAACAACGTTCACTGAAACGAGCTCTACGGCACTGTCAACTTCAAACACAGTGAGTGGAACCACTTCAGGCGGTAACACAGGATACTAATGGCCTACACAGTAAACAAGTCAAATAGTTCGGCATCGCCAAACCAGTACACGGTACAGGATGGTGTTGTCAACACACAGACTGATCTAAGTTTCATAGGTAAAGGCTACGCAGGTTACGGGGAAGTCATAGCGGAGAACTTCCTGCACTTGCTAGAAAATTTTTCAAACACATCTGCACCTGCAAAACCTATCGCAGGCCAGTTGTGGTGGGATTCAGCAAATGCCAAATTGCAAGTGTACAACGGGACCGCGTTCCAGACAGCAGGCGGAAGTGCACCTTACCAATCTGATGCTCCATCCAACATGGCGGCAGGAGATATCTGGATAGACTCAGACACCGGACAGATGTACTACTACAACGGAACGTCGTCGGTGTTGGTAGGACCTCCTAGTTCGACGGGAACCACAAATGGATTCACATACGACACCATACTTGACTCGGGAGACAACAGTCAGAACATAACGAAACTATTCAATGATGGAAATCTGATTGCAGTAATATCAGAGGACACATTCACACCAAAGACCACACTTACTGGATTTGCAACTGTCAAAAAAGGTATAACACTTACAACTGCAATAGCAGATACCAAATTCCAAGGAACGGCATCAGACGCAGATGCACTGGGCGGAGTAGCCGCGTCAAACTATCTGAGATCCAATGCCAATGACACCACATCGGGTACCATCAGTATCGCCAATGATGGTGGACTTGTTGTTGGAGTTGACAGTGACATGACCATAACGGTTGACTCATCAGGTGGTATCATAGCGAACACAGTCAACAACACGGACATAACCTTCAAAGTAAACGACGGTGGAGTGACAACCACAGTGATGACCATAGACGGTTCAGAGTCTAGGGTGGGTATTGGTACGACAACGCCAAGCACGAAACTGCAGGTAGCAGGCACCGTGACAGCAACAGGATGCTCTGGGCCACTGACAGGGGCAGTAACTGGAACATTAACCAGCACAGGTGCCAACACAATGGGCACTCTGACCATGGGCGGTACACTTACATCAAAGGCCATATTACCTGACACAACATTAAGTTACGACATAGGCTCCAGCAGTAAGAAATACAACACAATATATGCCAAAGCAACATCGGCGCAATACGCTGACTTGGCCGAGGTTTATGAATCAGATGCAGAGTATGACGTGGGAACAGTTGTGGTGTTTGGTGGTTCAAAAGAAATCACACATTCAACTATAGGAAACGACACATCAGTTGCTGGCGTGATAAGTGAAAATCCAGCATACTTGATGAATGCTGATCAGACAGGTCTTCCTGTTGCATTGATTGGAAAAGTAAAGTGTAAAGTAGCAGGACACATTAAAAAAGGTGACATGCTTTCAACCCATGCAAGTTATAACGGAGTGGCCAAAAAAGCACATGATCCTGCACCTGGCACTATTATAGGAAAAGCATTAGAAGACTATGATTCCACAGAAATAGGCATGATTAATATTGTAGTGGGTAGGTGCTAAATATAAGCAAATGGCGTACACAATCAACAAAACAGACGGAACAGTAGTTGCTACAATCACAGACGGCACTATTGATAACACAACAAGTTTAACACTCTTTGGAAAGAGTTATTCAGGTTTCGGTGAATCACTAAACGAAAACCTTGTAAAATTATTAGAAAATTCAACTTCAACATCGGCACCAACAGCACCTTTGAAGGGTGAACTATGGTTCGATGCATCGACGAACCAACTTAAAGTTTACGATGGAACAAGTTTCAAGCCAACAGGTGGTTCAAAAGCACAGTCATCAGCACCAAGCAATCCATCATCAGGAGACCTTTGGTTGGACACAGACGATGATCAGGTTTACGCCTACACAGGTTCGGCATGGCAATTAGTTGGGCCAGTTTACACATCAGGACAGACGCTTTCGGGCTGGAAGATAGAGACTCTGGCCAGTGCAGGAGGCAATAAAGTTGTAAGTTCAATGTACGCAGGCAACACAAGGGTAGCGATCCTCTCAAAAGAGACTTTCACTCCCTCAGTAACGCAGACAGGATTTGCAGAGATTAAAGCAGGTCTCACGTTAAACTCAACACTTGGTGCAGTTTTTGACGGAACAAACACACAAGCGGCACAGATTGATGTGTCATCAACGACAAACACATCAGGCACAATAATAGCAGGCGGAAACTTCCTGAGAGCAGATGCTTCTGACACCACATCAGGTGCATTGACAATCACTAACGACTCTGGTATCACTTTGGGTGCATCCGGAGAACTTACAGTCACAGTTTCAAGCAACGATGTAACAGTTGCACAGACATCCTTAGACAAGGACTTGAAATTCACAATCAATGATGGCGGAGTTACAAAAACTCCTATAACACTAACGGGTGCCACTGGGGCAATAGGATTGACCGGTGATGTGACAGTAACAGGAAATTTGACAATCACAGGAGAGTTTGAGAACAGTTCGAGCGAGATCAATATCGTAAATGACGCTTTCTTGAAACTCAACACAGGAAATTCAGAGGCAGACTCAGGTATCATCGTTGAGACAAGCGACACAGATGATGCTAGACTATTTTACGATGTGTCAGAGAACAGATGGACAGCAGGTGAAGGTGCAACATATTCTCATTTGATCAGAGACACAGATGCAGTGAGCGATGGAGATGCCAATAAAAATTCAGGATTCCTAAGAACAACAGCGGCTGGTTTACTGACAGTCACTAATGTGTCATTAGGTGCTGTCGGTTCAGCGATTACCACATCAGACACTTCAAGCACCAGTGTTCCAACTATAGGACAGGTAGCCACTTTTGGTAACCTATGGGGTGGATCGGCAAAAACAGTTTCAACATCAAACCCAACAGGCGGTGACGGTAGCGACGGGGACTTTTGGTTCGTAAGGGAGGCGTAATCCCATGGTCGCAGTCGTCAAGACATTCAACTACACAGGTACACTACAGCAGGCAACTATCCCGGCAGGGACGACGTCAATAGACGTTTACCTTTGGGGCGGAGCCGGAGGTGGTGGAGGTGGTGACGCTGGAGGCCCGGGAGGATCAGGCGCCGCGGGACACTTCCTTGAACACACGGGATTCGCGATATCTTCAGCACAGATAGGTACCACACTGGAAGTCGCAGTGGGTGGCGGTGGAGCCGGTGGTGGTGGTGGTTCGAACGCACCAGGCGGTGACAACGGCAAGAGCAAGACAGCATATTCAGGAGGAGATGGTGGTAACTCAGGACCACGTGGATCATCAGGTTCAGGTGGCGGAGGTGGAGGAGCCACGATAGTATCAATAGACGGCACAGCACAACACATAGCCGGTGGCGGTGGTGGCGGTGGTGGAGCAGGTGTGGCCTCTAACGGAAGTTCTGGAATTAACACGACATCAGCAACAGGTAACTCACCAAGCACACTGGGAGAGAACGGCAAGAGCCACTCTGGAGATGGTGGTGGTGCAGGTGCCGGAGGAGGTGGATTCAATGGCGGAAGGTCAGGAAACGGAGGATCGGGAGACAACGGTGGTTCGGGCGGACACTCAGGATTGAACTTAGCACAAACAGGATTCACAACGTCGTCAGTAGGATCGGGAGTAACACCAGGTGGCACGGGTTCAGCATATTACACGTCAGGTGTCGCAGTTGGCGGAAATGCAAGTTCGTCAGGCGCGGACGGCAAGGCAGTGGTCATCTTCAACATAGGTGTACAGGCAAATTACAAAGTAGGTGGTGCATGGAAGAGTGTGAACGCCATGTATCAAAAAGTTTCAGGATCGTGGAAACAAATCACAGCAGGTTACTATAAAGTTGGCGGAGTATGGAAAGCACTTTTCAACGCAGGAGTAAACATCATTTCAACAGCGGCGGGATTTGGAGATGGGTCGGGAAGTTCAAGTTCAGGTGGCGGTGGAACTGGTGGTGGTTGTTTCATAGCGGGAACAATGATCACAATGCACGATGGTTCATTGAAACCAGTAGAACAAGTGGACATAGGAGATGAAGTTGCAGTAGGTGGTAAAGTGTTCGCTACAGGTAAATTCCTGATAGACAATTTATACGACTACAAAGGAATTCAAGTATCAGGCACGCACATGGTCAAAGAAAACGGCTCGTGGACCAGAGTAGAGAACAGCAAACACGGTGTATCTCTTGGTAACGAAGACGCTATAGTGTATGTGTTTGGAGCAGAGCACAGAAGGATCATGATCAACGGTATAGAATTCACAGACTACTTCGAATTGAGTGAACAGCAGGAATTGGCCAACCACGGCGAACAATTTTTTAGTAATTGGCAGGATCATGATAGACAGATTCATGATAAAAATGTTAATATACTAAATGCTTGATAAAAGTTTTTACCACGGACAGCAAGGAGAATGTTTTCGCCAGTTAGAAAAACACTGGAGTGTGATAAAACACGAATTTGACTCCCAACCAAACAAAGTATTTTTAGATCCGGAAGATTTTTCCGACAGTGTAAGAGGCAAGCCGGATGACTTTGATGACAAGTCTGGCGACTATGTGCATGGAGAATGGCAGGCGTTGGGCATACAGTCGGGTGACCATGAGGGGCAATCGTTCAACGATTATCCCATGCTGTACACAATACTGCGTAAGTTCCCATACAAGACCAACGTTGCCATCATGACTGTGGGACCAAACACAAAAATAGGCAATCACACAGACAACGAGGGTGGATGGAGGTATCAGATGTGCCTGGATGACGGTGGGGGAGACCAGAGTGGCATGTACGTCATGAACCTGGAAACCAAACAGCAGGAACTGATGACATGGAAAAGTGGCGAGGCATTCGTGTTCCAGCCAGACATGCAGTTGCACAACGGTTTCAACAACAACCCAGGACCAAGAACCACGCTGTTGATTGACTTTTACAAGGAATCCGTGTACACTAAAGACAAGTTTGAGAAGTATTACCAACACTATTCGGAATGTTTCGAGGGGTTGGAAAATCTAGTGGACACATATGAATCAAGGAAAAAATAAAATAGCAGTCATAGGGCACACCAAGGGCATAGGCAAAGCCATATGTGACCTATACAAGAAAAAGAAACACGAAGTCATTGGCATGAGCAGGAGCAATGGCCACGACATCATACACGATCAAGAAAAGATAATCGAAAACATCGAAGGCTGTGACCTGGTTGTGTTGAACGCACACGCAGACAGGGGACAATTGAACCTACTGAAAAGGATATACGGGTTGTATGCGTTCGATAAAATGAAAGTGGCGGTGATAACCAGCACGTCAGGGCTGGACGAGGAACCAGACTACAGTCAATTCCAGATCTGGGACAAATTCAAATACGTCCAGTATTGTGAAATAAAAAAAGAACTGATAGAATACATCGAAGAACTGCAACAAGAGTTGATATCAAAGCCATTGTCGGTCTATGATGTGTGCCCTGATGTGGTGGACACGGACATGATCAAAGGATTGTGGCAAGATCTGCCCAAGTTGTCAGTCCACGAGGTCGCAGATGCGGTCAGATACTGTTTTGAATCAACATACAACGTCAACAAGGTAGTGATACAGAAAAATGCAAAGTAGATCATGGGACAGGGACACCGATTATGACACATTGGTTAAGTGGTGGAGTGACTGGGAGTTCGGCACAGTGCCAAAGGAGTGCCTGCCACCCGACGGTATCATGGTTGAACATGACGGAGCACCCGTTTGTGCCGCTGGACTGTACATAGGTGTGGGCACACAGTTCGCATTCATGGAATGGATAGTCACAGACAAGAACGCAGAACAACGCCTCGTACACAAATGTCTTAAATTGTGTATAGATCGTGTCATGGAACTGGCCAAGAAGAAAGGTATGAAACTGGTGTACACAGCCACAAAGGAACAGGCACTGCACAAAAGATACATCAAATACCACGATATGTTGCTTACGGAGAGCAACGTGAAGACATTCCTACGGGATCTTGAGGGGTCATATTCCCATGATTTAACTTGGATATCCGACGATGAGCAGATCGATAACCTTAATAAATAAGCATAAGGAGTACATTTAAATGGCAACAAAACAAGAAGTCTCGGACTACATCAACGCAAATTACGAATCAGCGTGGACGGCAGAGGAAGAAGCAAAGATCGATGCTATGCTGACACCTGAACTTGCAACTATATTGATCAAGTTGGTCGGCGATGTTAGTTTTTTGACAGAAGTCAGAGACAACGCATCCAACAACGACTAGACGATGGCATACAAGATAAACAACACATTCGGAACCTTATTGGTCACACTGGCGGACGGCACGATCGATGTCGCCACAACAGATCTCACGCTTATAGGAAAGGGTTACGCAGGCTTCGGTGAGAGGTTGAATGAGAACCTTGTAAAATTATTAGAGAATTTCAACAACACAACTGCACCTTCTAACAAAGTGCAAGGTCAGTTATGGTATGACAAGACAAACAACCAACTGAATGTGTACACAGGATCAAAATTCAAACCTGTTGGATCCGCAACCAATTCTGCAACAGCACCAACAAATGCTGTACAGGGAGACATGTGGTTTGACACAACAAACACACAACTTTATGTGTACACAGGATCTGCATGGACATTGATAGGACCAACAACAATTGCGGGTTCTGGAGTAACACAGGTTTTCGCAGAATCACCGGAAGACAACACCGGTGTCAAAAGAAGCATACTAAAACTTGTGACAAATGACACAGTGGTTGGAGTGGTTTCGAATCTGGCATTCACACCAAGTTCAACGGAAACATTAGGTACCGCATTAATAACGGCAGGTTTTTCTACAGTTGCACAGGGTCTACAGTTATCAAGTTCGGTAGCATCAGCAAAATTCAGGGGAACCTCAACAGATTCAGATGCACTGGGTGGAGTGGCCGCGGCCAACTATCTAAGATCAGATAGTGATGACACCACAACAGGAAAATTAATAATACAGAATGACACAGGATTGGTGTTGGGAGCAGGTCAGGATGTTACAATGTCGTTCACAAGTGACGACTTCACTGTTGCCCAGACCACACAGGACAAAGATATTATTTTTACTGTCAATGATGGTGGAACAACAAAAGAGGCATTGAGGATCACGGGATCGACAGGCAGGATCGAACATTTACGTGTTGGTGACCTTACTGTTGATGGGACCAGCACTATAATCAACACAAGCACATTGAGTGTTGAAGACAACATAATAGAATTAAACAGGAACATATCATCAAACGCAGGCATGCCTAGTTACACAGGATTAAAAGTCAACAGGGGAGAAACTTCTTCTGCCACAGAACAGGACCTATACTGGGTATGGGACGAAACATTCGCGGATGATGGATCAACAACTTATGGAAACGCAGGTGGTGCCTGGACAGCATTCAAATCAGGTGGCGGACAAAATGAATTATCAGCACCAACACTAGTGGATATCAGGGCAAACGTGGTACACGCGACCACAACAAGTGCCATGTATGCTGACTTGGCGGAGCGTTATGAGGCGGATTGCGACACAGAAGTTGGAGATGTAGTGATCTTAGGCGGAGATGCAGAGATAACCAAGTGCAAGGACGAGCTTTCAGACGCTGTATTTGGGGTGATATCAGAATCACCGGCGTTCCTAATGAATGCACAGGCGGGCAACAACGACTCACACCCAATGGTTGCACTCAAAGGGCGTGTGAGGGTGAAATTACAGGGTACAGGACATGCTGGAGACCGTGTGGTATCAGCAGGAAACGGTGAGGCCCGAGTGGCCAATCTGGAGGAATGTACCGCTTTTAACACCCTTGGCAGGCTGATCAAGGATAAATACAACGTAGAAACAGCACTGACAGAGTGCGTGATAGGAGTTAAATAGTTTTATGGCATACACAGCAGGTGATACAATTTTAGATGATGAATACAACGCGTTCGTGAACAGCAGTTCAGATCCATACGGATACAACCACTTCGCAGGTCCAGGATCAGGTGTGTACGGATTGAACCAAACAACAATTTCAACGGTTTCAGCGGGAGGCACGATCAACGCATCATCATGGAACAGCCTATTCACAGGCCTGGACAACATTGCCAACCACACAAACACATCTATCACGGCATCATCAGTTTCAGCGGGAGACACCATTGCCATAAGAGCGGCACTGATCACAGACCTAGCCAACCTGGCGGCGGCGGTTGCTGGCGGCTCTACAGGTGCAACAGCGATTTCAACAAATGCGGTTGGTAGTTCAACTAACGCAGGCACGTGGAACGGCACATCGACTATTGAGAGATCTGTTACATTCGCCAACAACGACACAATGAGGGCGTTCTTCAATGCAGGAGGATTCATCAGGATCAATCCAGGCACTTCAGGGTCTACGGACGGTGACAAGGATACGGTGTTCGAACAACTGGAGGCGGCCATGGGCAACGTGGACCTCAAGGCACACTCAACCACAAGATCAGGTACAGGTGAGACGCTTACAACAAACGGTCTCGCAAATGGTTTTCATGACCTAGGCACAAGTTACACAGTATTATTGAAATTGACTTCAGACAACTCAGGTTACACATCAAACACTTTAGAGATATCTGCCAAACTTGACGCGGCAGTGGGTTCAGCGACAGTGTTGACGATCAAATCTGTGGCAGTGGACGCTGACAACGACGACACCTACACCGAAGGAAACACGTCAGGTGTGCCGGCAGATCCAAACAAGGCCCCGGCCATGGTACTTGCGTTGACAGAGCATTTCCCAACTAATGGAGAGGGATTGGCTTCAAACATACAGGTAAACACAAACGCAGAAGTCAGTAACTCAACAACATAATAATTTTACCAGGTTGATTCTTCACCATAATTATTGTATAATTGTGGTATGGACTTTCGCGAACTAAAAAAACAATCTGACCTCTCCTACGATATTGCAGTTGCAAAACGCAATGCCCTGGAGAAGGCGAACGCACGATTGGTAGTTGTCTACAATGAACACATCTTTCGTGCTGATTCCGAAACTATCAATCTAGTCAAGACCTTGAGTGAGGTGAGTACCGTACCGTTCTATGTCTTGGATTCAAACAATAATCCTGTAGAGATTTCAGATCCAAAAGAATTCCTACAGATTCTAGTCCAAAGAAACCAGGAGGCCATTAGTTCATATCATCAGATGTCAAAAACGTTTGAGAAGAAAAAATGACCAAGGGCGTATTATTGTTCTGCTTTGACACAGCAGACACCAAATATCACAGCATACTGGAGCGTTGCGTAAGGCTCGTGAAGAAAAATTTAAAGTTGCCGATCACCGTAGTTACGAACTTCGAAACTTTCAAAAGAATGAAACCCATGGGTTTCATAAATTACAAATTCATCGAACCAGAACTGGGAAACACCAAGTCGGGCAAAGAATGGAACAATGTTGACAGGCACATGGCCTACGAACTGTCTCCCTACGACACCACATTGGTCAAGGACATAGATTACTTCTGTTTCACGGACAATTTACTACAGTTCCTTGACACTGACTACGACTTCCTGGTGCCAGACACTGCGTATGACCTTTCAGGAAGGAACACGTTCGACCAAAGAAGGTGGAGCATGATACCCATGGTATGGGCAACTGTGCTGGTGTTCAAGAAGAACCACAAAGTAAAAAAAATATTCGAAACTGTGAAATACATCAAACAGTATTACTCCTACTTCAATGACATGTACAGGGTGTATTCAAAAAATCTACGTAATGATTACCTGTTCGCCATGGCATTGCAACAGATAAATGGTTTCACAGGATACGACAAGTTGCCATTGGCACTGCCAACACTGCCACCGGACTGTGAGGTACTAAAAATTACTGACACAGGCCTGGCATGGAAGCATGATGACAAAATTTCATACGTTGAAAACCAAGATGTGCATGTGTTAAACAAGGAGTTGTCAAATGTCTAAGGGATTTTTATGGTTCGCACAGAACAACAGCAAGACTGATTACGTTGAATTGTCCATTACCCTGGCCAAGAGCATAAAACGTTGGAATAAACACAACCAGGTGTGCGTGATCACTGATGACCAAAGCAAGTTTGAGAGTGAACACGTTGACATAGTCAAAGTAATGCAACAAGATGACAGTGCAGAGCACGAGATAAAATGGGCGAATGAGCACAAGGCATTTGCTATGACTCCATTCACGCACACGATCAAACTAGAGTCTGACATGTTGTGGACAACCAACACAGATTGGTGGTGGTATCACTTGTGGCAACATGACCTAGTTTTCAGTGTTGACTGTTTTGATTACAGAAGTAACGTGATCAAAGAAACACCCTATAGGCGAATTTTTGCAAGGAACAATCTACCAAACATTTACAACGGATTGATGTATTTCAGAAGAAGCAAAAGGGCACAACAGTTTTATAACAATGCACGTGATATTGTTACAAACTGGAAAGAGGTACAATCAAATATGCTGATAAACTGCCATGACCGGTATCCCAGCACCGACGTGGTTTTCGCATTGGCTTACAGGATCATGGATCCAACATCACAGGGATTGATAGATTACGATTGGTTCAAGTTCATACACCACAAGCCTGGAGTCAACGGCACAATGAGGGCCAAGAACCAGAACGAATATCTATATCCTAATCGCACGGGAGATGCCGTGTACATTGGAGAGACACGTGTCAGCAGAGTGTGGCACTACCACGACAAGGAGTTGCATGCCAGGATTGTTTGAAGCATTGGCCAAAATGCCAAAGCGTGAACCAAAGAAGTTCTTCATCACAGTGCAAGGGGAGGAACACGAAGTCACACTGGAAAAGAAATTGTGGGCACAACATCACGGCGAGGAGAACCTAATTTTACGGGATGGTGAGATAGTGGTCAAACCCACGCCAAAGCCAAAGACGCAGTACAGCATACTGACAAAGTCAAGCAACGGTTATTTTTTCCAGGACGATGACATACATTGGCCTAACAAGATAGGGAAAGGGGGAGTAACATGGCAGATAGAGCGAGAATAAGCGATTTAGATTTCGTGTACATCTCCTTCAAAGAACCAAACAAGGAACAGAACTGGGCAGACCTCAAGAACAAGGTGCCATGGGCGAAACGTGTTGATGGTGTAGTGGGTTTTGACAACGCACACAAGGCCGCGGCGGACGTTGCGGAGACCGACTTCTTCATAAGCGTGGATGGTGACAACATCATAGATGAAACTTTCCTTTTGCAAACGCTAGACTTTGAAAAGACAGACAGGAAAGCGGTGCATAGATGGAGAGCAAAAAACACAATCAATGGTCTTGTGTACGGCAATGGTGGTTTGGTTGGATGGGACAAGGAGACGTGTTTGAATATGCACACACACGAAAACGCAAAAGATCCAAGAGCCAAACTAGATTTCTGTTGGACAGTGAAACATGAGAATTTACACAACTGCTATTCGGACACGGTGATCAATTCCACACCAAGACAGGCATTTGTGGCAGGATACAGGGAAGGGGTGAAAATGAGTCTAGAGAAGGGCGAGAGGATTGCACCATCAGAATTTAGACAAAGGATATGGGCGGCAAATTTAAAATACCTCACAACCTGGATGTCGGTGGGTGCAGATGTTGAAAACGGTCAGTACGCCATGTTGGGTGCAAGAATTGGCTGTTACAAAACCACACTTGGAGACACCGCACTGCATCAGATATCTGATCTTGACATGATGAAGGAGATTTATGACCAACACCTGCAAGACCACATGACAAACATAAATGAAGAAATAAAATTATACGGAGAGAGCCTGAGGACCCGATTGGATATTCCAGTGGCAGAGCTGGACGCAGAACAGAGTAGTTTCTTCAAATACTGCATGCCACCGCACATCAACAGAGGAGTTCAAGATCGTGAGCACTAGTGATTACAAGGCAGACGCATTGAAGGCAAAGGAGAAGCTCAAACAGGTTTCTCCCACTATGTGCCTGGCCAAGTGGAACCAGACATCCCTGCACCTGCCAACAGGACTAACGAATTCATGCTACCACCCGCCACTGCACCGTATAGATGAAGGCATGCTCAAAGACAACCCAGCCGCCTTGCACAACACCCATGAGAAACTACAGGAACGGGCAATGATGCTGGACGGCGACAAGCCAGATGGATGTAGTTACTGCTGGAACATAGAGAAGACCGGCGAGATGTCGGACAGGCACTACCGTTC
>Ga0222718_10002793_pt1 | contig 15348 bp, 15 predicted proteins | sample C33_27DmetaG_FD_165045 | JGI IMG/M metagenome (GOLD analysis project Ga0222718, IMG submission 165045) | Estuarine water microbial communities from San Francisco Bay, California, United States - C33_27D | ecosystem: Environmental > Aquatic > Marine > Unclassified | place: USA: California... | reverse complement strand
CGGGGGGAACCTCGGGATGCCGACGGAGTGTGAAGATTGTCCCGCTGCGCCCTTCCGCGTCACCTGACTGCACGAACGAGATTCAGCCATGCGCAAGATCATCCTCTTCGATATTGACGGCACCCTCCTGTGGGGTGGTCCCGCCAAAAGCGCGTTTGTGGATGCGATGAATGAGACGTACGGAATGCCCGGTGACGTTGAGAACGTGAGCTTCGCGGGCAAGACCGACCCACAGATCGCTCGTGAGCTACTTCATGGCGCCGGCATGTCTCACGATGAGATCGTCAGTGGGCTCGAGGAGCTCTTCGGGCGCTACCTGGGGTACCTCGAGGCTCGGCTGCCGGAGAACCCGGTGACCGTCCTTCCGGGTGTGCGTGAACTCCTCGACGCACTCGCTGCCTATGACGACGTCGGCGTTGGGTTGCTGACGGGCAACGTGGCGGATGGAGCCCGTCTCAAGCTGAGTTCCGGGGGCTTGTGGGGACGCTTCGACTTCGGCAGCTACGGCTCAGATCATGAACTTCGGGACGAACTCCCGTCGATCGCTGTCGCGCGAGCGAAGAATTTGTGGGGTGAGGTCGTGACAGCTGACAAGGCGATCGTTGTGGGGGATACCCCACGCGACGTCCAGTGCGGTAAGGCGGGCGGAACGGCGACGATGGCGGTCGCCACGGGATCGTTCACAGTCGACGAACTGAGCGTTCACGACCCGGACCATGTGCTCGCAGATTTCTCGTCGACGAGAGCTGTTGTGGATCTCCTGCTCAGCTGAAGCGTGCTATCGAGCGTTCAACGGTAGTCGAGGTTCCTTGATCCCCCTCGCCGGCCGAAACATCTTCCTGTCCTCGATTGACGAGGGAAGCTCCGCCTCTATGGGTGCGGAGATCACCTGGCCGGCCTGAAACCAGGTCGCTCAAAGGAGTACAACGTGTCCAGAGGTGAAGATCGACGGGCTGCGCGCGAGACCGAGTCCGACATGAAGAAGTTCTATTACCTGTTCGGCGTCGTCGTGGTCATCGGCATCGGCGTCGTAGGGTTCAATGTCGGTAACAGTGTGCTGAGCTCGGCGGCGACGGCTCCGATTGAGCTCGACCTGACCGACGATGAAGCACTCGTGGCCCTGGCGCAGGGTGTCACGCTCGGGGACGACGATGCACCGGTCACGGTGGTCGAGTTCGGGGACTACCAGTGTCCTGGCTGCGGAGCATTCGCTCTGTCCGTGAAGCCGCAGCTCGAGGGAACGATGGTGGCGTCGGGTGAGGTAAAGTTCGTCTTCTACGACTTTCCTCTGATCTCGATTCATCCCAACGCATTCCTGGCCGCGCGGGCAGCTCGCTGCTCTGACGAGCAGGGTGGGTATTGGGAGTACCACGAGACGCTCTTCCGGAACCAGGCTCGGTGGGCGGCGGCGACGATGCCGTCCAGCGCGTTCGAAGACTATGCGGAGGAAGTCGGCATGGATGGTGGTGCCTTTTCGGCTTGCCTGAACAGCGACAAGTACGCTGACGTGGTCTCCGCCAACATGGAGCTCGGAACGCGCATGGGTGTGAATGGAACCCCGACCGTCATGGTCAACGCGAACGGCAACCTGCGGCGGATCAACTCGAACGACTTCCAGAGCATTTCATCGGCGATCGAGGCTATGACCGGCTCGGAAGGCTCCAACTGACCGTGAGCAAGACCGTGAAAGTGCGCCTGCTCTTCGTCGATGATGGTGAGTACCACCACGAGACCGTGGAGATTCCGGCTGGATCGATCGACGGTCACGAACGTCTGATCGACTGCCTGCGTGAAGACGAGGCGGTTCAAAAGAGGATCTTTGTCGACGTCGACCGCCTCGTAGCGGCGCATCTCGACGACTGATCTTGGGCTACCCCGGGCCCTGAGCGGCGCGCTTGCGCGTCGCTCAGGCGTCTCCTAGCGCCTCCAGGGCGCGCTCCAGCGTCCACTCGGTGACGCATCGCGGTGGCCATTCGCCCTCAGCGGCCGCCGCCAGGATCTGTTGGCCCTCCCGCCATGCTCGAGAGGCCGTGGGCTCATCCATCAACCCCTGATCTTTCGCCTCTTCGAACTCGTCCTCGTCGAGGAGCAGCGTGTTGCCTGCTGGCGTTTGCCACACGTCCAGGAAGAGATCGGTGGTGTGCCAGATTGGCCCGTCGATCACGGGTGGTGTGAGGATGTTCGCGTATAGTCCCGTGAAGGTCCCGTCGGCTCGGTGAAAGCGTCCGATGTCGTGCCAGACGTCCGGAAAGGTGAACCAGAGCGCGAGCGAGCCGTGCTCCAGCATGATCGCCCCATCCTGATGCATCGCCACGTCAGCTTCGATCGGCTGCGAGAGGGTCACGATGACGTCTTCTTCCTCGTGTACGACGCGCTGGTCGTAGATACGCAGACGGTCAGGCAGGCGCCGGTAATGAATTGCGACCCGAGGAGCAGAGGTCACACGACTTCCACGAAGATGTCCATGACGCCACCGCACACGGCAGGGCTCCACGTAGTGAAATCCTCGGTGAGGTCGACACGGACCCGCTCGGAGATGCCTGTTTCGAGCACACGGTGCGCAGAATCGATGACCTCGGCCTCTCCGCATCCTCCACCAACTGTGCCTGTCAGACCGGCCGAAAGATCGATGAGCATACGGGCGCCGACCTTTCGGGGTGTGGACCCACGCGTGCCGACGATGGTTGCCAGAGCGCAGGCGCGCCCCGCGTCACGGGCCGCAGCAAGCGCCTTGGTCAGGGTTTTGTCGTCTTCATGAGTCATGTGTCGTCCTCGTCCTTGAAGAAGCGGTCCGCGACGCGCTCTACTTCTCTCAGGGGAACGCCGGTCCCACCACGATCGAGCATAACCAGCTCAGCCGCCACGGATACGGCGATTTCCTCTGGAGTCTCAGCACCGATGTCGAGTCCGACCGGCGCATGAATACGCGCTAGAAGAGACCTGTCGATGCCCTCATCGAGGAGCTGGACGTACGTGGCACGAACCCGCCGCCGGCTCCCGATCATGCCGATATATGCAGGCAACGGATCTGCGCGTAGCGCACGAACCAGGCACTCGTAGTCGTACTTGTGACCCCTCGTCACGAGCAGCAGAAAAGAACGCTCATGCAGGGTGACATCTGCGAAAGGGTCAGAAAAGTCCGCTCGGATCAGCCGCTCCGCCTCGGGAAATCGTTCCCGTGTGGCGAAGTCCGGCCGATCATCCAGGACCGTGACCCGATAGCCCAGCATCGCACCCATATGCGCCATCGGTTGGGCGACGTGACCGGCCCCGACGACGACGAGTTCCCTGATGGGTCGGCGAATCTCGACATACAGCTCGACCTGCACGTCTCCGACCTGCAGCGTCCGGATTCCGTCGCGAGCGCGGCGGTCGTCGAGAGCCGCCGCGAGCTGCTCGGCCACGGCAGCATCACTGGACGAATCGCCCAGTGAGCCGTACGTGGACGTTCCTTGAGTGGGGTGCCGCACGAGCGCCATACGCGCTCCGCGATGTTGAGGAGCACCCTCAGAGGCTCCAACGACGGTACCGGCTGCAGCGCTGCCACCTCCTGCAGATGTCTCCAGAAGGAGCCGGGAGGTCTCCGCAGCACCGAGTTCTGCAGGTGTCGCGCTCATGTTCGCCGCTCCTTGCTCCCAGTGGCCGTCTCGTCGGTGTATTGCATCTGACCGGCGATGACCGCGGCGTACTGTTCGGGCGTGTCGATATCGGTCACGACCCGAGGATCGCGAACTCTCCAGAGTGCCGCGCTGGCGAGGTGGTGGTGGACGACCGCACGGGCTCCTCCCTCGAGCGCTGGGTCTGCCAGCTCCGCGAACAACGCGCGGGCGAAGATGGCGGGGTGACCCCGCTTTTCGCGCGGGGTACCGTCGACCGAGTATTCGTGAAGCGGGATGACCAGCGGAGCTGCGTCCGCCGTCGCGATGCCCAGCAACGTCCGAACGATGCGGGCATCAACCATCGCATAGTCGAGCGGAAGCCAGGCGATCGCCTCCACATCGTCGGGTAGTGATTCGATCGCAAGGCGCAGCGATGTGATCGGCCCTTCGCCGGGGTTGGTGTTGACCAACAGCCGGGCGCCCGTCTCGCGGGCCGCGAACCCGATCGCATCGTCGTGTTCCGGAACGACGACCATCACCTCGTCGCACCCTCCATCCCGAAGCGCATCGACCACCCGCTGGATGAATGACCTGCCGTTGAGTTTGAGTGCTGCCTTGGGCTGGCCCATACGTCGGGATGCGCCGGATGCCGGGATGACCCCGACGGTCTTGAGGTAGGGAGCGATGGCCACAGCGTTACGGGCGTCCCCGAGCCGACCCTGTCCGCACACCTCTCAACTGTCGCCGCCCGGAAAGGCGGCATACAGTTTTTGGTCTTCCGCGGCGAGCTGCACCAGGATCGGGGCCGGCGTGAAACGCTCCCCATGCATTTCCGCGAGCTGTTCGAGTTGGTCCACGAGGCCGCGTGGGTGCAATGTGTCAGCAAAGCGCAGCAGACCTCCGCGGAAGGGCGGAAAGCCCGTCCCCATGATCATGGCGATGTCGACATCTGCCGCGGATGCTGCGATCCCATCACCCAGGATCCGGGCCGCCTCGTTGATCATGGCGAGGACCAGACGCCGACGTATCAGATCCTCGCCGTCCTCCCCTGTGAGAGACCCGGCCGACGAAGTGCTGGGCGTGGGAACCGATGGGAGTTCCGCGTAGATCGAGTCGTCGACACCCTTGTCCTTGCCATCCTCGTACTGGTAGAAGCCAAGACCGCCCTTCTTGCCGAGCCGGCCTGTGCGCCCGAGTTCGAGGAGTGCAGGAGCAGGTGTGAGGCGCTCCCCCAGGGCCCCATGAAGAGAGGCGCCCGCATGGGTGGAGACGTCGATACCGACCTCGTCGACGAGGCGCAGCGGACCCATCGGCATACCGAACCGCTTCGCGACCCGATCGATCATCTCGATCGATGCACCATCCGAGAGAAGGAAGCCTGCCTCGTTCAGGTACAGGCCCAGGATTCGGTTCACCAGGAAACCCGGGCCGTCTCCGACAACGACAGGAACCTTTCCGAGGTCCAGCGCCAGGCGGTAGATCGTGGCGACAGCTTCATCGGATGTGCCCGGTGCGCGGATGACCTCCACGAGCGGCATCCGATGTACAGGATTAAAGAAGTGCATCCCGCAGAATCGCTCGGGCCGGGATAGCGCACTCGCCATCTCTTCGACCGACAACGACGACGTGTTGGTCGCAATGATGCAGTTCTCGGACACATGACCTTCGAGTTCGGCCAGGACCGCCTTCTTCACTTCCATCTTCTCGACGATCGCTTCCACCACAACATCGGATCCGGAGAGGCCATGGTACTCGATGCCCCCGGAGATGCGCTCCATTGCCTGTGCCGCCTCACGCACGCTCATGCGACGTCGCTTTACGGCCTTGTCGAAGAGGCCGTGTGCGTGCTGGAGTCCGCCGGTAACCGCCTCATGCTCGATGTCTTTCATCCAGGACTCGATACCGCGAGAGGCCGCAAGATGTGCGACTCCTCCTCCCATGACGCCGGCACCCAGGACTCCGACCTTCGTGACCGAACGTGGCTCGGCGAGTGACCCGGTGGGCAGGCCTGTTCCTTTCCGGGATGCCTCACGCATATGGAAAACGTGAACGAGGTTCTTGCAGACCGCGCCGACGAGGAGGACTGCCGCTTCGCGGGCTTCGGCCGCGAGGCCTTCCTCCACCGACTTGCTCAGTGTTTGTCGCAGAACGTCGAGAATCGCCAGAGGGGCGGGGTAATGGCCGCCTGTCTGCTGAAGGACCTTCTTTCGAGCTGTGTGCAGAACGATCCGGCGTCCCGGAGGTGTGTCATCGAGTGCTCGCTGGACGAATGACCGCTTCCGCGTTCGGGGCGCGCCTTTCTCCCCGATGAGCCCCAGCGTGAAGTCGCGGACAGCCTCCTGAAAGATCGGGGCCGGCACGACAGCCGATGCGAGACCGATTCGCTTCGCCTTGGAGGCCCGGATCTTCTTTCCCGTGAGGAGCATGTCGAGTGCGGCCTGCAGCCCGATCAGGCGCGGTAGCCGGGTGGTTCCACCCCAAGCCGGAAGGATGCCCAGCTGCACCTCTGGCAGACTCACGGTGGTCCGGTCAGAGTCCGAGAGAACGCGATAGTCACAAGAGAGCGACATCTCCACACCGCCTCCGACGCAGAGGCCGTGAACTGCGGCCACCGTCGGAACCGGCAGGGTGGTCACCTTCGAGAAGATCGCCTGTCCGAGACGGATCTGAGCCTCCGCCAGGTCAGGATCCTCGACACCTCCGATCACATCGATGTCGGCACCGGCGATGAAGGACGTGTCCTTGCCTCGAATCACCACGGCGCGGACGCGCGCTTCCCCTGCGGCTGCCCGGGCCTCATCGAGCGTCTCGGCGAAGCGCTTCATGACGGGCTCGGAAAGCACGTTCAACGAACGCGCAGGGTCGTCGAACGTGATCCATCCGATCGCGTCGTCGTCGATCTCGAAGGTGGGGCTTGGGCTTTCGGTCATGCGGAATGAAGGGAAGTCGTCTGCCGGGGCGCCTGTTCTGCTGCTTCGACGCAATGGGAACGTCGAAGGATACTGAACGGAGACACAAAGGAAAGCCGCCCGGACGCAGTGTGCGCCCGGGCGGCTTCGAGAACTTCGGTGCGTCAGCCCTGCGAGGGCCTCCGATCAGAGCTTGATGCGCTCCTCGGCGTTCGAACGAGTCAGCGAGACGGTCAGCGGCTCACCGCCCTCGACCGTGATCGGGAGGTTCCAGTAGAGCTCCGTGTAGGCCATCTCGTACCGGGCGTACACCCAGTACTGACCCGGCTTGACCATGAGGCCGCCTCGGGCGACTCCATTGGCGTCCGTGGTGTCCATGACCCAGTCGAGCCCGAGCACACGCTGCTTCTCACTGAACACCGTTCCAACGCCCGTGTAGGCGTCGTCAGCCCAGTTGTCCTGCAAGACGCGCACGGAATCGGACGCGCGGATCGTGCCCTGCTGAAGCTCATCGAAGATCGTGAACGTCCGCTCCTGCTCGCGCTCGGCTGCGCCGAGCTGGCTGTCCCACTCGTTGAACTCGCGGAACAGCACCACGTAGTCTCCGGAGCCACGGTTCAGTGTCTCAAGGACCTCGCTGATGGTCGACAGGGTGTCCCGAATGGTTGCCCACCGTCGGGTCGCCGCGTCCCACTCGGCCTGAGCGCTTTGAACCTCTGCACGGCGGTCGATGAGATCCTGCGGGACTTCGGGCTCGGGCGTTCCGAACGACGATGTCATCGAATCGAACACGGCATCCCGGTCAAACGGGATCAGCTGTACCTCGACGTCGGCGAGGGCAATCTGCATCATGCCGTCGACGTCGGGATTCGCGACATCGATCTCCATCGTCACCACAACTTCGGCCGGACCGCAGGCGGCTGCGGCGAGAATGAGGCTGAGGGCGAACGGGAGGGTCCTTCTCATGAAACTGTCTCCGTCGGACGTCATACGTGGAACCTGAAGCCCTGAAAGCTAGTGGCCAAAAATGGGCCAATCAACCTCGCGGAGCTTCCGGGCTTGGGGTAATCCTCTGACGCCTCGTACGCCTGCGGCGTCAATCAGTTGCGGATGTAGTCCGGCAGAATGAAGCCGGATGGGTCCTGTGCTACGCCGTTCACCTTCACTTCGTAATGAAGATTCGGTGCTGTCGTGATACCGGTGCTCCCCACCTGAGCCACGACCTGGCCCCGGGTCACTTCGTCACCGACCTGTGCGATCAGTTTGGACGCGTGGCCATACAGGGTGGTGAAGCCGAAGCCGTGATCGATCTCTACGGTCAGTCCATAACCCACGACCCAGCCCGCGCGAATCACACGACCCTTCGCCGCCGCCGCGATCGGTGTTCCCGTCGGGGCCGAGACGTCGATGCCCTCGTGCGGAAGGGGGCGGTTGTGCACGGGATGCATGCGCGACTGCGAGAACCGACTCGTGAGCCAGCCTTGGGTCGGCAGGATGGATGGCGTGGACTCGAGCAACTCGCGGTGAGCCTGCACGGAATCGGTCGCCTCTGCCAGACTTTCGGACAGGAGTCGAGCGCGACGCTCGAGTGCGCTCAAATCGTACCCCGTCGCGTAGATCTCCTTCGTGGTGAGCGAGTCGGTCGTCCAGAGTGGGGACGCCTCGGGTACACCAAGGCCCGGACCACCCACGCCCGCTTGAAGGACCTCGGGATCGATGACCTCCAGCCCGGCCAGGTTACGGAACTGTGCGTCGTTTTCCGCAACCCGGTCGAGTGAACTTTCGAGATCGGCGATCCTGCTTTGGAATTGCACGAGCTCAGCCGCGAGAGCGTCATTGCGGACCTCGAGACTTCGAGTGTTCATTCGATCGAATGCGCCCGAACCGATGATGACGCCACTGGTCACGACGGTCATGGCCGCGACGATCCCTGCGCCCGCCAGGAATTTCAGCGTGCGTGCAGAGAGAGAGTATTGCTGGACCGGGTCGCCCTGCCCTCGCATGACGAGGAAGGTCCACCTGTCTCCGGTCATAAATCCACCTGTAGTTCCGTAACAGTGCTTCGGAGGCATGCTCAGGGGGGGAGTCTGAATCCGTAGCGTGAAGATTCAGGGCCGGTAAGCTACGAGCAGTCGAAAACCGCAGTCAAGCCACCGATCGAACCTTTGTGAGGAAGGGTGCGAGCGGGGCCTCGCGCCGTGATTTAATCCGAAGCGGCTGCCTGAGCTGGGACCACCCGCGGAAAGAGCGGCTCCCCAACGGTGACCCTGCGACCGCTTGGTTGTTTCGCGAGCGCGTCATCGAGCGTCGGGACGCCAGACAGTCCGAGTCGCGTCGCGAGTACTCCCATTTTTTCCGGTGTGACCGGCTGGAAAAGCGCGCACAAGACCCCCAGAACCCGGGCGAGTGTCGCAAGGGTCTCGTCGAGTTCGGGGCCGAGCGACGGGTCCTTCGCCTGGGCCCACGGCTGTCGCTCCTCGACGTACACGTTCGCCGCCCGGGCCAGATCCATCGCAGCGGCGAAGGCCTCGTGCACCTTCAAGTGCTCGACCGACGATCGGGCTTCCTGGAGCGTCTGCTCGATCGCTCTATCGAGGCCCGAAGAGGGGCCGTCAGGAATGACACCGTCGCGGTACTTCACGATCATCGACGTCGCACGACTCGCGAGGTTACCGAGCACATTGGCGAGTTCCTCGTAGCGGATGAGGAACCGTTCCGGCGTGTACGATGCGTCCCCGCCAGTGGGCATTTCGCGCATGAGATACCAGCGGACTGCGTCGGTGCCGAAGGTCTCCCGCAATGCGAGCGGGTCCACCACGTTGCCCAGCGACTTCGACATCTTCGTGTCACCGACCACCCACCAACCGTGTGCCAGAATTTGTCTGGGTACCGGGAGGCCTACACCCATGAGCAGGGTCGGCCAGTACACGGAGTGGGTAGTCAGGATGTCCTTGCCGACGAGGTGCATGTCAGCAGGCCACCACGAATCTGTGACATCGTCGAAGCCCTGCTCTCCGAGAGCCTTTGACGGGTCGATGGCACCAGAGGCAGTCAGGTAGTTAATGAGCGCATCGACCCATACGTAGGCGACGTGATCCGAGTCGAACGGGAGGTCGATTCCCCAGGAGAGGCGCGACTTCGGACGCGAGATGGAAAGGTCGCCGAGCGGCTGTCGGAGGAAGCCCATGATCTCGTTCCGACGAACCTCGGGGACGATCCAGTCGGGATTCTCGTCGATCTGCTGGATCAGCTGGTCCTGCCACTCACTCATCTTGAAGAAGTAGTTCTTCTCCTCGACGTAGATGACTTCGCGTCCACAGATCTGACAGCGGCGATCCTCGCCGATGTCTTTTTCTGTCCAATAGCGCTCGTCGGAGACGCAGTACCAGCCCGAGTAGATTCCCTCGTAGATCTGGTCTCGATCCCAGAGCCGCTGGAGGAAGGCGGTGACCACAGCCTTGTGCTCGTCTTCCGTCGTGCGGATGAAGCGGTCGTGCGAGATATCGAGGCGCTTCCATGCTTCTTCGAAGCGCTCGGCCATCAGGTCGCAGAGCTCGATCGGCTCGACGCCGCGCTTTTCCGCCTCATCCTGGATCTTCTGACCGTGCTCGTCGGTGCCGGTCAGGAAGAAGACGTTCTTACCGTCCTGCCGTTGGAAGCGCGCCAGAACGTCTGTCAGGATCGTCGTGTACGCGTGCCCGATATGGGGCTCACCGGAGGCGTAATAGATCGGGGTCGTGAGAAATCGCCGCTCTGTTGTGCTCAATCTTTGCTCCCCTCTTGGTCCTGCCGATGTGCCCCAGGGGAGCCAACTTCAAGTTTCAGCTCATCCAGCGGAACGGTGCGACGCTCGCCATCTCCGCTCCTCAACGTCACCAGATCGTGCCAGATGTCGACCCCCACCACACGCTCTTCTCCTCGAGACGTGCGAATGCTGCGGCCCTCTCGAGGGAATCGACGACGGGCTTCGACGTACGTTTTGTGCTCGTACATCAGGCAGCACATCAGGCGACCACAACATCCCGAGATCTGGGCAGGATTCAGGGAGAGCTTCTGATCTTTGGCGAGCTGCAGTGAAACCGGCTTGAGCTCGGGAAGCCAGGTCGAGCAGCACAGTTCACGGCCACAGCGCCCCACGCCGCCCAGCAGGGCCGCCTCGTCACGAACACCGATCTGCTTGAGCTCGATCCGAGCGCGAAAGGCCCGTGCGAGATCCCGCACGAGCTGGCGAAAATCGACCCGTTTCTCAGCTGTGAAGTAGATGGTCAGTTTGTTGCGATCAAATTGCCACTCGGCCTCGGTGACCTTCATCTTGAGGCCATGCTTTTCGACCAGTTTCTTGCTCTCGGAACGGATCCGATGTTCATCGGTCCGCAGGGCGGTCCAACGCTCGACTTCTTCCTGCCGGGCCACGCGCACGACGGAATGATCGGGTGCCGGTGTGGCACACCCGCCGCTCGAAGACGAGCACTTCCGCTCGGCGATGATGCCCACGGCCGACACTTCCCCCAGGTCTTCTCCCCGGTCGGCCTGCACGACGACGTACTCACCCGGTCGGAGGTCCAGATCGCGGTAGGCGTAGTACTCCTTGCGGGTCCCCTTGAATCGGATTTCAGCGAAGCCGGCCACGGATGCTCCGGGGTCAGCCTTCACGCCAGGCGCCGATGGCCTCGTACTTGGCCCACCGTTGCGCCAGCAGCTTTTTCACCGAGAGTTTTCCGAGCTCGACGAGGGTACGGTCGAGAGCCTCGCGCAGGGAGTCCGCTGCTCCGTCCCAATCCTCGTGCGCTCCCCCCTGCGGCTCGCTCACGATCTCGTCACACACGCCGATCTCATGTAGATCATCGGCCGTGAGTTTGAGTGCGTTCGCCGCCTTCTCCTTGTGCTCAGCGGACCGCCAGAGGATGGCCGCACAACCTTCGGGGGAGATGACCGAGTAGATGGAGTGCTCGAGCATCAGGATGCGGTCGGTAACGCCAATGCCGAGCGCACCACCGGACATGCCTTCTCCAAGAACGGCAGATACGATCGGGACCTTCAGGCGCGACATCTCGCGGAGATTGAAGGCGATGGCCTCACCGATACCTCGCTCCTCGGACCCCAGACCCGGATACGCGCCCGGAGTATCGATGAAGCTGATGACCGGCCGCCCGAATTTCTCGGCCTGTTGCATGAGGCGGAGTGCCTTCCGGTATCCTTCGGGGTGTGGCATGCCGAAGTTGCGCCGAAGGTTTTCCTTCATGTTCCGACCTTTCTGCTGGCCGATGATCATGACGGAACGCCCTTCCAGTCGGGCCCAACCACCCACGATCGCTTCGTCGTCGCGGTAGGAACGATCACCATGCAGTTCCACCCAGTCGGTGAACATGCGAGCGACGTAGTCGAGGGTGTACGGACGTTGAGGATGACGGGCGACCTGGACCTGCTCCATGGGAGTCAGGTTGGCGAACGTCTTCGCCTTGAGCTCCTGGAGCTTGCCCCGGAGGACCGTCACTTCGTCGGACACGTCGATTCCTCGCCGGTCGGCGAGGTCCAGAAGCTTGTCGATCTGCGCCTGGATCTCGACGATGTCGCGCTCAAACTCTAAATGCACGGCAATCGCCAGTGTTCTGCGGTCATGGTCCCAGAAACCTATCGGGGGGGCGGTAAACTCGCCGTTTTCGACGCTCTTCCGCAAGCGAATCGAACCCCGGCCCTCACACCGCCTTCCGTGCGGGCTCCGGGACGAAGAACCAGACGATAAGACCCATAATGAGCACGGAGGCAGCCCCGAGTGTGCTGTTCGACTCATATCCGATACGAGCGTAGAGTGGTCCTGCAATCGCGCCGCCAAGCGCGAAGCCAAGCTGTCCCAGTGCGACGGTCAGACTCATCAGTGAGCCGCGGCGCTCGTCGGACACGAGTGCGGTTAGCAGAGCCGAGAAAGGGCTGATTCGCATCGCGACCAGCACCATCGTCAGAAAGAAGAAGACGTAGGCCGCCCCGGCTCCAGTCACGACTCGGGTGGTCAACACCATCAGGATCGAGAGGCCGACGCATGATATGAGGATCATGCCTTTCCGGCCGATGCGGTCGGAGAGCTTCCCTGCGTTGGGTCCGGTGAGGACGTTCGCGACGCCACCGACCAGAAACATCAGGGCGATCTGGTCACCCGTTAGGCCCACCTGGCGCTCGAGCCACGTGGGGAGGTAGATGACGAAGATCGAGACACCAAGGAACATCATGAAGAAAGCGCACGCAGCCCATGCAATTTCGGGGCGACGCAGCATCGCCATGTAATCCGAGGCGGCCTTCCTGACGGAGAGTCGATGCTGACTCCGCTGGACGTTCGGTTGAGGCACGCGGAAGAAGAGCAGGAACACCGTCAGCCCCATCGTCACGGCGAAGAGGTAGAATGGTGAGCGGAAGCCCCACCGCGCCGCCATGAAGATCCCGAGAGGAATCCCGAAGATCTGGCCGAACGCCGCCCCACTCATGACCCAACCGGTGGCCCATCCACGGCGCTCGTACGGAAAGTAGTCGCCAATGTACGACACCGCGGCACCGCTCAGAATTCCCCCCGCACAACCGGCAAAGGTCCGGACTGCGAGGAAGGAGTAGTACCCCGCGACGAAGCCGTGCAGGAGCAGGGCCACCGCCATCGTCACGCAGCCGAGCAGGAGGATCTGGCGTCGACCAACCTTGTCGGACACCGGGCCGGCGAGGATCGCGAAGATCCCGACCATGATCGAATAGACAGACACCAGGGTGCCCAGAACCGAGTCTGCGATGTTGAGCTCGTCGCCGATCCGGGGGAGAATCGGCGAGAGAATCATCGTCTGGCTGGCCGACGAAAAGACGAGCAGCCAGAGGGTGAAGACAATGATGTAGGGTTCAAGGCGGGATGGCGCGCCGGAAACTCTCAACCGCCCTTCCGGTCCATATAGCCAGGATACCGCTGGACTGTCGGCATCAATACCAGATTGAAGATGTCTACGTGGGGCGGTGCGTTGGCGACGTAGATGACCGCGTCGGCGATATCGTCCGGGGTCAGAGGGACCGTGTCCGAGTAGACGGACTTTGCCCGCTCGGCATCACCATCGAAGCGAACCTCGCTGAACTCGGTCTCCGCGAGCCCCGGATCGACGCTCGATACGCGAATCTGTGTGCCCAGAAGATCGATGTTCATCGCCTCGCTGAGCGCCCGAACGGCGAACTTTGTGGCGTTGTACACAGCACCCTTGGGGTAGACCCAGCGCCCTGCGATCGATCCGATGTTGATTACGTGACCGCTGTCCCGCTCCACCATCAGGGGCAATACCGCGCGGGTGACGTAGAGCAGTCCTTTCACGTTGGTATCGATCATCTCGTCCCAATGGTCGAGATCGCCCTCCTGAACGGTGTCGAGACCCTTTGCCTTTCCGGCGTTGTTGACCAGCACATCGGGGATCAGCCCGTTGGCGGCGATTGAGTCCACGTATGCCGATACAGCGTCCCTGTCGGTTACGTCGACCGCAGCGGTGTGGGTTTCGATCCCATGTGCCTCGGCCAGTTCGGAGGCGAGCGCCTCGATCCGGTCGAGTCGGCGCGCGGAGAGCAGCAGGTCGGAGCCCTGCTCGGCGAAGTAACGGGCACAGGCTTCACCGATACCGGCTGAGGCGCCGGTGATCAGGACGCGTTTCCCAACAAGTCTGTTCATACCGAAGAGATGTGCGAGGTGAAGAGTCGGCTGAGGTTCGCCCAGCCGACGCGGGGATGCAACGGGGGCGAGTCCATGCTACCGTGACCTCGAACCCACGAGGGAGTGCGCATGAACAAGAAGCAGGTCGGGGCATGGGCGATGTTCGACTTCGCCAACTCGGTGTACCCAGCGGTCATCGTCTCGGTCGTCTTTCAGATCTATTTCATTGAAAGCGTCGTAGGGAACGAGGCCGGTGAAGGGGATGCGTGGTGGGGCCGGGCTGTATCGCTGTCTGCCCTGATCGTCGCACTGAGTGCCCCTGTGCTCGGTGCGGTCGCGGACCGCGCAGGCGTCCGGAAGCGGTTCATGGCACTCTGTGTCGCGATGTGCATCACCGGCGTAGCCCTCTTTACCACTCTCGAGCCCGGGATGGTGCTGTACGGCTTCATCCTGTTCCTGATCGCGAATGTCGGCTTCGAGGCCAGCCTCGTCTTTTACAACGCCTACCTGCCGGAGATCGTCCCCCCGGAGAAACAGGGCTGGGTCTCCGGGCTCGGCTTCGGCGTGGGGTACGCTGGGTCTGCGTTGGGGCTGGTCATGGCACTCCAGTTCGCGACAACCAACATCCAGATGGTGTGGATCCTGGTCGCGGCGATGTTCCTCGTCTTCTCGATCCCGTCGTTCCTGTACCTGCCGAGGGATCAGGAGGGCTCCATGAGCGTCTCAAGGGCTGCATTTTGGGGTCTGACCAGCTTTCGCGAACTGTGGGGCGAGGTCATGGGGCAGAAGGAGCTGCGACGTTACCTGCTCGCGTACTTCTTCTACATCGACGGCGTGCTCACGGCGATCTACATGTCGAGCACGTTGGCGTCGAACACGTTCGGTTACGAACAGACCGAGCTGATCTATCTCTACCTTGCGATTCAGATCGCCGCGTTGATCGGTGCGTTCATGCTGGCGAAGCCGACAGACGTGATCGGGCCCAAGAAGGTGGTCACGGGCGTGTTGGGACTCTGGATCGGAATCGCGATTGCCATCTTCTTCATCGAGTCGAAGGCGGCTTTTGCCGTCGTCGGCATGCTCGCGGGGTTTGGACTAGGGTCTATCCAGGCGGCGAGTCGAGCGTTCATGGCGAGCTTGATTCCAGATGGGCGCGAGTCCGAGATGTTCGGATTCTACG